>Ga0334894_1000611_pt1 | contig 39743 bp, 32 predicted proteins | sample GraSluR3_MG_6_FD_207225 | JGI IMG/M metagenome (GOLD analysis project Ga0334894, IMG submission 207225) | Sludge microbial communities from methane-producing bioreactor in Wageningen University, Netherlands - Granular Sludge_12_05 R3 | ecosystem: Engineered > Bioreactor > Anaerobic >...
GTTTGGGCAAGTTGTATATAATCCTTTGGTTGCCAGCGAGAGGGTGAGTATATTTCTATAGTATGCTCTACACGATTCTGTTTATTTTCTATAGACCTCTCTGTGAGCGTCATCAGATAATAATTCTTATCCTTATGCAGGATCCAAGCCGGGTATACTCCTGAAGATATCTCGATGACGGTATTGTCTCGTATCTTTATCAAACGATGCCCTATCATTTCTTTCTGATGCAATCCGCACATTTGTTCAAAAACTTGATTGCAAAACGTGATTCGTCCCTCAGGGTCGCATACTACAATTCCATTTATGGAGTAATCTGCGACAACTGCACTGATGCGCATCTGCTGCTTGTCCCCATAGCGAATTCTATAAATCCAGATAACACTACTGCCGAGTATAAAAAACATAATCGTAAGAATGTATTTCAGATAAGGACGAGACAGCAACGTATCTTCTGAGAGCAAGGAAAGACTTCGTATGGGGTAATAACTGATCAAGGTCCAAAGCCTTACCGGACCGGGTGCCCATGAGATTCTCTCACTGAGGCGAGGAATGATTGCCTGATAGGTATAGACAGTCTTTCCTAAAAGCTTGGAACCGCTGGGTGCTTGGAATACCACCTCTTTCAGGCTCGGATCTGCACTAAAAATATTTTCATCCCTTTTGTATATCTCTGCACAAGCATCTCTATCGGTAAGTAACACACTTCCCTCTGCATCAATGAGCAGGAAGGGAAAATCCCTGGATAAGGATTGAACGTAATTGAAAAGAAAAGAGAACAGGTAGCAGGCATCAAAATCCAAAGCAACGATGCCGAAAAACCTTGAACCCTGATATACCGGCAAGGCAAGTGTTATAAAATGGTTTGAGTCTCCCTCGTTCTTGACTTTCGAAATATAGAGCACTCTCGGGGCATGCCCCCGAGTTTGAGAGTAGAGATCGCTCTCGCTTAGATCCTGCAAAGCAGACTCAGAACTGATACTCACGAAGTTACCTGGTTTGCGGATTACCCGTATAAGCTCTTTTCCCGTTTCATCAAGAAAGCGTTGTCTTAAAATATATTCTTTTTGGTTGGTAATCCGAACAAAGAGTAAAGCTAAATCCAACAAGGTTTCCTTGGAGGGATTCTGAACATAAAACTCAAGTTCATTGGCACTGTGCACTACCAGTAAATCGGAGATGAATTGTGAAAAGACAGCCTCAATCTGGTTGGAAATTATCAATGTTGAACGCGCTTGCGCTGCTTGTACTTGAAAGCCTGCTTGCTTTTCCAAAGTCTTTTCATACCCGTTGAAGAGAATGAAGAAGAGCATGGAGAGAGGAAGAACGAGCAACAAGATATAACGAACACTTTGTTGTAGAGATTTACCTTTATTCTTCATTGTAAACCCTCTCTATCTACAAGGTAGCACACCTGTGACGAGAGAGAAAGAACCCAAGGCTGTTTCTTGATACAGTTACAGTACAGCCTCTTTGTATTGTCGTAATTTATCGGCATAGCTCAACGTATAGGCACTGCTGGTGGAAGGCAGTGCAACAAAGCTGATATGACTCGGATAATACTGTATCAGCTTTTTGTAAAACTCTTGTGCCTTCTTTCCATTGAAAAGAACCTTCTCCAAAGAGGGATGGGTTTCAACAAAAAGCCTGATATCGTTGGGGACAACCCGTACAAAGGCAGCATCGCTGGATCCCTTTCTCTCATACAGCTTAATGACATCCCACAGTGCAATATCATGAGAGAGCAACAGGTTCCACTTTTCTTCATAGGTTCGTATATCCATGGAAAATATATCTGCCATGATCGGCCAAAACGCATTTTGCTCATGTCCATAGTACTGTTGTTTTTGTGCTGAACGGACACTTGGAGCACTTCCAAGAATCAATACTTTACTGTTTGGACTATGTATTGGGACAAACCCTTGCAACATGAAAACTCCTGTACTTTCTCTTTAGGGTTTTCCAGTGTATCGGTCTCAATCCAAACAAGTCAATTGTACTAACCCTAACAGTGTGCTACTGTAGCTGCATCATGAATAGCAACCTTATTGTCGGACAACTGTTGGCCTTGCTTACTGCGTTTTGTTGGGCGCAGAACTCAATAATTTATCGCCACTTAGGCAGGCAAGTGGGATCCGATGCGGTCGCGCACGTAAGGATGTGGTTAGCCCTCCCCGCCATACTGATCACCACCTACTTCATTGAAGGCATTTGGTTTCCCACCTCACTCTCACCAAAAACCTACCTGTTCATGTTCGCCAGCGGTGCCATAGGCTATTTCATTACCGATATGCTCCTGTTCAAAGCGTATATTTTGCTCGGCAGCAGGGAATCGATGGTAATCATGACCCTGTCTCCGGTTACAACCGCCCTGTTTGACTTGTTTTTCTTCTCCCAGCGATTACATCTGATGCAAATATTGGGTATGGGCGTCACTATTAGCGGAGTGCTCGTCATGGTTTTGCTTGACAGAGGGCCTTCCTTGGTTAAAGAGTTGGAAAGAGAGCGCAAGATCGGCTTGCTCTTCGCCATTCTGGCTTCAGTGCTGCAATCAGTCTCTTTTCTCCTTGCCAAGTTCGCTCTTGAACAGGCCGGACCCATCTCCACCAATCTGTTGCGTAATCTCGGAGGGCTTTTTGCATTTATCATCTTCAACTTTTTTTATAAGAAGAATGCAAAAAAACAGATACAAAGTTTTAGAAATCCAAGATTCTTCATCCTCCTTTTGTTCGCTGCCTTTGCAGGACCGGTCCTTGGCATGTCAAGTCAAATGAAAGCCTTCACACTTGCTCCAATTGGTATAGTAACCACAATTACCCAGATTACTCCGGTATTACTGCTTCCCTTCGACCATTATATCCTGCATAAAAAGTTGACAATTTTCAGTTTGGGAGGAACCTTTCTATCCATTGCAGGGGTTGCAATGCTCTTCCTTGCTGCCTGAACCATCTTGCCTAGGAGCCTGCTTTCAGCTACCCTCTGATCATGAATGTACTTTCGCTTGAGTCGGTGTCCAAAACTTTGCAGGATGAGCCTCTCTTTATAGATGTCAGTTTTGGCTTGGAAGAGGGGGAGCATGTAGCGCTCATAGGGCGCAACGGAGAAGGAAAATCAACGTTCTTACGTCTGCTTGCTCAAAAAATCGTCCCTGACAGCGGCATAATAGCTATGAAGAATGATACAGACCTGGTTATGTTGGAACAAGGTATTGCCTATAGAGCAGAAGATACGGTGAGATCATTTCTCTACAACGGCAGTGGGAAAAGAATTGAAACCTATAATGCCTACCAGAAGGTTCTTCATAAGGCAAATCAGCAAAAGCAACTGATCAAGCTCAGTGATTTGATGGATAAATATGATTGTTGGAATCTTGAGCCCGACTACCTTTCGCTTCTTGGAGAGCTCGGACTATACGACATCCTGGAAAGAAAGATGGACAGTCTCAGTGGGGGGATGCAAAAGAAAGTAGCCTTGGCAAGAATGCTGTGTGCCAAGGCCACCATGCTCCTTTTGGACGAGCCAACCAACCATCTGGACATCAACACCATCGAATGGCTTGAAAACTATCTCAAAGCCAGCAGTGCAACCATCATTGTGGTTACACATGACCGCTATTTCCTCGATTCAGTATGCAAAGCCATACTAGAACTTGACAATCAACGCATCTATCTCCATCCAGGATCTTTTTCAGCCTATCTAGAGAGACGAGAACAACGACTCGAGCGGATGGAGAAAGAACAGGATAGAATCAAAACCATCTTAAGAAGAGAGCTGCAATGGCTCCAAAGAGGGCCGAAAGCAAGAACGGGAAAGGATAGCGGCAGAAAAGACCGCATAGAAGCCTTGCTTGCACAAAGGACCAACGTCACAGAAAGCAACCAACAGTCCTTCGCCTCAAACTATCGTCGTCTTGGCAAGAAAATCCTTGAAGTAGATGGCTTAAGCAAGGCCTATGGATCGGAAGTCGTCATCCGAAACTTTTCCTTTTCCTTCTCAAAGCATATGAAAATTGGAGTTGTAGGACCAAACGGAAGTGGAAAAACCACCCTGCTGGACCTTCTGTGTGGACAACTCTCACCCGATACCGGCAATCTTGATATTGGAGTAAATACTGTCTTTGCTTATTATGACCAAACAGGACGTAACCTGCACAGTGATAAAACCATCCTCGAGTTCGTCGAAGCCATTGCCTCACAAGTGCAATTAGGTCCGGGACAATTGGTCAGTGCAGCAAAATTTCTTGAATTATTCGGGTTTCCTTCTTCGATGCATCGCCAAAGCATTGAAACCCTCAGTGGTGGGGAAAAGCGAAGGCTGTACCTTGTCTCAAGACTGTTGAGCAATCCCAACTTCCTGTTGCTTGATGAGCCTACCAACGACCTTGACCTGCCGACCATGGAGAACTTGGAACAGTATATCCAAGACTTCGAAGGATGCACTCTTGTCGTCTCCCATGATCGAGCCTTCCTTGATCTTTGCTGTGACCAATTGTTCATTCTCGAAGAAGACGGCACCGTGCGGTATGAAACAATGCGCTACAGCCAATACAGGGAACAGCTCGAGTCAAAAACAATCAAGGAACAGGTCAAGGAGCCTCAAAGACAAACAAGAAGAACAGAAAAAAAAGGCTTGAGCTATCGACAGCAACAAGAATTTGAAGCCCTTGAGGTTGAGATGCAAAATCTTCAAAAAGCCATCTCACATCTTGAAGAAAGCTTTTCCCATGCTCTTGTCACTGAAGAAGGCTCCTTAGCTGAAAGAACGGAGAAGTATCATGTACTGTGTGCGAAGCTGCAAGAAGTCGAAGATCGATGGTTGGATCTTGCCCAGAAAGCGTAAGGTCCTGCTACTCATAGTCAGTCTCTCTCTTACGTGCACATATCTGCAGGCAATTGCCATACAAGAGCTGAGCATAGGCGTAGGAAACGATTGGTACACAATGGGCTTGGGGTATAATCATGATGATGGAGCTTCATATGGAGTACATCTGAACACTGTAAGCAGCCAAGGGTTTTCTTTCGGTATCGATGCCATCGGCTACACCGACCGAATCCAGAGCAAGAAACGATACGATGTCCTCTCTTTTACCCTTTCCTATCCGTTTGAATATGTCTATGAAAAGAGCTATCTCTCTTTCACAGGGAGTATCGGTCTTCTCTTGAGTGGAAATATCGGGTTTGCAAATATTCAAAACTCGTATCACAGCCTGATCAATCGAGATCCTGTTTCACTTACGTATTACAGTACTGAATCCAGGTCTCATCTCAAATTTGACATACATTCAGAGGCTGGTCTCAGACAAGGGAACTTTAAATATGGGTTGTACGTCGACCTTAATCTCACCACCGGCTGGGAACAAAGCATCTCTGCCGGCATAAAGGCTGATTACTCGTTTCTCATCTTGCAAGCGGGATATCTTAATCGCACAATTGCATCAGTGTATCCGAGCCAAACCATACAGAACGAGCGCTATAGAGGACTGAACCTATCGTATCTACACAACGGGGGGCTTTTAAACAGCTTCTATACCACCTATGTAGATACAGGATTTTCCTACGGAGGCTTCTCTTTTGACCTGCTGTCACCTAATAGACCAAAACAGTTTGAAAAAGCTGACATCACTGTCTTTACTGGATACTTCTATGATTTGTTTGGACAACAAAATCGCCTGTTCGGACTTGCCTTCGACCATTACAGTTTCGAAATCAAGCACAAGAACGGTCCAATGTTCAACCAAATGGAGGATCAGGCAGAACGAATGAACATCGGATCATGGATGATCGGGTATGCTGTCGACCTTCCTCTCTGTAGACTTTGGGTGCCATACGTCAAGGTCCTTGGAGGCCTAGCCCGGTATAATCTGCAAGAAGACTTCACACAAAGCATCATAGAGACAGTGTTGCCGATCTTTTCCCTCGAGGCAGGCCTCAGACATGCTGGACTGGAGGGACTCACTATCGATCGGCAACACTACAGCATACGGCTGGTTGCAACCATGCAATACCTACCGATAAGACCAACAATACCAGAAGGCTATGAGGATTTCTCACCACATTGCACACACATCACCTTCCAACTTGGCCTCGTGTTTGACATAGCCCATGACCTTGCTAGATCTGAGGCAGTGTGATGATGCTCTGGTTGTCGATACCGATGGTAAATTGCCATTTGTCCAAACCAATTGCATAAGCAAGCGTCATAAAGGGACGAACAGGAACAGCAATACTGCCAGCCAGCATGTTTACACTCAAGGTGGCTCCAACAGCCCATACATCCTCCCAAACAACTGATCCTTGGGCGATATACCAGGCACTCTGTGCACCGACTTCCAACCCAAGACCTGTTATTCCTCCAAACGGAATACCAATATCCAGAAGGGTTAGAGGCAATCTATATGTACCTGAAACTCGCAGTTTAGCTGCTCCATCTTTTTGCGTTTTGAATGAAAAAAGTGGATATGAATCACCAACTGTCGCGTTTGGAGCAACAGCCAAATCGGCACTCAGCCGTATCATGGAAAGAGCAGATCCAATTCTTTGCTGCACTGAGGCATTGATAAATGTCAACGCCTCCCAAGATTGATTGGAGGTTCTGTATGAAAGTTGTAAAGCTGCAAATGCACGCAAAGAAGAAGGTCCAAAAAAGTCAGCTCTTCTCATATCCTGCGAGCTATAGACTCCTCCCACACCGAGCGAAGGAACATACATTTGGTTTGCATCGTTCCACAAGAAAGAAAACTGAGGTTGTACACCCAGCTGAAATTGAGCCTTCGGTGATGATGTAAAGAAGATTGTCTGATTGTACGCAGTCGAAATCTGATTAAAGTAAGACTGATTGGTTTCATTATACCTATTGATGTCGGTAGAGACCTGAAGCAGAGAACTGCCCAATGACGCTTGGTACAATAGAGAAGCAACGACTCTCGAAGAACTGAATTCATATCCAATGGTTCCACTTATCGTGTGCTTTCGCAGCACGCTGCTTGCATGGATGAAAGAGCCCAGCTGAAACCTGTTGGCATTCACAAAAGGAAAGGGAAGAATGAGATTCAGCATGGGGACGTCGTAGTATCGTTTCACCTCATAAGAGGCTGAAGCAGCAGAGGTAAACGACATGGGAGGGGAAAACTCGGCAACAGGCTCTCGGTCAAGGAGTTCCCTGTTCACCATTTTTACAACTCTTCCCTCACTACTGAGAGATTCATACAGTACATCTTCTCCCACAAAGCGTGCATTCAATAGACCAAACGCATCACTGTAAAGACGCCAGACATCACCGCTTTGTTGTTCATACAGGTACAGCGAGTATATTCCTCCCAAATCGCTGACAAAGAGAACATCACCGTCATCCGTAAAGGTAGGCGAACGCAGTTCATCATTGGTTGGACCGATGAGCGTTCGCACTTCTTTCTTGCCATCGATAAGAATCAGGGAGGCATTGCCTCCTTCCGTCCTTAAAGCGACTAGCGAAGAGCCGTCGCTGTTGAGGGTGCTTTCAAGATAACTGGCGCCTTCACTGCCGATGAGGGGTATGACACTTCCACTGTTTTGGTCGATTTCAACCAAACGATGAAATGGACCGTCAATCTCTGAGGCAACAATCCTTGTACCATCACCACTGATTGCTGGATGCACCAAGCGCTTCTTATGCGTGATAGCTCTGTGCTCAAACGTCTTTAGATCCAAAAGATACAAGTCGCTGTATCCGACTGGGGCCATCTCGAGAGCAGAACCATCCAAGATATCCGACCAGAGAAAGGAGAACACTGCCTTGTCTTTAGCAAAGCTTATACTGCTTCCACCGTTAAGCGGCAACTGCATGAGTGCACCTCTCTTCTCGTCCTGATCGTAACGATACAATCTGCTTCCCTCGTATGAGGCCTCGCTATACCCTATCAAGCCGATATCGGTCTTTGAAGGCAGGTAACTATGACCTTTGAGGACTGGTGAAAACTGCTCGGATGAGGCTTTTTCAAGCACAGGAAACTCTTGCAATGCAAATTGAAAGAGTTGCTCATCGGAAAATCCGATTACTTTTTCAAACGGGCGTTTCATCCCTACAAAGGGGAAAGAAGCAAATTTCTTGTTGATTGCATCAAACGCCTCAACACCGTGATGTCTGATCAGATAATCCACCATCATATACCCGGTAAGATAGATTCTTGAAGAGGGATGGAAGGGCCCTCCGTAAAACCCTTGTTTTAGACTCCACATGGACCCTTGTGCATGGGCAACATGATAATTGAGTGCAAAGAGCAAATAATCGCCTCTTCCTCCTCGGGCAAAATTCGACTCAGTATAGGTAGTAATTCCTTCAATCCACCAACCCGGCATAAAGACTGTACTCAGCACAGAGACTCCAGGCCCGAATACTCGTAGATACTTCGCAGGACCTACATACTGGGTAAGGTGCAGGTAATGTGTCAGTTCGTGTACATAAAGACTTTTAAGCCAGTCTTCTGTTCGAGCTCCGAGAAACCGATCCTCCGGACTGGTCAGATAGAGAAAAATCGAAGAAGGGAACGGTGCAAAGTATCCATTTGCCCATGCAGTTCTCGCAGCAAGCACTACCGGAACTCTTCTCTTCTCTTGATAACCCATAAATTGGGCTAATTCTTCATATACTTCATCTGCAAAGGAAGCTACTATCTGGGCATAGTCTTGAAAATCTTCCTCAAAAATTATCTTGGTATGTGTGGTTTCAATTTGCTTGTAGGATGCGCCAAGCGCTAGACAAAGCGACAAGAAGAAAAACAGCAGAGCGATGGTACGTCTTTTCATAAAATCCCCCTGCTTTACTGTACAATATTCTCAAGAAGAGGCAAACAAGAAAAAGGTCCTTCCCTGTTGGGAAAGACCAAATTTTCCTAAAAACTCTTAAGCGATGGGATGAATCCATCCTTCAGGGGCTTCGATTCTTCCAAGCTGGATACCGGTGAGGGTGTCATAGAGCTTTTGGGTGATCGGACCCATCTTTTCCATCCCACTAGGCAAGTAAATTACCTGGTCCTTGTTGGTGATTGATCCGATAGGAGATATTACTGCAGCGGTGCCACAGAGCCCTCCTTCTGCGAACTCAGATACTTCACTCAGTGGAATTTCTCGCTCTTCCGTCTCAAGATGCAGATACTCCTTTGCCACATACATCAACGATCTTCTGGTGATGGAAGGAAGAATGGTGCTGCTTTTGGGAGTGACCACCTTATTGTCCTTCGTGACAAAAATAAAGTTTGCCCCACCGGTTTCTTCCACAAAAGTATGGGTTGCAGCATCCAAGTAAAGATTTTCGGCAAATCCTTTTGCATGGGCATCATGGCCCGGGTACAGACTCATTGCATAGTTCAACCCACCCTTGATATGCCCTGTGCCTCTAGGAGCTGCCCGGTCATAATCACTGACCTGCAGTTTCAAGGGCTTAATCCCGCTCTTGAAGTAAGGACCAACGGGGGTGCAGAACATCCTGAAGGTATACTCAGGCGCAGGCGCAACCCCGATAACCGGACCACTGCCAAACAGAAATGGACGGATATACAACGAGGCACCGGTGCCATAGGGAGGGACATACGCAAGATTCGCTTTCACCAGCTGATCGAGTGCATCCAAAAAGCGATCGATCGGAAACGAAGGCATCAAAAGACGCTCTGCTGTCTCAAACATCCTCATCGCATTGAGATCGGGGCGGAAGGTAACTACTTTATTATCTACCGTGGTATATGCCTTCAAACCCTCAAAGCAGGTCTGGGCGTACTGTAGGACCCCTGCGCTCTCACTGATGCTTACCATTGCATCTTCAACCAAAGCACCGCTATCCCACTGATTGTCCTTGTAGTAGGAGACATACCGACTATCGGTCTTGATATACTTGAACTCAAGACTGCCCCAATCAATCTGCTTCTTTTCCATACACTGTTCCTTCGGCCGAGAAGACCCGTTCAGACTCAAATTTCGACCATTGTACAACTTCATATGCATTTCGTCTATTTATATGCAGAAGTTTTGCATAACAAATCGTGATGATCTAGGATTGCCGAACACTCTCTATAAAATAGGAATGGACGCTCAGGTCATCGGTAAGTTCTGGATGGAAAGCACTTACCAGGACCTGTTTATACCTGGCAGCTACTGCATTTCCTTGTACGGTTGAGAGGATGGTCACCTGATCAGAAGCTTGAGAAATAATCGGGGCACGAATGAACGTCATCGGTATTTCTCCGATCCCTTCAAAGAGCGCTTTGGTGGAAAAACTTCCGAGTTGCCTGCCAAAGGCGTTTCTTTGTACGGTTATCGGGATTGCACCAAAACGGACTGATTCATCGATTTCTTTTGCACTGGACAGCAAGATCATACCTGCACAGGTTCCAAATACAGGCAAGCCATCGTCTAAAAGGGTCTTGATCGGCTTTAGCAAGTGTGTACTCACCAAGAGCTTTCCGATGACGGTGCTCTCTCCTCCTGGAATGATCAAGGCATCGAGGCCGCCATCAAGATCGCTTTTCCTGCGCACTTCAAATCCGTCAACATTCAGCTTTTTCAACATCGAAAGATGTTCCTTGAAGCCACCCTGCAAGGCAAGCACCCCTACTCTCATATGCCGCGCTGCGCCATCAGCAATTCGATTTCCTGTTCATTAATACCTACCATCGCTTGTCCAAGATTCTCCGACAATCTTGCAAGCATGTCGAAATCGTTGTAATTGGTCACCGCCTGCACTATTGCTTGTGCACGCTTTTGAGGATTCTCTGATTTAAAGATTCCCGACCCGACAAAGACTCCCTCCGCACCAAGGGCCATCATCAAGGCCGCATCGGCAACAGTGGCTACCCCTCCAGCAGCAAAATTCACTACAGGAAGTCTTTTCTCTCTTGCAACCACAGCAACCAGATCATAAGGAACCTGTAGTTGTTTTGCTTGTTCATACAGTTCATCTTCGCAAGCAGAACCTAAGTGTGCAATCTGCTGATTGATCATGCGCATATGCCTAACTGCTTGGATGATATCCCCCGTTCCCGGCTCTCCCTTGGTACGGATCATTGAGGCTCCTTCATTGATGCGACGAAGGGCTTCTCCCAAGTCCTTGGCTCCACAGACAAACGGCACGGAGAACTTTCTCTTATTGATATGGTGGATATCGTCAGCAGGAGAGAGCACTTCACTCTCATCAATATAATCAATCTCTATTGCCTCAAGGATTCGAGCTTCAACAAAATGGCCTATACGCACCTTTGCCATGACCGGGATGCTTACAGCATTCTGAATTGACTGTATCATGGCAGGATCGCTCATTCTGGAAACTCCCCCGGCGGCGCGTATATCTGCGGGTATCCGCTCAAGGGCCATAACAGCACAAGCACCACTGTCCTGAGCGATCTGTGCTTGCTCGGGTGACGTTACATCCATGATAACCCCACCCTTGAGCATTTGGGCAAGATTCTTGTTCAGTTCATATCTATTTTCCATGGTATTGTTCTCCTCTCTCTTGATTGCAGTAAATACTTGCTCTATCCTATGACTGAACTGGCTGTATGAATAGTGTCAGTTTATTGAATTTTTATGGTACCAGATACAAGGGGAAACAATGCAAGAACTTGCCTTGACTCTCGACCGAACAAGCACACATACCTTGACCGAGCAGCTCTACTTGTTTTTAAAACAGGAAATCATGCATGCATCGATTGCTAAAAACGAAAAACTTCCTTCAAAACGACAACTGGCCCTCCATCTCAGATGCAGCGTGAACACAGTCGAGGGTGCTTACAACCAACTTGTGGATGAAGGATACTTGATCGCCAAAGAGAAAAGTGGTTATTACGTAGCACCGCTTGAAGGGATTCTCAACCTGGATAGAAGTGAAAAAGGCCCGGATAGTACTGAAAAAAAAGAAAAACCCTATCGATATGATTTCTCTTACACCGGTGTTGATCTTGATCACTTCCCCTTTCAGACATACAGAAGGATCACTCGTGAGGTCATCAATGCATCGGACAAGGATCTCTTATGCATGGGCGAGTCAAAAGGACTGTCTGCCTTGCGGACCAATATTGCACGGTATCTCCATCATAGCAGAGGTGTAAGATGCTCTGCATCGCAGATCATAGTAAGCTCGGGAACTGAGTATCTTATGCAGTTGCTCATCCAACTCTTTGACGAGCGTACAGTGTATGCCATAGAAAATCCCGGGTATGAAAAACTGAATCTATTGATGAGGAGCAACCGGGTACGATATACGCCGCTTGGCCTTGATGAACACGGCTTGAGGGCAGACTCACTGCAACAGAGCAAAGCCGATGTACTTTGCATCACCCCGTCCCACCAGTTTCCCACAGGATGCATCATGCCCGTCGGAAGAAGATTACAACTCTTATCATGGGCAGGATCAAAAGAGGGACGATACATCCTCGAGGATGATTATGACAGTGAGTTCCGCTATAGCGGCAAACCAATCCCTTCTTTACAAGGCATGGACAGTATGGGAAAGGTCATCTATATGGGATCCTTCTCAAAATCACTCTCCCCTTCATTGAGGATCAGTTATATGGTCTTGCCTGTTCACCTGTGCGACGTCTTTGAAAGAAAACTGACATTTCTTAACTGTCCAGTCCCGATGATCGACCAGAAGGTGCTTTCAGAATTCATCGAAAGAGGCCATTTCGAACGACACCTGAATCGAATGCGCAATTTGTACGGGCAAAAGCGTGAGGCCTTGGTTGTTGCGATTACAAACCATCTTCCACATGCAAAAATTGAAGGAGCCTCTGCAGGCTTGCATCTCACCCTCAGGCTAAAGCACAGCCTACATACGCACTCATTGGTCCGCAGGGCAGCTGAGTACGGAGTCAAGGTATATGGTTTATCACGGTATTACTCTCAGATTGAAGAGGGTTCAATGGACGAACGAATCATGCTTGGCTTTGCCACGATGAGAATGGAAGATATGGAGGATGCAGTTGCCCTACTGAAAGAAGCATGGCAAACAAAAGGCGTCGCTCCATACTGAAACAACGCCTACGGATGAAATTCAGCTGTTACAATCAGAGAAGCTTCTCTATTGCTTTTGCAACCTCGCCCAGATCATGGGTGGGTTCAAAGCGTTCTACCACAGAGCCTTCTCGGTCAACAAGGAACTTGGTGAAGTTCCACTTGATAGATGGATCCTTTTCGTATTCCTTGTCGGCATTTCGCAGTATCCCATCAAGAATGGGAGCAATCTTGTGGCTCATGTCGAACCCTGCAAATCCTTTCTGGCTTTTGAGGTATGTATAGAGAGGACTTGCGTCTTCCCCATTCACATCAATTTTTCCAAACTGGGGAAACTGGGTTCCAAACTTGAGCTTGCAGATTTCGTGGATCTCCTCAATCGCCTCAGGAGCTTGTCCATCGAACTGGTTGCAGGGGAAGTCCAAGATTTCGAAGCCCTTCTCCCTGTAGGTTTCATATAGTCTCTCAAGTTCAGTGTACTGGGGTGTGAAGCCACACTGTGTTGCGGTGTTGACAATCAAGAGGACGTTGCCCTTGTATTGGGAAAGGTCAATCTCCTCCCCTTTTCTTCCCTTGACACTGTAGGTAAATACGCTCATGTGCTTCTCCTTTTTTATATCGCTTTCAATTATATTTCTTACAATCTATCTGTATAGTATATCTCTTCCCCCTGATTGTCAAGCATTATAGTAAGGTTTTAAGCAAAGCTTCAATGTTTGCAATGGACTGGGTAGGTTCGAAGCGCTGTACCACCTTCCCCTCTCGATCTACAAGAAACTTGGTGAAGTTCCATTTGATCGAAGGGTCACTGGCAAAGTCAGGGTTCTCTGCAGACATCTTCTCTTCCATCCTCTTGCCTTTGGGATGCGACAGATCAAATCCTGAAAAACCCTTTTCTGCCTTGAGAAAGGTGTAGAGGGGATGTTCATCCTCCCCATTGACCAAAATTTTCGCAAATCTGGGAAACGTAGTGTTGTAGGTCAAAGTGCAAAACTGATGGATTTCCTCGATTGAACCCGGTGCCTGTTCCTTGAACTGGTTGCACGGGAAATCCAGCAAGACAAAACCTTGGTCCTTATAGTTTTTATAGAGCGCCTCAAGCTCATCATACTCACCGGTAAACCCACATGCTGTCGCAGTATTTACAATCAAAAGCACGTTATTTTTGTACATCGAGAGGGAAACATCCGATCCATCCCTAGCAGAAACACGTATATCGTACAGATTCATACGATCCTCCTTGCAGCTCAATGGCTGCTTGATATTGTGAAAGACAGGCGATACACCCCACTTGGAATTCGATACCGCTGAAGGGTGTCCGGTCCACAGGTTGCCGTTCCCACTCCCCTCACTTGTGCATCCAGATACAGATGCGTATACTCACTTCTTATCAGCTCATCGGCATGTCTCTTCTGCCAAAGCTCAGCAATTGAGTAGCAATGCAGGGCAAATCCAAAATCCTGTGCCCCACGAAACTGGACGCCACCGGTATCACCATCATAGAGGTCTAGTCGACGTACTCTCATACGTTGTCCATAATCCTGAGGTACGATGTACGGTACATACAGCTCATCGACGGTGGCATGATAATCACCAATCTTCGCACCGCTTAAACGATCTGGGTAGTTCTCCTCAGGCCCCAGTCCGAAATACCGGCAGGCAGACCAGCTTCGGTCCAGTTCACACGCAAGACCAACTCTTGGATACTCCTCCAAGGCTCCGCCTAGGCTGATGCTGCAACTATATTGCAGCTGCTCACTTGAAAATACGATATGTTGGCTGAACACCCCAAGATGAAGGCCATCAGCATTCTCTATACGATGCTGGGTGCAAAGCTGGCCATCCACCGCGCTTATGCAGCTCAGAACCATTTTGAGCTGGTCAAGCTTGGCGTTCTGCCATGCAGTGAATGCCTTGTTCTCATGATAAAAGGCAAACTCTGGTTCATACGTTTGAGACGCAAAGTTCTTCAGTCCATCGTTCTCTGTAGGACAACGATACAGGTTCACTGCCAACGGTCCCTTCAACAGCTCCTGTTGCCCGACAAAACGCAGACTGCTGAGCAACCCGTCGTTGTTGACAATCGCACCATAGGCTTTCGTCTCCACTTTGTACATTCCATCCTCAGTTTTCTCGATGAAGGCCTGAGGCAAGGGGAAACGACGTTTCATCGGCGAGGAAAGTTCAAACTGCTCCCAAGCAACCACATGGCCTGCCTCGGCATAGGATGAGCGAGCAAGGAGAAAAAACTCGAAGGTGATGAAGGTCTCTGATCCAAGCATCATCATAAGAATCTGTTCACTGTGCAAGATTTCCAAATAAATGTCACACGAGGACTGAGGGGCAATCACAGGCAAATCCACCTGTCCTTCTACGATCAGGGGATCGGCTTCGCTAACGATGCGGTACCTCAAGCCAACATCGTCCAGAGCCGTGAAATACTGTTCATTCACAACCGTGAATTTTCCGCTGCTGGCATGGTCGCTGCAAATTTGGATGGATTGCTGGAGTTTCAAACATTCAGCCATTGCCGGTTTGCAGGTACGATCGGGGAAAAGCAATCCGTTTAGACAAAAATCATAATCAGTTGGCTGATCGGAGAAATCACCTCCATATCTCCACGCTTTCGGACCCTTTTGTTCGAGTTCTGCAACATCCCTCGGTCCAACTGGCTTTCCCTCTTCATCCACCAAGATCCCCTGATCGACCCAATCCCAGATGAATCCCCCTTGAAGAGCACGGCTCTTGCGAATGGCTGTCCAATAATCGCTCAAGCTCCCATTGCTGTTTCCCATTGCATGGCTGTATTCACACATAATCAAAGGCCGCTCATCCTCATCACTTTCCGTACTGTGATCCCACGCCTCAAGAAGCGAAATAGGGGGATACATCGGAGCAATGATATCTGTCGCAAAGCGACCACGCTTGAGACTCTCTAGCGTATGAGGGCCTTGGCCCCATTCGGGCCTATTCGCTCCTTCGTAGTGGATGGGGCGCATCATATCATAATGACGCAGCCACCCTGCACAACCATCCTGGTTCTGGGCATACCCACTCTCATTGCCAAGCGACCAGATGATGATGCTTGGATGATTGTAATCGCGAATGACCATGCGTTGCACCCGCTCTAAAAAGCAAGCAGACCAAGCCTCGTCACGACACAAACTGTCATAGTTTCCATGGGACTCTATGTTCGCCTCGTCCATTACATACAGACCATAGCGATCGCACAGTTCATAAAATCGTGTGTCATTTGGATAATGGCAGGTGCGCACCGCATTGAAGTTGTGAGCTTTCATAAGCCGTATATCCTGAACCATGGATTCAACACTGATCGTCTTGGCCATGCATTGATCATGCTCATGCCGGTTTACGCCCTTGATCAAGACACGCTTTTCATTGATCAGCAACGAACGCTTATGGATACGCACCTTTCTTAAGCCATAGCGCAGGACGCGATGCTCAGCAAGATCTTCCAACGAGAGTCCGATATAGTACAGATGAGGAAGCTCGTGACTCCAAAGTTGTACGTTGTCGATTTCAAACGTGGTGACAAACCATCCTTCATGTTGCTGTACATGCCTGCTGATGATCAGGTTTCCCGAGGGGTCGTACAGAGAGACAAGCAAATTTGCAGAGCCGGCAGTTGCAGAACATCGCACCTGTACTGACGCTCTGTTCAGATTGTCTGATAGATGGCAATCGACCTTCACATCCTTCAGATGCTCACAGCCGACACTTTCAAGGAAAACCGACCGATGTATTCCTCCAAACCACCATTGGTCCTGATCTTCAATATACGAGGCGTCGCTGTAGCGAACCACCACCAAGGTAAGGGTGTTTTCTCCATCACAGAGATAGGGGGTGAGGTCGAAGGATGCTGGAAGCCGGCTGTCCTTGCTCATACCGACAAAGCTTCCGTTCAAATACACCTCAAGGTAGCTCTCTGCACTTTGTACCGTCAGATGAGTCTTTCTCTTTTTCCAATGCTCATCCAGGATGAATGTGCGTTGATACACTGCAGTAGGATTATGCTCCGGCGGATAGGGAGGATTGTTTTCGAATGGCATGATCGTATTGGTATAATGAGGCTTATCGAACCCTTGTACGCTCCAGGAGCCCGGCACGAGAATCCTCTGCCATTGCTGTTGAGAAAATATTGAGACATCCACTTCAAGAGGATTGTTGAACAAACAAAATCTCCAGTACCCATCAAGGCTCATGTAATAGGGATTGGTAGAAAGGTCTCTCTGCTCTGGACCGTTCTCGGCATCGCTTTTTGCCTCTTCGAAGAGAGGAAACTGCAAGGGAAGAGCAGATATGGGGAGTCTGTTTACCGAGCTGATCCGGCTTTGCTCCCAAACACGTCGGTGTAAAAACAAGGATTCCATTCCTTACTCCTTTTTCAACTGACCGAACCAAGAACCCCTTCTACAAAGCGTTTTTGCTGAGTGAAGAAGAGAATCAAGGTAGGAAAGGTTGTTATCGTGACTGCCAGCATCAATATACCATAGTCTGTGGTATAACCGGCAGTAAGTCCAGTAATTAATAGCGGCATCGTCTGGCTGTCCTGACTTTGCATGATGATCAGGGGCCAAAGATAATTGTTCCAGGCATTCATGAACGTTACAATAGCTGCTGCAGTGAAGGTCGGAGCCATGATCGGGATAAATATCCTGAAGAAAATGCCGAACTCTCCCAATCCATCAACCCTCGCCGCTTGGATCGTCTCAAGAGGGAACGACTGTGCACTTTGCCGGAAGAAAAAAATGAGAAACGCAGTAGACAAGGTGGGAAGGATGAATCCAGCAGTCGTATCAATCAGTCTGAGCTGACTGAACATCCTGAACAAAGGCACCATGATGGTGGCAAAAGGGACCATCATTGAAAGCAGGAGCAGTCCCATCAAGGTGTCCTTGCCTTTGTCTCGATACATCTGAAATCCATACCCGGCCAGAGAACAGATCAATAAACTGGCAAAGGTACTTGCAAGAGCGTTTCTAAGTGAATTCCAAAAAGCGTTTCCTAAGCGAACTGTCTGCAGCAACTTCCTGAAATTCTCAAACAAGTGAGTTCCAAAGAACATGCGGCCCTTTACGATGTCGACACTCATATTCGTCGCACCGACTATCATGATATAGAACGGGAAGACAGAGAAGATGCAGACAATAGTAAGAAACAAATACTTCATCGTGGTGGAAACATCTCTTCTTTTCATCGCTTTCTCCCGATTTTGATCTGAAGAAAGGTCAACAAAGCCACCATGACAAGAATTACATAGGAGACTGCCGCGGCATACCCAAACTGAGGATTATACATGAATGTGAGGTTGTAGATGTACTGACTGATCGAGAGCGTCGCTATTCCGGGTCCTCCATTGGTGAGTGTCTTGACCTCATCGAACAGTTGCAAGGTCCCGTTGGTAGAAATAATGCTGGTCAAGAGGATAACCGGTTTGAGCAAGGGGATGGTAATGAGAAAGAACTGCCTGCTTGCAGAAGCCCCGTCGATGCGGGCAGCCTCATAGATGTTGGGATCGATGTTCTGCAATCCGGCAAGATAAAAAACCGTGTTGTAGCCTGTCCAACGCCACGTTATTGCAAAAATAATGACAAACTTTGCCCATATAGGGTGAGTAAGCCAACTGAGCGGACGACCTAGCAGACCAAGCTCCATCAGAAAGCTGTTCACAAGGCCGTCTATGGAAAAAAACGAGCGAAACAGGATTGCCGATGAAACCAAGCTGGTGGCACAAGGAAGAAAGATCAAGGTTCTGAAGATTGCCTTTCCCCTGATCTTCGGGTCGTTGAGCAACGATGCCAGAACCAAGGCAAGAAGCAGCATGAAGGGAACCTGTATGATGAGGTAGGTGACGACATTTCCAACTGACGTGAGAAATATCTCATCCTCAAAAAGACGGGCATAATTCTTCAGCCCAGCAAATTTCAGATTATTCCCCCTGCCTGTCTGCAAAGAGAGCAAAAAGGAGTTGAACATCGGATAAAAGTTGAGAATACAGATCAAAAGGGTTGCCGGAAGGACGAACAACCAACCCCCAAGATTAATTTTTTTTGTGACCGTTCTCTCATTCATACGCTTCTTCCCTGTACCTACTCACTCATCAAAAACTCTACGTTTCTTTGTGCTTTCGCCAAACTGGCCTCTATGCTCGCGCCTTGCAGTATTTCGCTCAATGAACGGGCAATTGCATCCCTGGCTTCATAGTTGAACACCCCATACCTGACCTTGGGAACCTTGGACGCATAGTGCATCAAATCTTCATAAATCCTCTGTCCGCCAAAAAACTCTATCGGTTGGCTGTAGACCAAAGAATCCTCTGCTCTCAGATAGGTGGCAATAGCTCCACTTGCGGGGAGAATCGTTTCATACAGCTCCACACTCCCAGCAAATGTTTTTGCCAAAAAGTCTATAGCCAGCTCCTTATTGTTCGAACTGGAGAGGACCATCCAGCTCGATCCTCCTTGGCTTGAGTAGTTGACCGAATCGGCAAAACCAGAAAACCGGGGAGTGTTGGTGACAGCCCACAACCCATGCTGACTCTTTTGTGCCTGGATGGACGCAGTGATCCAACATCCGTTGACGGTGGCGGCCACAGTCCCATTATGCAAGGTGGCGATATAGGAATTCCAATCCGGCACGAGCAACAACAGTCCACTTTCAACCATCTGCTTGATGATGAGCATCGCTTGCTTGAGTACTTCGTTATCCTTTATGTACGGTTTTCCTTCCTCATCAAACATCCAAGTTCCAGCACTTTGCAACATCAACATCGGCAGGTCAGGTTCGTTTGCCACCATGCTCAGCATCGCCACATTGCATGACTGTTTGACCATCATCCCCAGTTCGATGAACCGTTCCCAGGTGATGTCAGTAAAATCGCTTACCGACAAACCTGCCCTGTCCAGAAAATCTCTTCTGATGAATGTTGCACTAGCTCCATTGTCAAACGGAACGGCATAATGATTGGCCCCAACCATCCCTACATCCACCTTGAACTGGGCAAACTGCCCAAAATCAATTTGATCATTCAGAGCAACAAAGGCATCAGGATACGTTATGACATTCTTCTGTATTGCATTGTCCTGCATGAGCAGGATGTCCGGCAGGTTTTCAGTCGCCCGGGCACTGAGACTGGTTATGACTTTCTGCTGAAGGTCATTCCAAGGAGTCTCCACTACCTGTATCCTAAAATCGGGATTGGTTCTTTGGTAAATCTTCTCAGCCTCTTTCATCGCATAGATGTTGAATACAGGATCCCAGCACCAGACAGAGAGAACAGGAGGGGATTTCGTGCGTTGCGTCTCAACCGTCGCCCTGCAAAACAGCAAGGATAGACCGAGAACAAGAGCAAATAGCATGGCTGTTATCTTTTTCATTCCAATCCCCCTTATGATATCCTATCATACATTTGCCCAGTGTTCCTTTCTGTATCATAAAATCACAGTCATCAAAATTGAAGTGACATATATACTCAAATTTGATAATTTTGTACGTATAACAGGTACAAAAGTACCTAAAGCTACTAAAGCATATGGTATACTTTCAGCCATGGAAACGTCACAGTTAGAACGAGAGCAGAATACCTTTGAAAAGCTGATACTGCTTTTTATCTGCTTTTTCCTTTTTTTTGCCTTGATATCGTTCGTTTTGCGATATCACTATTCTGAGAGGGACGTCCTCAGGTCCCTTGAATTCTACCGTACTTTTTATTTTTTCTTCGCTCTCTTTTGTGCCTGCACCGTTCTGCTCTTCCAAGCAAAGACTCTGTTAAGTACCATATTACTCTGTTTCCTCTGCTTCACAGAGATATTGGTCATCGACTACTCTCTCTCTGACTACCTGACAATCAGGCTGGCATTATATCTTGCCTTCTTGACTGCTCTGCTTATGCGCTGTCCCTTCCCCTACTCACTGATCTGTACTGCCGTCTTCTCCCTCTTTGCCACATTGCTGCAGATGCTGCCGCCTTTTCTCGGTGAAAACGACCTGAACCAAGCATTGGTCCCTGCAAGCGCGGTACAATTGTTTTCCTTTTTCATGCTCTTGTTCTCCTTCGGTTCATTGCTTAGTTTGCTGATTCAGTATCGAACACTGTACGAAAAGACCTACGAGCAAACCTTGATACTCAACACAACCATCACCAAGCTTACCGTCTTCAGTCAGAGCCTGCAGTCCTACGCCCGCACGGCCGAACTTGAAGCCATCAAGAAGGAACGGTACAGGATCAGCCGAGAAATCCACGATATCAGCGGCTATATGTTCACAAACATCATTGCAATGATGGACGCAATCATCTCCACCGGGAGTCGCAACAGTGAAAAGACCAGCGAGATGTGCCTCGCAGCCCGTATTCAAGCACAAGAGGGGCTGGTGGAAACCAGAAAAGCCCTGCATATGCTCAGAGACAGCGAAGCTGATCGTGATACAGGGATGAAAGCCATCCATAAGATCAAGAAAATATTTGAGTCCACCACAGGGGTCAAGGTAGAAATCGAGGCAGGAAATCTTCCAGCTTCCTTCGGAGATACCATCGACTTGATCCTCTACCGTATCGTGCAGGAAGGTTTGACCAACGCACTTCGCCATGGACATGCCACCTGTGTACGCATGCTTTTTTGGATTGTGGAATCCTCAGTACAGGTGATAATCTTAGACAACGGCGGTGGAGCAAAAAAAATAATAAAAGGAATCGGTCTTGCCGGTATGGAAGAGAGGATCTCCAAGCTTGGAGGTACCGTACAGGCACAGAACGCCCCGGAAGGGGGCTTCCAACTTACCGTGATCATTCCTTTGGGAAAGGAGTACGACAATGATACGCATCCTGTTGGTTGACGACCAACCTTTATTTGTAGAAAGCTTGAAAATGAGCCTGGAGAGCTATGTTGATGATTTCACAATCATCGGCATCGCCAAAACCGGCACTGATGCAGTCAAGATGGCCTTATCTGAAAAGCCTGACGTGGTTTTGATGGATGTCCACCTGCCTGACATCAACGGGGTTGAGGCCACCAAGCGCATTCTCGACCAAGACAAGACCATCAAGGTCATCATGCTCTCGACCTACGATGAGGATGAATATGTCAGAGAATCTCTTCGCGTGGGATCCAGCGGATATCTGCTGAAGGACATATCCCCTACTGAACTGATCGCCGCAATCAGGGCACTGCAATCCGGGCTGGTGCAGATATCACCCAAGATTGCCTCAAAATTGATCAACACGATGTACAACGGCACCAGTCCAAAGATTCCTGAGGTCACAAACAGATTTGAATGGTTCGAAACCCTTACCGATCGTGAGAAGGAAATTTTCGGGCTCATCGCGACAGGATTTGACAATCACCAGATTGCTGACAAGCTGCAACTTGCAGAGCAAACTGTGCGCAACAACATCAGTACCATCTACTCCAAACTCGAGGTAAAAGATCGTTTTGAGATAATTCGCTTGGCCAATACCATTCATTATCATTAGACAAAGTGTAATTATTGTCACTAATCAGTGTTCTATTTGTTTCTTCTTTGTAGTGAAATTAACATCATATCAAAGAGGGACAACTATGAAACACACAAAAAAGGCTGCCTTGCTCTTAATCGTACTGCTCTTACTCACAACGTTCTCGCTTTCAGCAAGACAAAGGAGTATTGCAGTCGGGGCACAACTGGGGTTTACCACCAGCGGGGCCATCGTCGATGTTGGACTGGGAAACTTATACATCCAGGGTGGTATAGGGTATCCTTTGGGAATCTCCTATATTGCGACCTTTGCCGACGATGGAGATGTTTTTTTTAACGTATTTACCTTCAACTTCGATATCAGCCAAGCCTACGCACTGAGTGACAACTTCGACCTGAAGCTCGGTCTTGGTACGACAGCCTTCACAAACTTCGGACCGGTCATCCTTGGCGTCGCTGGTCCGGTAGTCAAAGGAGAGTACTGGATACCCAACAGAAACATGGGATTGTTCGTCAATCTCAACATTCCGGTAATGGCCTATGGCTTGGTTGAAGGAGACAGCACCTTCGATGGTACGGTATTCTTCCATGGACTGCTTCCTCTTATTGGACTTGTAACCTCAACAGTCGGGGTTCTTTACTCGTTCTAAGCAGCTTCATTGCAGTCGTGACAGAAACAGAGGATCGACTCTCTTGATGCACTGTTTGATCTGTTCTGATGGTGTTGACAGAATTGCTTGTATTGGATGCTCATAAAAAGGGGCATCCGACAAGCAAGGCTGCAACATCTCTATGATGGTCCTATTGGCTCTTCCATGGTCTGAATTGCTCAGGTCATGCAACATCGCAGAAAGCACAATCCGAACATCAGCGGCAAACACAAGTTCTGAGTATTTGGCATAGAGCTCTCTTTTTTCATTTGACCAAGTCCGAAACTCTTGTGGGAAATACAATTGGTCAATTGCATGCCGTCCTTCATGCGCATAAATTGCTGATGCTTGTACAGTTTCCATGAATCTATTGGAGAATTTCCGATAGAGTTCAGATCCTGTAAAACCTGCCTCGGAGCAGGATTCATACAACTCATCAACAAACTGCAAGGTCAGTTGCAGGGACAAACCCTTGCACAGCGTCTCAAAATCACGAGCCAGGCTCAAGCTATGCGCCAGCTCTTGCACCAGCTTTCGATGTTCTTGATCCACTATCAGAAGGTAGGCCTCTAGGCTCTTTTTTGCATAGGCCTGCCTGACACTAATGATGATATGTCCCTTTGACCATCCACCGACATCCAGTATGCCATGCACCCAACCGGAAAACCCGACAGTGTTGATATGGTCCAACTCAAGAGAGACGACTTCTGCCTCATAGCCGTATTGATCGATCAATACCGTCTCTTGCCTTACCACATGTCCAAGCACCCTTGAGTAGTGCCGACATGAATTTGTTGCACCGACAAAGCCGAGAGCACCAAATCTACGATACAGCTCCTCTTCAATGATTTCGTTGCTTGTTGATTTCGATTCGGTAAAGCCCAAGGAAGCTAGTAATTCTTTTTGCTTTTCAAAGATTCGTTGCTCATGGATTGTTTTTCGTTTCCAGATTTCTGTACTCAGATTGATGTTTTGCGCTGTAAAACGGTATAGATCGTCTGTTTCCTGCTTCAGATAGTCTAGATACCGTGCATACAATATATAAGAACTGACCAGTTCATCTGAAAACAGCTTTTCTTGGATTTCTGCAGGAGAACGCAACAGCAGCAAATATGCATATTCATAAAACCGGCTTTGTGCCAATCCTGTGATGATTGATTTGTACTGCCCTACATCCAAATTACTCTTTCCAAGGTTATGCAGGCTCTCTTGCAGCAGATGTATTGGACGTTGCAACGTCGGCCATACATCAGACTGTTCTACAAACCCATAATAAGCAAAGAGAGCCGCTAGTGCTTGCTCACCATCTTCCAGCAAGAGAGAAAACCCCAATGACAGCAACGCTAGATCCAATTCACCAGGATAGCATGTCAGCAGGTGTATAAGCTCTTGATGTACTGCATAGAGCAATCCTTCTTCAATCTCTTTTTCCAACAGCAACAAAGAACGTTGTCTCTCATAGAGCACCTTGGCATAGTGCTCAAATGCCGCAAGGTACTCACTGTCTCCCAAAGCTGTTTGTACTGATTTGCGAGCATGATATAAGGACAAGGCAACATTACCGCGTTCCTGCTCTACCTTACTCAGCATACGATGGGCCAGTGATTCATTGCCTTGTATTGTCCTCAGTTGAACCAAATGTTTCCTAGCTCTTGAATAATCCCGATATACATGCCAATCAAGGTGAGCAAGAGAGGCAAGCAACTCACCGTTATTCTCGTCTTTTTCTACAAGCGTCCCCATCAGTTGGTAAGCCTTAGCAATCTCTAGATTTTGCAGCATTCTTTGCGCATTCTCATAGGCACTTGCTCCCAATCTACAGAAAGGCATGCAGAAAAAGAGGCAGATGAGGCACCTGATAAAATACTTGTTCTTTTTCATCTCTTTTTTAGTGTACAGGCTCTTATCCGATCGGTACAGACACACATACTTGAAAACATGTTATAATTTTGTATTCCTTTACTATTTATTAGTTTATATCTATAAGATAGCGGTTTTATTTTTTATTTCTAATATAGCTATGGTCCATTTAGTTGGGTTTTCTATCATTACATGTTATAATATATGTATACTTGATTACCAAAATTACGAGTAATCATTTCATCAAAGACCTTCTCTCAATACGTAAGAGAAGCAGAAAGCATGAGGAAAATTCCGATGTATTTTACCGAGTCAGAACAGCAGATAGTCGATCGATTTGATGATGACATAAGCAGAGAGCGCTGGCGTGACTACAAGTGGCAGCTAAAACATTGCGTCAAGGATATCGAAACATTTGAAAAACTGCTTGACTACTCCTTCCCAGCAGAAAAACGCAAGGAAATTGAGGAAACAATCGCCAAGTTTCCCATGGCCATAACCCCTTACTACCTCTCTCTTATCGATACTGACAGTATTGAGAACGACCCTATTTTCAAACAAGCGTTTCCTGACCGAAGAGAGCTGGATATCGCAGACTACGACATGGAAGATCCTTTGCACGAGGATGCAGACAGTCCGGTAAGCGGCATTACCCACCGGTATCCTGACAGGGTGCTTTTTCTGATCAGCAACACCTGTGCCATGTATTGCCGCCATTGCACACGAAAGCGAAAGGTTGGAGATATCGACTCCATTCCTGACAAACAGCAGATTGAAGCAGGGCTTCAGTACATCCGAAACACACCACAGGTGAGAGACGTCCTGCTCAGTGGAGGAGACCCCTTGATGCTCAGCGATGAGTATCTAGAGTGGATACTCAGTCAGCTCAGGGCCATAAAACATGTTGAGATCATAAGAATCGGCACCAGGATCCCTGTGGTGCTTCCTTACCGGGTGAATGAAAAGCTTGTATCGATGCTCAAGAAATACCATCCGCTGTGGATCAACACCCAGTTCAACCACCCACGAGAGCTTACTAAATCGTCTCGCCAGGCTTTGAAAATGCTCGCGGATGCAGGCATCCCATTAGGAAACCAATCTGTTTTGCTCAACGATGTGAATGACTGTCCGCGCATCATGAAGCAGTTGGTTCAGAAATTGACCTACAACCGCGTTCGCCCCTATTACCTGTATCAGTGCGACCTGTCCGAGGGACTGACTCATTTCAGGACCTCTGTGGGCAAAGGAATTGAAATCATGGAGAGCCTACGCGGGCATACGAGTGGATTTTGCGTACCTACCTACGTAATTGACGCACCTGGAGGCGGGGGAAAAATCCCTGTGATGCCAAACTACATCCTTTCGTGGTCCACCAACAAGGTGATACTCAGAAATTTTGAGGGCGTTATCACCACCTATCGCGAACCGGACACCTACAGCTCTGTACTGTGCGACCGCAACTGTGATCGATGTACCTTGGAACTGAAAATGGATGATAGTGACGAATACAAGGCCTATGGTATTGAGAAACTGCTTGCTGATTATGATGAATCCTTTTATTTCAAGCCAGAAGGCCAGATGAAGGCATATGAAGGAGATCTTGATGAAAAGCAGTGATGCTACAGTCACCCTTGAGGGTGCCTTGATTCAGCATGGGCCCCTCAACGACCGGATTTATCTTATGGATCTTGGTTCTGCCGAGCCTAGAACGCTTGTTCCAAAACTTGTGGAACTCGCAAAAGAAAAAAAGTATGGAAAGGTGTTCGCCAAGATTCCACAATCTGAAAAAGAACCCTTTTTCGAAGAAGGATTCTCTCTCGAGGCCTCGATAGAGTCATTATACGGGGGCAAGGAAGATGCTCTCTTTTTAGGCCTCTTTCTCGATGAAAAGCGCACATATGAACCCTTGGCCGAGAGATATGAAGAAATAATTACCTTGGCGTTTTCAAAAGAAACCATCGATGATACCAAGGGTGCATCAGTTCGGCTTTGCACCAAGGATGATGCTACAGAAATGGCGAGGTTATACCGTACGATTTTTGCCTCGTATCCTTTTCCCATCGACGACCCTGCTTTCATTCGTGATTCGATGGATGAACACACCGTCTACGCTGCAATTGAGGAAGATGGGGTCTTGGTCGCCCTCGCCAGCGGAGAGTGCAACGTCTCTTCTGCCAGACAATATGCAGAGATGACTGATTTTGCCACCCTTCCCGATGCCCGTGGCAACGGATATGCATTAGAACTTCTGCAGTTCCTTGAAGAAACTCTGCACAAGCGAGGAATTTTAACCTTCTATACAATTGCTCGAGCAGTTTCAGCAGGAATGAACATCACTTTCGCCAAGGCCGGTTATTCCTATGGGGGAAGGCTGAAGAACAACACCAACATTGCTGGCAAGATAGAGAGTATGAACGTGTGGTATAAAAACACCTAGGCGTCTGGATAGCAAAAAATTTAAACAAGGCCACCTCAGCTGAGGTGGCCTTTTGGACAGAAAAGCTTGTATTGGTTAATTGGCTGTGTAATTGAATGTGACTGTTCCGGTATAACTGCCCTGTACTGCGGAGTCAAAGCTGGCTTGATCGACCGAAAGAGATATCTTGTAGGACAGGCTGGTTAGATCGAAAATCATACTTTCGTCGATAACGTTGATGGCAGGTACGGCAGTTGACCCGTTCGTGGTCACAGAGGCGCCGTTTGCAGAGACTGTGTAGTTGATGTAGCTACTTAACTCGCCGAACCCTCCGACACTAAACATCGCTGTTGCAGTCATGGTCACTTTGTAGCCCTGTCTGTTGTTGGAAAGAGTTGAGAGGTAGGCATCGAAGGTCTGCTCTCCTGCTGACGTAATAGACAATGAGGTGAAGACATCCGCCGCATCAAACTGAGCGGGATTGTCGGTGACATCTGTGGTGGTAACCTTCAGCTTGTTGATTCCCTCCACGATGGTCGTTACGTTGAAGCTCGCCGGAGCCGGGTTGCCGGCAAACAGAATGCCGATGCTGAGTATGAGGGTTATTGCCAATGCGATTGCAACTTTTTTGTTCATGATGTCCGTCCTTTGAATCTTTGTGCTTCAGACCAAGTAGTATGTTTTATGACCTTTTTCCTTAGGATCACTTGCAATATACTATAACAGGAGACTTATGTCAATTGTAAAACTTTTTTTAAATTTTTATATTGATAATTTATTTTGATAAGACGTTTATAATTTTATTTTTCTTTTTATTGTATACTTTTAATTAATTTCTAGTAAATTTATTTCTTATGTCACTTTTAACAGGATTGCTTTCTATCCTAGGAAAACTACTTCAAGGTTAATAAAGTATACATAGATAAGTACTTTCTATTAAGTACTACTTATGTCATATCTATGGATGTATATGAGGCATAATCCACGCTGGCGGTGGAGAGTTGTAGCCTGGTGTGAAGCCAAGGGATGGAAGAAGTGAATATTAACCGTGGGTATAATTTAATTATAATGAGAATGGACGATATTTTTTACCCTCGAATTGGCTTTACAGCGATGCATGTTGAGGCTCTGCGCCTAAAAAAGCCGTCGCATGTGCGACGGCCGTAGTTGCTTGTTACAGGTTTATCCAGTATTGCTTGGGAACCGGGTCGGCTCCTTCCCATATGATCTGCCTGAAATGTACGGGGTCAGTATTCCCTTCAGTATTGATGAACAAGACTTGGCTGTCCTGATCGAGACCTAAAGCAACCTTGAGTTCTTTCAGATGATCATACTGCATGATGGACGCAAAAGCACCAAGGGTTACCGCTCCGCTCTCACCACTGATGATCAACGGGTCTCCGTTGAGCGGTGTTGCATACATTCGCATACCTTTTGCAGCAACATAGTCAGGAACCTTGACAAACGCATCTGCATTTTCATTCAGTATTTCCCACGCAATCGGACTGGGATCGCCACAGGCAAGTCCTGCCATGATGGTGTCCAAGGAGCCGTGCACTGAATGTGGTTTTCCATCATTGGCTAAGGCACTTTCAAAGAGGCACGAGGCTTTGTCCGGTTCAACCACTATGCACTTCGGTGCATCTTGGCCAAAGAGTGCATGATAAAACCCGATTACGGAGGCTGCCAACGCCCCTACGCCTGCTTGAATGAACAAATGGGTTGGTTTCACCAAGCCCACTCCGCTAAACTGTTCTTGAGTCTCGGCAAGCAAGGTGAGATAGCCTTGCATAATCCAAGTAGGGATTTCAGTATAGTTGTCCCAGCTGGTGTCGCTGATGATGGTCCAGCCGTTCTTTTCGGCATCTATGGCCACCTGCCTGACTGCATCGTCATAGTTGCCATCTACAATGACCACTTTTGCGTTGTTGCTCTTGATCGCATCTATTCGACGCACACTGGTTTCCGAGTGTACATAGATGACGCACTTGAACCCCAGCCGTTTTGCGGCCCAAGCTATCCCACGACCGTGGTTTCCATCAGTTGCGCTGGCGAAGGTGATGTCACCCAGCTTGTCTTTTACTTCCTGGCTTGCCAGATAGGCAAAGGTAGTATCAGAACCTGTCAATCCAAGCTGTTTTTGCAAATAGCGATACAGGGCAAAAGATCCTCCAAGCACCTTGAAGCTGTTCAACTGCAATCGTGTCGATTCGTCTTTTGTCCAAATCCCTCCAACGTTGAACATAGCCGCCAAGTTGGGAAGAGCCTGTAATGCACTCATCCGATAGCCTGGAATCTGTCGATGAAACTTGCGCGAGCAATGCGCTTCTTTCATCGAAAACAGCTGTTTTGCCAGTTCAACGTTTTTCTCTCTCGGTTCACGAACGATATAGGATATTTCCTGTTGTGTCCCAGTCATATATTCCTCCAAACGGTAAAATTACTGATATCATCTATTTTATATCTCATTTACTACCATTTTCAGAAATTATGCAAGTATCCATTACCGATATGAGAAATTATTACCAAAGATATCAAAATCCATGTTAATAATACTCAGTATCGGTATCGTATGCCGATTTGTGGAATAAAATTAATCTTGAACTTATCAAAATTATTTTGTGCAGTCGGTTTATAAAAAACTCCATACCCAAAAGATACCGGGATGGAGAAATGTCCAAGGAAGATGGGTTCCACACCAAAACCACCGCCTATGCCGAAAGCAGGGGTATAGGGTGACGATGCAAGACTAAAACCATCCCATCCCATGGATGCCGAATGATTGAGTCCAACAAACCAATACAGATGGGCTGCAAACCAATCTGCGTAGGTATCGGCAAAGAAAGTATGCTGATATTCTAAGCCTAACATGTAATCCAAATATGAAGAGGATCCTGGCTGTCCTTCATACATTAAACCGATGGTCGTCTGTAGTGCGGAAGTACTGTTCAGACGATTGTGAAAGCTCAAGCCATACCCACTAAGATCTCCTGCTTGGGCTCCGATAGCATTTTTGTAGGTGTCATAATCAGCAGCACCGAGTGCTGTTGAAAGTATGAGTATCAGGGAAACCAGAAGAATTATTCGTTTTGTTTTCATGGAAAAATCATAGAAGAACAATAGCCTTTTGCGCAAGAGAGGACACTGTGTTTACTCCCAATATTCTGTGTTTGTAATCCTGTAGGGGTGTCTTTTGTTGCTGAAGAGCACTTGCTTCGCTTCTGTGAAGAACAGTCCTTCTACTTCATCCAGCTCGTTGAGCAGCTTCATACCTTTATCAAGGCCCAAGGCATATACACTGGTAGAAAGGGCGTCAGCAAGCATACTGTTTTTTGTGATGATGCTTACACTGGTAAAATCAGAATCGATGGGTAAGCCTGTCTTGGTATCCAAAATATGGTGGTAAAACTCACCGTCCAAGAGAAGAAACCGCTCATAAGGACCACTGGTGACCAAGGAGGTGTCATCAAGCTGCACGATCATGGCATACTCTCCCCTGCTTGACTCAGGGTCCTGGATACCAATGCGCCAAAGAGACCCATCCTGCTTAGTCCCCATAGTCAGTACGTTTCCACCAAGATTGATGATGCCACGTTCGATACCAAACGAACGAAGAACCCTTGCAGCCTCGTCTGCTGCGTAGCCTTTTGCTATTCCTCCTAAGTCCAAGGCCATGCCTGTCTTCGGCAGATAGACGGTACGCGCCTGATGGTCAAGCTCAACCATGGTATAATCTATGAGAGGAAGCAATAAGGCAAGTTCTTCATCACTCGGCCTACGCGCGTCGTCTCCTCCTATTCCCCAAGCCTTCACCAAGGGCCCTATGGTAATATCAAAGGCTCCTTCGCTCAGATGGGCGATTTGAAGTGCTTTATCAATGACTCGGAAGGTCTCCTCGCTTACTTGCACTGCTTCTCTACCGGAGGCGGCATTTATCTTGGCAATTTCACTCGTCTCAGAGTGCAGGCTCATCTTCTGCTCAATTTCCCGAATCCGGGAGAAAGCAGCCGAAAAAGCTTCTTCTGTCGGCTTGTCATAGATGGTGATGCGGCAGACAGTCCCAAGCATGATGAAGCTTTGCGATTGCGGTTGATCTTCACTCTTACTACAGGAAGTAAACAGCACCAAGAATAGCAAAATACTATACAGACTTCTTCTCATATATCTATTTTTCATATACAGCTAGGCATTATGGGACGAATAGAGCGAAAATGCAAGAAAGGAACTCGATCATTTCTGACAAGCTGCACAATCCTCCATCCACAAGCTTTGCAGATATTGTATCGGTCGGTCTCGGAGATACTCCTCCTTTGTTGCTCCATTTGAGGAAGAACGAATAGTACCCGTTCTATCAAGGAGGATGAATCCGGGTATATAAAACCTATGCTCACCTAGCAAATCCATCACGCCGCTTTGGACTCTATCCTCGTAGGGTATGTAAGAGAAGGGATACGAGCCCTCTTTGAGGAAGGAGAGAAGTGTTTCATTGTCTTGGTCATTGAGATGTCCGGCAAAGACAATCTCAATTTGGTCGGGAAACAATGCTTGTAGCTGAGCATACGTCTGCTTCAGTTGTTGCTCATATTCAACACAATAGGGGCACCATTGTGCAGAATAATAGACCAACAAGTACTTTGGTTGTATCGAGAGCGGTTTCTGCTCTTGATCGACTGCAAAAGATAGAATTCTTTGATACGCATTTTCCTCTTGGACAGCAATTGTACGACACCCACTGAGAACAAGTACAACCATAAGCAAGCACACAGATCGTTTCATCATTTTCTCCTAGTTTTGGATGAGTATACTTGAGATTCAAGTAAGTTGAAACCTCTTGTTTTAATATTATACCCTCTCAGGGTATTGTTTTTATAATTTCTATATCTCTTCATTCTAGGCTATCTAGCGATGTTTTTCTCTACTAAACTACTCTTGACTTATACCATACGGGGGTATATATTCAGTTTATGATATATGAAGTGAAAGATAAAGTCGACTCAAGGCTAGCGAAAATTGAAGGTCAGGTGAAGGGTATTCGGAACATGGTGCAGAATGACCGGTACTGTGTTGATATTCTTTTACAGCTCTCTGCTGTTATCTCAGCGTTGAAGAAGGTGGAGGATATGATCATGGAGAATCATCTCAATACATGCGTAGCTGATGCCATGAAAAGCGATGACGAAGCTCAGCAGAAGCAGAAAATCAAGGAACTGATGGATGTTATGGCGAAGTTCCGCAGGCAATAAAAAACAAGCAACCGATTTAGGTTGCTTGCTGATGGGCGATGCCAGGATTGAACTGGCGACTTCCACGATGTCAACGTGGCACTCTCCCGCTGAGTTAACCGCCCGAGTAAGTACATCAGCGATAGTAGCTGAAAATATTGGGTCTGTCTAGTGGTAATGAGGAAATTTCCCTGTAAAAGGGCATTTGAAGGAGTCAAATGATATGAAAACTACAATTTTTACATCGGGTATGTCCTGCAGCGGTTGTGAAACACGCATGGTCAACGCCCTTTCAAACATAGAGGATATCAAGAAGGTGAAGGCCGACGCTAAAAGCGGAAAGGTCGTCATCAAGCATGACCGGCAAGAGACGCTTGATGAAGCAAAAACCCTCATCGGCGAGATTGGATTTGAGGTATTATCATGAAAAAAGAGATACACGTAGGGATAGGAGGGATGACCTGCGCTTCCTGTTCATCTGCTGTCGAGCGTACCTTGAACAAGCTTGAGGGTATCGAGAAGGCACAGGTCAACCTTGCCACAGAGACAGCAACAATCGCCTTCGAGGAAGAGAAATTGAACCTCGATACGATTAAGCAAGCGGTTAAAAAAATTGGGTACTCAGTGGTTGAAGACGTCGACCACCAGGCTAAGGAAGTGAAGAAACAACAAGAACTGACGATCTTAGGAAAGAGACTCATCATTTCAGCAGTTCTTACGGTCTTTCTGATGGTGCTTGCCATGGGGCCGATGGTAGGTATCAAGCTTCCTCTGTCTCATTTGACCAACGCTTTGTTGCAAATGGTATTTGCAGCAGGGACGATGGTCGCAGGCTCTGCATTCTTCACCAAAGGCTTCAGCTCGCTTGCCAAGCGTGAACCCAACATGGACAGCCTTGTGGCTATCGGAACCTCAGCAAGCTTCCTCTACAGTTTTTGGGGTGTCTATGAGATCATCATCGGCAACCATATGGCAGCTCATGACCATCTTTACTACGAGGGGGTTGGCACCATTTTGACTCTGGTAATGCTTGGCAGATACCTTGAGCTTCGCAGTAAAGGCAAGACGGGTGAGGCAATTCGTAAGCTGATGGAGCTTGCTCCTGCTACTGCTACCGTCTTGAAAGAGGGCAATCAAGTCGTCATCCCTGCCCAAGACGTCCAGATAGACGATATCATACTCGTAAAACCGGGGGAGAAGCTTCCTGTCGACGGCCTTGTAATTTCAGGCAATTCCGCTGTTGATGAGTCTCTTTTGACCGGAGAAAGCATTCCTGTTGAGAAGACTTTGGGTAGCGAGGTATATGCTGCAACGCTGAACACTACAGGAGCAATTCAATACCGTGCTACAAAAGTCGGCTCCGATACTGCTCTTGCCAATATCATCACGTTGGTACAGGAAGCCCAAGGCTCCAAAGCCCCTATCGCTCGTGTTGTTGATAAGATTTCGGGCATTTTCGTTCCGATAGTCATGGCAATCTCAGTTCTCACCTTCCTTGCGTGGACGCTTACCGGTACTGCCTTGGATACTGCAATCCTCAGAGCGGTCAGTGTCTTGGTCATCGCTTGCCCCTGCTCTCTCGGGCTTGCCACTCCGATTGCCATCATGGTCTCCTCAGGCAAGGGAGCCCGTTTGGGTATTTTGTTCAGGCACGCGGCTGCAATCGAGCAACTGAAGCAAGTGAAGACGATAATCTTCGATAAGACAGGGACTTTGACTGAAGGAAAGCCAAAGGTAACTGATATTCTTTCTGATGATCCAGAAACGACCTTGCTGCTCGCTGCAAGTGTCGAGCAGGACAGTGAGCACCCTCTTTCGCGTGCTGTTGTAGCAGAGGCGAAGGAAAAAGAGTTGACGCTGTTGCCTACGAAGCAGTTCCAGGCATGGGTTGGTAAAGGCATCGAGGCTATTGTCCAGGATAAGCTTATCAGAATCGGCAATCCATCTCTTATGTTGGAAGCCACAATTCGGCTGACCAAGAAACAGGAAGAGCAACTGGCGATGCTTTCAGACCAGGGTAAGACTCCCCTTTTGGTTGCCCAGGAGCAACAGTTGATTGGTATCATCGCGGTTGCAGACACGTTGAGAAAAGAGACGGTTGCAGCTATCGAGGAGCTGAAAGAGCTGAACATCAAGACTATCATGCTTACCGGTGATAATGAGCGTACTGCCAAGGCAATCGCACTCAAGGCCGGTGTCGATTCCTACCTTGCCCAGCAGCTTCCTGATCAAAAGGAACAAGCTATTGCAGACTTCGCAAAGCAAAACAAGGTTGCCATGGTTGGTGACGGCATCAACGATGCTCCTGCCTTGGCGAAGGCTGATGTGGGCATTGCTGTAGGGAGTGCTACTGACGTTGCACGAGAGACTGCCGACGTAGTTCTGGTACGAAACAACCTCAGAGATGTCACCAAGGCTTATCAGCTTTCAAGAGCCTCAATGCGAAACATCTACCAGAACCTCTTCTGGGCGTTCTTTTACAATACGTTGGGCATTCCTTTGGCAACAGGCGTCTTCACCCTCTTCGGAGGACCGCAGCTCAGTCCGATGTTTGCAGCTTTTGCGATGTCGATGTCCAGTGTCTGTGTGGTGCTCAATGCACTGAGGCTTAATAGGTTCAAGTAGGGAGATACCTATGAAGAATGGAAAAAACTTGTTATGTTTCCATAATGCATCATATTTGACGTGTTATGGAAACAAAAAAGCATATTTCTTATGGAGAGTTCAAAGATTTCTTTCTTCCCCTCGGGTGTTTCTCGATTCATCAAATAGAAATATGGCAAGAACAGTTTGACAGGAACAATCTTCATCGGTGAGTAAAACAAGGAAAACTCATTCGATTGCGCCAAGGATTCTATACGTTTCCATCCCTCAAGAGACATGGCGATGAAGCTTTCTGCAGTTTTAAATCGCAGCAAAGGCAGAGACTTCTACGATGCGATGTTCTTGTTGGTCCAAACCAAGCCCAACTATGAGTTTCTAACAATCAAACATGGGATCCACAATGAAAAGGAACTGATACGTGCATTGGAGTTATGTCTGTCAGAAGTAGATTTGGTTAGCAAGCAACAAGATGTACAACATCTTCTTTTCGATAGTCAGAGAAGTCATATGATCACAAACTTCAGCTCATTCGTGAGAAATCTCAAAATATAAGCTCTTAGAATATCAGTTGGTGCAACGCTCGCAGGCAACAACAGACGTACGACGAAAGATAAGATTTGTTCTCCCATTGTACATTCATTCTATTTTGAAGACCTGCACAACATAATCAGTATATGATTACATAAATCGAAGGATGAAGAAGAGAATTATACTTTGATTCTTATCGATAATATCACCTATTCAGGCAATGTCATTTCCGGAATCACTGATGCAAATGATGCTGTAAGCATCACGTGCACGTACAACAATCCCAATCTTTAGCTCGTCATAACTGGAGCTGGTCCTCTTGCCGGTAAGACGTTCACCATCCAACCAGCAGTCGATTAACCAGCTGTTGTCGATCCAGAGTACATCAAAGGGATAATCAGAATTGAGAGAACCCCCCGAAGGAGGTTCTCTGAATGTATAATCTGTTTTAATGCATGATCGTCATGCCTTTTCATTGGTATATATCTGTAGATACACCATATATTCTTCTCTACTGATTTGTCCTGCAGCATAACGACGTTTCAGTACTTCCAAAGTAGTTGGAACCTTGATTGGAACCATCGCTTTCTGACTCTTGATCAAGAAATAGAGTGCTATCAGACCTAATGCTACACTGAATACTATCATATGCTCTCCTCTTATCCAGGAAGGATAGAGTAAATATCGTCATGATCTGATCATTAGGCAAGACAAATACTAGTAATACTATAGGACTTCATAAATCTCCTTATATCTTCACACAACTACTTTAGGGACCAAGGCCTGTAGGGCATCAGGCTCATCATCCCCTGCCACCCTGTTGGTTTTGATCATGCCACAGGTGCTGCATCTGTGGATGATCATCAGTTCTCCGTTGTCTTTCTGCCAAAGAGCGATGGGAACCATCGCCCCTTTGCACAAGCAGGCACGATCGCCCGGACGTAGGTCTACATGGCGGCTGTACAGGCAGTGCGGGCAGTGATTTCTATGTTTCGATCCCCATGGGGTTGCACTTACAGGTGTTTTGCAGTGGATACAGATAAAATCATTTGATTCTGTCATGTGGTATCTCTCTTCTATAGTGGTATAATAGTTTTCCCATTGCCTTATCCTTTGCCCTGCGCTGAGCAAGTATTTCTTGTGATGATCGGCTTTCTTCACGCAAGGTGAGATAATGCAAGAACCGATCTTGTTCGAGTTGTCCTTCCAAGAGTGCTTTACTTACTGCACAACCGCTTTCACCTGTATGGGTACAATCTGTGTAGCGGCACTGCCTTGCAAGAAGTGCTATATCTTCAAAAGCGTCTTCATCCAAGCTGTGCAGGCCTATTGCTCTCAGTCCTGGAGTATCAAGGAGCAAGGCACCGTTTGCAAGTCTATAGAGATGTCTTGAGGTGGTGGTATGACGGCCTCTTCCATCAGAATCTCGTACTTTTGCGGTTTTTGCTTCTTCTCTTGCTGTCAATGCATTGATGAGCGTTGATTTTCCACTTCCGCTTCTGCCTAGCAATATGGTGGTACTTTGTGGTAAAAGTACTTCTCTCAAAGCTTCAAGGCCCTTGTTTGTCAAAGAGTCTACAGGATATATGGGTAATGAAGCAAAGCGGGAAGCGAGTCTTTTACAGTAACCTTCTATGTCATCGATGAGGTCAATCTTTGTCAGGATGAGTATTGGTTTGATTGCATCGGCTTTCAGTAATGCCAGAAATCGTTCTACTCTTCTTACTGAGAAATCATGTTTTGCATCGATGGTGACTGCACCAAGATCGATATTGGCAGCTACTGCCGTGGGCTGCTCGTTATAAGCAGCTGGCTTATGAAATTCATTGCTTCGAGGCAATACAGCTTCTATGAGTCCTCTGTTTTTGTCATATTGTTGTATGGCACACCAATCACCTACTACCGGTGTTTGTTGAACTCCTAATTCCCGAAGGGTATGAAAACTTCCTGAGCAGCTTAAGAGAAGTGGTTCATTCCCTGTGGTTCCCCGAAAGTAGCCACGACCTTCCCAGAATATTTTTACCGCGATGAGATTTCTATTTCTAAAAGGTTCAAATTGTGTTTCTTGTTTTTCACTCCATCCATAGGAGTGTAAGGGTTGTATATGCATGATACACCGTCCAGATTAGGGTATAGATTACCTAGGGCAATCTTTTACAAGATTCCCGTAAACGGTGTTGATTCTTATCAAAAGGTAAGTTCTGAAAATGTGTTCAACACCGATTAACGGGGTTGTACTACACTATCCAGATTGTTGTTATGCATCCAAGCTCCGAACATTAAAGATGAGTTACTATAATACTTGAAAAATGTGGATGTCAAGAATGTGGGTAATGGCAAGCATATGATTTTGGGTTCTACCTGAAGACATATAAAGAGACCCATCAACGATGGGTCCCTTGAATAAGAAGTGTAACTTCAGCTTAGAAAGCGATAGATACGCTCGGCTTAAGAATGAAGTCACCATTAAGAGTGTATTCAGCAGCGAGAGCATATGTTGCGCCGCCCAATGCATACTTAGCAGCTGCGTCAACAACTACAGCATAGTTGTCAGCGAAATCAGCAAGGTCTGCTGAAGAAATCTTAATACCAGCGCTCAAGTCAATGTCTTCAACCTTGGTTGCATAAGAAGCCTTGGCAGCAAGCTTGTTAACACTTGCAGCATCATTCTGGAAAGCAACCCAGAGACCGATTCCTTCATAATCACCAGCAACGTCAGCGGTGAGCATGTTAGTTTCAGCACCAAGATCCATCAACAATTCAGCAGTTGCACAAAGAGCAAAGTCAAGACCAGCAAGCTTTGCTACGTCAGCCTTTGCAGAAACAGCAAATCCATTACCACCATTAAAGTCATTGGAGAATCCCAAGGCTGCTTCAACGCCATCAACTGGCAAGAAAGTAGCACCGGCTGCCATCGGGAGAGTCTTTACAGTAGGATCCACAGAAGCAAATACCGTTACAAGGTCAGTATACTTAACAGTTACAGCCATGTTTCCAGCAGAAGCCATCTCGATACCAAGACCATCACGATAATCATTCTTATCTGCCAATACAGAAGGAGCACCCTTGCTAACACCCTTACCAACATGCAAGGTTATGTCAAGATCGCCCATGTCCATGCCCTGCTCTGCAAGAGCCTTGGTCAGATACAGATCGGCTTTCATGCTGTAATAACTACCGTCTTTTTCACCGAAAAACATTTCAGCATCATTTGCAATAGTCACCTTCCAGAAATCAGAAGCAACTGCAGCATTGATGGTTGCTTTGAAATCATTGTCAACATCAGCATCATTAGTATCACCAGGGGTGTACTTGTAGCCAGCTTTGAAAGAGCCGCTTACTTCGAGAGGGGTAGCAGCTACCAGTGTTGCTGCAACCATGAGAACCAGCGCCAGAGTCAATACAAACTTTTTCTTCATGACGTAAATCTCCATTTTTTTGCGTGAGAGTTTATTTGTAACATCAGTATGCTGATGCACTTTGTGAGTAGAATGGACAAATATTGAAGGAAAGATATATTAGTGTGAGGTAAGGATGAGTTTTTTTGTAGTTGTGTGTGGAAAAGTGTTGAATTTGTGGATTGTGTGTGCATAATTCTTCTTTGTGTAGAAGACGCGAAGGTTACAAAGACACTATCCTTTCGTTTGTCAACATCATTGCAGTACATAACCGATTCTAGTATCATATAAGTATGATATACCTTTTTGCCTCTGATATCCATGGAAGTGCATATGCAATGCATAAAACCCTGGACATCTTTCAAAGTTCTCAAGCCTCCAAGATTGTCCTGCTTGGAGACATCCTGTACCACGGACCTAGGAATGTCCTTCCCTATCAGTATAACCCAAAACAAACGTACACGCTACTAAATAGTGTAAAAGAATCGTTAATACTGTCTCGGATATGAATTCTCCCAATCATTTCTCAAATGATTTTTGCCTGTCTGTTTGAGATATGTGGTTTAATGAGAGGAAGACCAGGGGAGAGGATCCCTGAAGGAGAAAATGAAGAGGAAGCC
>Ga0334894_1000620_pt1 | contig 39451 bp, 32 predicted proteins | sample GraSluR3_MG_6_FD_207225 | JGI IMG/M metagenome (GOLD analysis project Ga0334894, IMG submission 207225) | Sludge microbial communities from methane-producing bioreactor in Wageningen University, Netherlands - Granular Sludge_12_05 R3 | ecosystem: Engineered > Bioreactor > Anaerobic >...
TCTCCCGCCTTATCAAACATATGGCCGAAGGCGATTCCTGCAATCATCCCCAAGGGACCACCGAACATAAATCCGAAGGTCCCTCCAAAGAGTTTACCAAGCCAAGCCATAGCTTACAACTTGTCGATCAACATCGAGCATTTTCCTGAAGGAATGGGAAGGGTTTTCTTCTTGTTTTCCCCCAGTATCTCAATGGTGAAATAGTAGAGCTTCTCGCTCTCAAGGCGAATCTCCCATCCACGATCGGTCTTATTGCTCAAGATGGTGACCATGTTCCGTTTCAGCGAGAGCTGTTCGATACCCATTGCTTCCAAGGTAGGCATCATCCAATTCACCGTCTTTCGGGGAAGAGAGATATCAAGACCGACGATATTTTCTATCATCAAAGTTATGGTTACAAGACCTGCGTACGGCATCAGGCGCTTTCTAGGAAAACCCTCGATTTCCGTGGTCTTTGAAAAACCTTCCTTGTTGGGCAGGTACGCTTCCCAGACATCACCAAGCGTCTCTGAATCGGGATGCAGGGTGTCGAGAAGAAAATACATATGCCTGATTGCACACTCTCGTGCAAAGATAAACTGCTGATACTTCTCAAGGCCCTTGATGACCATGAAGGTGTTCACCGAGAGCACACCCCCGCAATGGCCATTGCCTTCTTCACTGAAAAAGGAAGAGGAAACAGGCACACCAGGAAAAGGATTGTCGGTCCCGAACTCGTTTGGGTCTTTCAGGTACTCAAGCATGTACGCAGCTCGTTCATCATTGGGAATCTCGGCAAGCATCGTCCAATAGGCACCTATGAACTTATTGAGAATCCGGTTTTCCTTTATATCCAAATCATAATAGAACCGGGTCTCTGGATCGTACATCAAGCTGTTGATTCTTGTTTTCAGCGAGAAATAGAGCCGCTTATACCTAAAGCTTAATTCCTTGTCATTGAGAATATCCCCTATGGCTGACATATACAAAGCATTCACTGCCAACTGTGCATTGAAATCCAAGGGATAGTAAACTTTTTCTCGTGGAATATTTCCACTTTGACATGCTTCTATTGGAACTGAGAACAACCCGTTGGGCTTCTGGAAGGTTGCCTGAATCCAAGAGAAATGCTTCTCAAGAATGGGAACAACCTCTTTCAAACGTTTCTTGTTTCCGATTTTATGATAAAACCCATGTTCAACATAAGCAAACAGAGCAGGGGAGACCCCCTCTGGATTACCAGCAGTAAAAACAGGGTTTCCATCCTCTATGGAATATTCAGCTCGAATTGCCCCGTTTGCTTCTTGTTTCTGATAGAAAAAATCAAGCTGAGAAAACGGAGAATTATTCTGGTTGCTGTACACCAGAAACAGGGATGAGAAACAGGAAAGATACTGATTGAAGGTTGCCTGGCCGGGATAGGAAAGATACGACCCAGACATACCATTGGTATCGGACCCGCTTTTCCATAGTTCGTCAATCCATACCCAGGACCTGTCATACATATCGACAAAATCTTGATCATAAAAATGTACGAACGGCACCATATCCTTTATCAAATTGGGAACTCCTTACTTAACAGGTAACACTGGAAAAACTACATAAGACGCGCATTTTTAAAGATATACTCTCTTTTCAGAGAAGTCAATCGCATTCACGCCAAGTTCTAGAAACACACGAATTTTTTAAAAATCGAACATTCCCAAATCAATTGTTCATCATAATCATATATAAAATAGCTAATTGTAGGCCAAAAGAAAAGGGGGAATTATTAAGAAAACCATCAATTTCATACATTGGCCCTTCATCATGCCACCCTCTAGACATGCTTTGGGAAATAACTACAACTTTGGACAATATACAGGAAGAATTGATTCAATAATTCGGGTCGAAAACTCCATGCAACCTTGACTAATCTCCTCCCCATCCACATGGATAGGCATTGGATTATCATGACTTGTCATCTTGATTCGCTTCACTCGCTTAACACTGAATTCCTTCTTCTTTACTTGACTACCTTTAAAAAAACAGAGCGCTAAAGGAACAAGTTTTGCCGCCGGCACCGGAGTGTTGGCATACACCACATCAAAGTACCCATCGTCAAAGAGAGCGTCAGGACCCATGAGAAACGCTGAACCCATTCGTCGACCGTTGCAAATTGAGAGCTGTTGCGTCTTTATCTGTACAACCTTGTCATCCAGTTCTAGATCAACCGAATACGGCTCTGGATAATGAATCAGAATTCTGATAAGAGCGAAAACATAACTGAGCGTCCCTGACACATGCTTGAAATCACTGGCAAGGAAGTTGACCAACGGCTCAAAACCCACTCCTTGACCGTTCACAAAGTACCGGCCTTCCGGATAAAGCCCTCCATAGGAGACTCCTACGTCGATGAGGCGGCTCGTTCCTGATAGAATTAATCGACAAGCCCGCTTCACATCCTTGGCAATCCCCATGCCCCAAGCAAAATCATTGCCTCTTCCAATCGGGATTACTCCAAGCGAGGGACAGGCGATTTCTCGTTTCGAGATTGCCTTCAAGATTCCATTGACCACCTCGTTGACCGTCCCATCTCCTCCTGCAGCAATGATGATGCTCCTCTTTTCACAGGTAGCTTGGTAGGCCAGCTGCTGTGCTCCCTCATCTTTTTCCGTTTCAACAAGTATAACCGTATGCCCTTCAGCAGAGAGACATTCTTCTATCAGCCGCCTCTGTCTCTTCGCTTTGCCTTTTGCCGCGTGGGGGTTTAGTATTACAAAAAGTTCCTTGTCTTGCACAAAGTGTCTCCTTATTCCAAAGCAACAGGCTATTTACAGTAGAGAGCCAATCCCATATCATGGCGATGTGAAAACATATGCCCCCCGCTCAGCGTTTCTTCCTACTACACAAGAAGATTTACGTGCAAGGTCCTGGGACCACATCGATATCGCCTTTATCAGCTCTGATGCTTATGTCGACCATCCTTCCTTCGGCACAGCCTTGTTGTCACGTCTGCTTGAAGAATATGGATATCGTGTGGGTATTATCGCACAACCTAACTGGAACTCAACAAAAGATTTTCTCAAAATGGGAAAACCACGTCTTTGTTGCATGATCAGCGGCGGGAATATCGACAGCATGGTAAGCCATTACACCTCCAATCTAAAAATCCGAAGCGAGGACGAATACAGTCCCGGAGGCAAGGCTGGACTGAGACCAGATCGTCCTACTCTTGTCTATACGGCCAAAGCAAGAGAAGCGTATGGAAAGGATGTTCCGATTATCATCGGGGGCCTGGAAGCTTCGTTGCGAAGGCTCAGCCACTATGATTATTGGTCGGACAAAGTACGCAAGCCGATCATCCTTGACGCCAAAGCAGACTTGCTTGTCTATGGAATGGGAGAACGGCAGACCCTCGAGATCGTAGACAGACTCGCAAAAGGGGAATCGATTCAAACCATGACCGATATCAAAGGAACAGTGTATGCAACATCCTGTTCCCGTTTTGAAGAGCTGAAAGAGAAGTTGCCTACCGTGGTCCTACCTTCCTTTGAGGAGGTGAGCGATCGGGATAAGAAATCCAACACCCCTACCGAGGAGGGAAAGAAGGCGTATGCAACTTCTTTCCAAATGCAGATGCTTGAGGAAAATTCCATCATGGGTAAGCGTCTCGTACAACGATGCATGCAACGCTTCGTGGTACAAAACCCTCCCGCGTCCATCCTGAATGAACAGGAGTTTGACCAGCTGTACTCGCTTCCCTTCACCCTCGACGCCCACCCTGACTATGAAAAGGATGGAGGCGTTCCCGCTCTGAAGGAGGTCCAATTTTCCCTGACGAGCAACAGGGGCTGCTTTGGAGCTTGCAGCTTCTGTGCCATTACCAGCCACCAAGGACGGATGATCCAGACAAGGAGTAAGGAGTCCTTGGTTAAAGAAGCAAAAAGAATGGCTGCACACCCTGCATTCAAGGGCTATATTCATGACCTTGGAGGTCCTACGGCAAACTTCCAGGGCCTTGCTTGTGATCGGCAAAAAACCTACGGACCCTGCAGTACAAAACAGTGTCTTTGGCCAAAACCATGTCCCAACCTCAAAGACTACCACCAGCGATATCTCGATTTGCTTGAATCCTTGGAGTCTATTCCCAAAGTCAAGAAAGTCTTCATCAGAAGCGGAATCCGCTACGACTATCTGCTTGAGGCCTGTGATGAAAAGACAAGAAATCAATTTATGAATCATTTGGTCAGGCACAACGTCAGCGGACAGCTCAAGGTTGCCCCTGAGCATGTAAGCGAGGCGGTACTCGATGCAATGGGCAAACCCTCCGCCAATCTCTTTGATGCATTTTGCGACCTCTACCAAGAAACAACAGAAAAAGCCGGCAAAAAACAGTACCTCATACCTTATTTTATTGCGGCGCATCCACAATCCACCATGGACGATGCAATCACCTTGGCTTTATACTTGCATAAAACACGATTTGTCCCTGACCAAGTGCAAGAATTTTACCCAACCCCCGGGACAGTCTCTACCTGTATGTACTATACTGGCATGGATCCTCGGCCGGGCAAGCGGTTTGCCCCCATCCACGTCCCCAAAGGAAGAGAGAGACACCTGCAACGGGCACTGTTGCAGTACAACAAAAGAGAAAACCGCCCCTTGGTTCTTGAGGCCTTGGAGAAAGCTCACAGAAAGGACTTGGCGAGAATCCTTCTCGCAAGACGGTAAAAAGCGTGACTAGGATACATTCTGAATCGAGAGGTTTTTATGGAAAGATGATTTCCATAGCCCTTCCTGTCGTATTCCAAAGCCTGTTGAATAACTCCCTCTCCTTTGTTGATACGTTGATGATCGGTCAGCTCGGAGAGGCGAGCATTGCCGCTGTTGCCCTGGCAAACCAAATGTTTTTTCTCATCAGCCTTCTCTTCTTTGGAGTCTCCAGCAGTTCGGCGATATTCCTCTCCCAATTCTGGGGAGCCAAGAATAAAACCAACATCCAAAAAGTACTTGGTCTATCATTGACGATTGCAGGGGTGGGCGCTGCGTTATGCTCTCTCGCCTCGTTGCTGCTACCTAGACAGATCATGCATATTTTCACCACCGAGTCTCAGGTGGTGGAGATTGGCGTCTCTTATCTTGAGATTGTTGCCATAAGCTACCTATTCAGTGCGATAAGCCAAATACTGGCGACCGCACTGCGAGTGATCGGTCAAGCGAAGATCCCCCTTTTGGTAGCACTTTTTTCCCTTTCTTTTAATGCTTTAGGTAACTATCTGCTGATTTTTGGAATCGGGCCTTTTCCTGAGCTTGGAGTACAGGGTGCTGCCATCGCGACCGCCATCAGCCGCTTTTTGGAGGTGTCGATTCTGCTCTGGATTGTCTATCGCCGTCATCCTGTCATTGCATTGAAGAGTAGAGAAGCTTTCCGATGGAACAAGCAATTCCTGCTTCGCATCATCCCAACCAGTTTACCGGTCATTCTGAACGAAATATTCTGGGCTCTTGGAATGACGACTTACAAGATTGCCTACAGCCGAATGGGAATCGAGGCGATTGCGGCAATCAATGTCGCTGAATCGGTAGGGAACCTCTTTTTTGTCGCCATGATGGGCGTGGGAAATGCAAGCTTGATCATGATTGGGGTAAAGATTGGCGAAAAACAGCAAGAACTTGCCAGACTGTATGCAAGAAGGTTTATTATCACCTCTTTTTTGGTTGGTCTTACAATGGGCGGCTTTGAGTTTTTCATAGCCCCTGTCTTCGCAGGATTCTTCAACATATCAGATCAAGTGAAACAGTTGGCCATATACTGTTTGTATATTCATGCTCTGCTGATGCCGATAAAGAGCATCAACATGGTCATCATTGTAGGTATTCTTCGCAGTGGAGGCGACACCCGCTACTCAATGTTCATCGAGACGTTTGGTGTCTGGGCTGTCGGCGTCCCCTTGGCTTTCATCGGTTCCATGCTTCTGAAACTGCAAATTCATGAGCTCTATCTTCTTATTGGGTTGGAAGAACTCACCAAGGTTTTCTTTGGACTCTACAGGATCAGAAGAGGAACATGGATGAACGACCTGACAAACCTTAATTGACCTCTTACTCGTAAGCTCGTATAGTTGACGTAAGGAGACATGCTGCTATGAGCCTACGAACTGTTCTCACCAATGGCACTGTTGTTACCGGTTACGCAAAGCTTAAGAATTGCGCACTGTATATCGATGAAAGAGGAGAAATCGGAGATATCTTCAACATGCGGCGGCTGGAGGAAAAAAACTTCCCCCCCGACACCGTCATGATTGATGTACAAGGCTCCTTCATCATGCCAGGCTTCATTGATTCTCATATACATGGGATAGGTGGTTTTGGCACTGAAGATTGTAAAGCTTCCTCCATTCTCAGCATGAGTGAACGTCTAGCCGATTTTGGCGTCAGTGCATTCATGCCAACAGTATACACAGATAAACTTGACATTATGATCAATAGCACCAAGGCCATTGTTGAGGCGATGGGAAAAGAACAGGGTGCCAAGATAATGGGCGTCAACCTTGAAGGGCCTTTCATCTCCATGGTCCGGGTCAATGCCCAAAATCCAGAGGGGGTTCTTCCAGTCAACCTTGATGTTTTCAACCAACTCATTGATGCAGGACAAGGGAAAGTGCTGTGCATGACAGTGGCACCGGAGCTGAAGCATATGCGTGAATTGGCATTGTTGGCTCGAGAAAGAAACATCGTCCTGCTTGCAGGTCACACCGATGCCACCTATGAGAACATCATGGAAGGTATGCAATGTGGTATTTTCCATTCAACCCACTTCTTCAACGCCATGAGCCGACTGCATCACAGAAACCCGGGAACAGTGGGAGCCATTCTCATTCAACGAGAGATGCAGTGCGAGGTGATTTGTGACGGTATCCACGTCCATCCTGAGTTAATCAAAATGCTTTTACGGGAAAAACCTCTTGATAATATCGTCATGATCACCGATTCCCTCAAACCTACCAAACAGAGGACCGGGGTTATGAAAGCAAACGGTGTAGAAGTTACCATGGGTTCGGACGGGGCTTTCGTCAGTGTCGACAATCCTGACCTCTTTGTCGGCAGCGGCCTGACCATGCTGCAAGGATTGAGGAATGTCGTCGAATGGGAGATTCCTCTGCAACAAGCAAGTCAGATGAGTGCTGCCAACCCGGCCCGCATCTACAACTTCAGCAAACAAGGGATGTTGGTTCCCGGTTATAAAGCCGACATTGTCGTATTGGATGAAAACCTGCAAATGAAGGGGCTATTCGTCGATGGAAACTTGATCAGGGATCGATTTGCCTGAATTTTATAACAAAAACAAGGAGCGTTACGCATGCAAGATGCCGTCAAGGGCCTCAAGGCTCAAGCACTTTGGAACTATTTTTCGGAGCTTTCAGATATTCCTCGAGAATCAGGAAATGAGGAAGGCGTTCGCCAATATCTTTTGCGCTTTGCTAAAGAACATGAGCTTGAAGCTCTTGTTGATGTCATCGGCAATGTAATCATACGCAAGAAGGCCTACCCGGGCTATGAAAAGAGACCTTCTGTTGCATTGCAAGGACACATGGACATGGTCTGTGTCAAGGAAGAAGGAAGTACTCACGACTTTACAAAGGATCCTATCGAGCTGGTACGGGAGGGAGATCTTCTCAAGGCCAATGGAACGACATTAGGAGGCGATAACGGTATTGCCATAGCCATTGCCATGGATATCCTTGCCGACAAGGAGTGCAAACATGGTCCTCTTGAAGCAATATTCACCGTAAGTGAAGAAACAGGTTTGACCGGAGCATTCAACATTGAACCTAAATACGTGCAAAGTCGCTTGATGATCAACCTCGACAGTGAAGAGGAAGGTGTACTTTACATCGGCTGTGCAGGAGGCATTGAAGTAAATGTCTCGCAAAAAGTGAATTGGCAGAGTGTTCCTTCCTCCTATCAAGCTTTCATACTCACGGCCAACGGCATGCTCGGCGGACACAGTGGGGGAGAAATCCACAAACAACGAGCCAACGCCATAAAAGTGGCGGCACGCGCCTTGAGGGACGTTTCCTCTTTCATGGTTTTCAAAGCAGAAGGAGGGACCAAGCGAAATGTAATTCCATCTGTCTGTACCGTAGGCTTAGCCGTAGAAGCCAACGAGAAAGAAAAATTGAAGGCCCTTGTTTCACAAACACAGCAGGTTCTTCGCTCAGAGTATGCCCTCAGTGACAAGGACGTTCAGCTTACCCTAACAGAAGTCCCTCTTCCCAAGATGGCGGTTGACCAAGAGACCAGCAAACGTTTCTTTACCGCAATCTATTGTGCGCCTCACGGCGTGGACGCGATGAGCTTGAGCATCCCGGGTATCGTTGAAACCTCTTCCAACCTTGCAATCCTTCGTCTTGAGGAAGATGGATTTAAAGTAGTCTCAAGTCATCGTTCTTCAATTCTTTCCGCTCGCGATGATATTGCCAAGAGATTTTGCAGCATATTCAACCTCAGTGGTGCACAAACCAAGCTTGAAGGAGCCTATCCTTCCTGGACGCCTAATCCGAACTCACCCTTGACAGGGTTCTGTGCTCAGGCTTATGAGCAGTACGCTGGTAAGAAACCAAAGATTACAGCAATTCACGCAGGTCTTGAGTGTGGTATCATTAACAGTAAGATTCCAGGGATGGATTCAGTTTCCTTCGGCCCGGATATGTACGATGTACACTCAATCAAGGAGAGGCTCAGCATTTCTTCAGTTGAGCGAATCAGTGGCTTCACCCGGCATCTTCTTTCAATCATAGAATAAGGAAGCGTTGGTTATAATTTTTGTACTGATTGAAAAAGGAGCTCTTTTCGAGCTCCTTTTTCCAATGTTCAACCCTTGATTTCCTTAGCCAGTGCCTTTGCAAGATCATAGGCCTTTTTCTTATCTTCCTCAGTCGGAGATCCTTGGTATTCAACAACCCCTCTGCAGTCGAGCTTCATCGCAGTAGAAAACTCATCGAATTGTTTCTGAGCTCCTCCAGACCAACCGAACGAACCAAAACGAAGCGTCTTCCTTCCCACCACATGGCTTCTTTCCAAGATATCAAGCACGTGATACATGGGAGGGAACATCTTGTACTCATAGGTCGGCATGCCAATGACCAGCCCTTCACTCCTCCACACCTTCTCAAGGACAAAGGATTCATGCGTCTGAGGAATCTGTAGAACGTGCACAGGAAGGCCTTCACTTTTCAATCCGTCAACAATTGATTGAAGCAGAGCTTCTGTATTGCCGTACATACTTGACCAGACAACCGCAACTTCTTTCTCCCTAGGCCCCTGCATGTAGGACGCAAGCTTCTGATACCATTGCACTACTTTCAGAGGGTCCTTTCTCCAGACCACCCCATGACTGGGTGCCACAACCTTGAGAGGAACATTGGCAAGTTTCGTTATTCCCCTCAGTACAAAGGTAGAAAAGGAAGAGACAATATTAGCATAATAACGCTCTGTTTCACTTATCAGTTTCTCTTGTTCCTCGCTGGTAAGTTCATCATCAAAACATCCTTCATACCGTCCAAAAGAACCAAATGCATCACAACTGAAGAGGACTTCATCCTCCTCTAGGTAGGTCATCATCGTCTCAGGCCAGTGAATATTTGGAGTCATGAAGAACTTCAGGGTCTTATCTCCCAAGCAAAGGGTTTCTCCGTCCTTCACAGAACGAACATTCTTCTCTATCTTATAAAAATGCTTGATTAAAGGAACCGCCTTCTCTGAACATAGGATCTGCACTTTTGGATACGCTGCAATCACTTGCTGCATAGCTCCGGTATGGTCTGGCTCCATATGATTGATAATTATATAATCAAGCTTCCCTTCTCCAACAGACAGAGCATCAAGCTGCTCATTGACGGCGTCAAGAGCCCCATCCCAATCCTTGACCAAATCGATCAAGGCTGTTTTCTCACTTCCCTTGACCACGTACGTATTGAGCATTACCCCGTCAGGGATCGGCCATATACCTTCAAACAGCTCCCGGCTCCCGACTTTCGCTGCAACACGAAAGACACCATCAGCCAACAAATCAGGTTTCATATCATAGCTCTCCTATACATTAGTCTCTACAATGTAATTCTTATTCTTTGTGTTGTCCACTCAAGATACAGAAGAGCTCATAATACAAACACACCTTGCCGCTCAAGAGTAAAGAGTTCCTTTTCAACATCTTTATAATTGGGCATATGGGATCTGAGCAACGCATGGAAGTCAGATGAATGATCGAAATGTATCAAGTGGGCAAGCTCATGAAGAATCAGAAAGGTGAGTTGCTCATCACTGAGCATCTGAGTACGCAACGAAAAACTCAACTTTCCATCTGAGGAACAACTGCCCCAACGCTTTTTTGAATCACGTACACGAAACGTGGGGGTTGGCAGGCCAAGGGTTTTGGCCAACGGAGGCAACATCTTCTTGATACGATACATCGCATGAACCGCATAGGCCTGCTTAACCAACTGAGAAACAATATTCGTATCCGGCTCAGGGCCAAAGTAGGTGACTGCAAGTTGCTTGTCTTCAACTGAAATGCGGTATTGATAACCCTTGCGAAACGTCAAAACATAAGGCTCTCCCTCAAAGAGAAACACATCGTCTTGAGTATAGGTATGTTGTGCTTGTTTCCTTTTTTCAACTGCAGAAACCAGCTTGTCTTTGTTGCTTACAAGAATATTCTCTATCTGCGTCGTCGGGACATTGTAAGGAGCGCTTATTTTCACCAGGCCCTCTTCATCGACTCTCATCGTCACATTCTTCAAACCTTTGCGACGCAATATGCAATACGTAAATTGCTCTACTTTACCGTATGTTTTCATTCTGCTACAGTGTCTCCCATGAAAGTCCACCTTAATCAAGAAATTGCGTATCAAGAAGCCGAGATTGCCGTCTCTACTACAGAACAAACATACCAAGAGATGCTTGCCTTTCTCGACAAGCAAGATGTAGGAACGGAGCTCTGTATAGCGCTCTCTTCAACACTGCAACCTCTCTTTTGCGGAGTGCAAGAAAGTCCCGACGAGGCAACACGGTCAGCTGTCGAACACGCTCTTGAACTGCCAAAAGTCGATTCAGCATACCAAATTGGAATCGGAACGTATACCGTTTCACAATTTGCTCCCCCTAGAACCTTTGAAGAAATCAAGCAATACATTCCTCACCTTATTGCCGATCCCAATCGTGTCCATCTTCGCTTGATAAAGGAAAATGCACTCACCATCATAGCCCAGATATGGATATCCAACTAGAAAAAGAGAGGAATCAAGAGAGGAGCAACCAAGCTCATGATAACCCCATGATAGATGGAACCCACCATGGTCCTGCTTCCAAAATGAGAAGAGAGCAACACCAAGGTAACATCCATGCTCGTTGCTCCTGAACTACAGACAGCAGGCGGATAAAATCTTTTTCCCATTCTTCCAAAAAGAGGAATCAGGAAGAAAGAGAAACTTTCCCTGAGCAGGTTTGACAAAAAGGATATAGACCCAAGAACAGGAAACCCAAGATCGCTGATTAATATTCCAGAAAGGGAGTACCATCCAAAACCACTGAGCATGCCCATTACTTCTTTCAAGGTGTAGGGGATGAACAACGGGGCAAACAAAGCTCCTAGATATGTTCCCAAGATAGTATAGAGGGGAAGCAGAAAGAGAGAACGATCAGAAAGCACCCCCCTGAAACTGATCTGTCGATGGACCATTCCCATACCTACAAAGAAGAGCAACGTATAGAGCAAATACGTAACCAAGGAACTCCTAAACCATACAAACATTGGCGTGTACAGGCGAAGGAGAACCCCCAATACAACAATTGAGACCAAGAACAACGGTTCCTTTACAATATCCCAGATTCGTCTCAGAAGACTTTGCTCCTTTCTCTTTGCTATGGCGATCTGTTCGTTTCTTGCACTTGGGTTTAAGAGAAAGGAAAAAGCTAAAGCAGTAATAATTGTCCCTGCTAAAGAGGCAAGGGTTATCAGCAATGCTGTTTTTCCTATGGAAAGAAACTGTGCCTCGATTCCTTCGATGCCTCCGGTATTCACTCCCATGAAAAAAAGCAGCAACCAAACAAGCAGCGTTTGGGAATACGCACTTACCCGTCTAAACCGTGTGACGCCGAGAACGCGTGCAAAAATCATTCCAAACACCAAAGCCAAGGCAAGTCTTACCAGATACCAGATTGTTTCCATGTGAGCAAACCATATATGATTCACCAACGACTGTCAAATTCTCTTGTTTATCGTCTCTTCCTTCAGTATAGTTGTCAGCATGATTGATGAAAAAATAAGTGATACCTTCCACCGCCTCACGTTCGCTGACGGCCGTCAGGTTCTGTTGGTCGGCACAGCCCATGTTTCCAAGGAAAGCGTGGATGAGGTAGCCGCTGTCATTGAAGAAGAACAACCAGACCATATCTGTCTTGAACTTGATGATGGGCGCATGAAGAACCGGCAGGATCAAGACTCCTGGTCAAAGATGGATATAAAGAAAGTCCTCAAGGAGAAAAAAGGATTTCTCCTGCTTGCCAATATGGCGCTTGCTTCCTTCCAGAAACGTATGGGAGACCAATCAGGGAGTGCTCCGGGAGAAGAAATACTCAGTGCTGCAAGACTGGCAAAAGAAAAAGAAATTCCCTATTCTCTTTGCGACAGGGAAATCCAGATAACGTTTACCAGAGCTTGGCGACTTTCAAATCTTTGGAACAAGATGAAGCTCATAGCCACCATCATCAGTGCCGCGTTAAGCAATGAGAAGATTACGGCTGAAGAGCTTGAAGATCTGAAAAAAGCCGATGTCATGCAAAACATGATGGACGAAATGGCAAAAGAGCTTCCTTCTGTCAAAGAGGTCCTTATCGATGAACGTGACAGATACTTGGCTACCAGCATCTATCTTGCCCCAGGGGATAAGAAGCTTGCCGTTATCGGGGCTGGTCACCAAGGGGGGGTCATCAAGACACTCCAAGAAATTGAGAAAGGCTCTCTTTCGACTGACCTGAGCGATATTACAACCATCCCAAAACCCGGCAAAGGCGGTAAGATTCTTGCATGGGCAATACCAGTGATCATCGTCTCGATTCTTATACACGGTTTTTTTAACCTCGGTCAACAAGAAGGAATCAAGATGTTCGGCTACTGGTTGGGAGTGAACATGTCTTTCACTGCAGTGGGAGCTCTCATCTCTCTAGCGCATCCGCTAAACGCATTGGTAAGCATCATAGCAGCACCGTTTACCAGTCTTCACCCTGGCATCGGGGTAGGTATGGTCAGCGGTCTTCTGCAAGCGACGTTGAGAAAACCTCTCGTACAAGATTTTGAACATCTGAGCAACGATGCTGCCAGCCTCAAGGGATGGTACCGCAATCGTGTGCTCCATATCTTGATCGTTTTTTTCTTCACCAGCCTAGGATCCTCGATAGGAACCTTCGTAGCGTTTCCCGTACTGTTAAGTATTGCAGGTGCATGATACCCTCCAATGGTATAGATAGAGAAATTTCTGCCTGGAATTATAAAACCCCTCAAGATACCTTGGGGGGTTTTCTAATTGGATATCTTCTCTATTCTATGTTTTCCACATTAGTACAATCAAGAAATAGTATTTTCCACTATTCAGAAAAAGTTACTTGAAGAAAATCAATATGTATTATAAATTCTTAATATATAATTTAGGAGATATACACCATGCCTGATGAAATTTTGTTTTCCGATTTTGATCATGTTGGAGAAATCATTAAAGCATTGAATTCAGCTACCAGACGCGAAATTCTATCTTTAATTTATAAAAATCCCATGAACATAAATCAAATAGCTGAAAAATTGCACATACATCAGTCAACTTGTACCGTAAATGTTCAAGCATTAGAAGATGCAAAGCTCATACATACATCAACAGTAGCGTCTAATACAAAGGGTTCTCAAAAACTATGTTCTACAAATTTTTCAGAGATTGTCATTCCTTTGCATGATTTTACACGAACTGTCAGTGACAATATTATCTCAACACAAATGCCTATTGGATTGTATACCTCTTATGAATGTCATCCTCCTTGTGGAATAGTTTCTGAAAAAGAAATTATAGGAATGTTTGATATTTGCGATTCTTTCTCCTATCCACAACGATCAAATGCACAACTTATTTGGATTTCTGGTGGATATTTAGAGTATAAATTCCCGAAAAGATTTCCTTCCGATACAAAAATTAAATCAATTAGTTTCCAAGCTGAGATATGTTCAGAATATCCTGGAAGCAATCCAAATTGGCCTTCTGATATTACCATTTGGATTAATGGTAAAGAAATCGGCACTTGGTGCTCTCCTGGAGATATGGGTGGATCCTCAAGAGGAAAACTTACTCCCTCTTGGTGGATGACTCAAGATACTCAATATGGATTTTTAAAACGTTGGCTAGTAAATCATACTGGATCATATATTGATGGCCAATTGTGTTCCTCTATTACTGTCGAAGATCTTTCTATTAATTCTTATTCTTCATTCACAGTAAGAATAGGAGTAAAAGAGAACGCTACTTGTTATGGTGGACTTAATTTATTTGGTTCAAAATTCGGCAACTATAGTAGTGATTTAATATTCAGCATCGAAAAAGAGTAGTTTTAATTATTATGATTATATAATATTTAGCTCTATTTATTACGTTTTTATAAATTTTAACTTGACAGCTTTCTCATCACCGCATTACTATGCTCATTATCAAGGATACCTTTCTGTCCACGATTGGGCTAAAGATATTGACCACACAAAGGAGTAGTGCTGGTATGGGAAAGCAACTATTGAAGACATTCCCAAAGATTGGCTTTCGCAAAAAAGCTCTTTCAATGAAACAAAAAGAGGCAATCGCAGGATACCTGATTATAATGCCCTGGATTGTAGGCTTTCTTGTCTTTTCTTTTGGTCCAGTTATAGCCTCATTTGTTCTTATGTTTACCAAATGGGAATTAATCACGGCACCCCAGTGGATACAATTTGATAATTTTACAAGACTCATAAAGGACCCTTTAGTTCCTAAATCACTGTACAACACTTTCATCTATACAATTTTCAGCGTCCCCCTAAATCTGTTAGCTGCTCTATGCACTGCTATGCTTCTAAACGTAAAGAGTAAAGCTTCCAATCTTTTTAGAACATTAATTTATCTGCCATCCCAAATGCCAGCAGCGGCAACAGCAATTCTTTGGTTTTTTATTTTCAGTCCAACGTATGGCTTGGCTAATAGTGTTCTTGGGTGGTTTGGTATAGAAGAACAAAAATGGTTATGGGATATACATTTAGTAAAACCTGCTTTGATTATCATGTCGATATGGAACTTAGGAGTTCCAATGATTATTTTTCTTGCAGCTCTCCAAGGAGTTCCCGATCAACTTTACGAAGCAGCTATTCTTGATGGTGCTGGTAAATGGAAAAAACTATTCTTTATAACCCTTCCTCTTATCTCACCAACAATCTTATTCAACTTGGTAATTGGGCTCATTGGTTCATTCCAGGTTTTTACACAAGTATTTATCATGACCGGAGGGGGACCTGGCAATGCATCGTTAATGTATGTAATGCACATCTACAACAACGCTTTTGCTAATTTCAGAATGGGATACGCCTCTTTATTAGCATGGGTTCTTTTTATACTGGTTATGCTTCTAACATATCTTCAATTCAAAATGTCAAAAGCATGGGTCTATTATGAGGGGGGGAATTAAGCATGATACGTTCACAACATATGCTATCAAAACATCTTACATATAAAACTGTTGTCTATGTGTTGCTTATTATCATTGTTATTGCAACAGGGCTTCCTCTTATTTACATGGTAAGTACTTCATTAAAACCCGATGGTACAGAATATGACTTTCCTATCCGTTGGATTCCAGAACGATTTGCTTGGGAAAACTACGAAAAGGCCTTTTCCGCAGTTCCGGTACTTACCTTTTTTAAAAATACCATCATCATTGTAGTGGTAACACTTATAGGAGAACTTCTTAGTTCTTCATTGGTAGCTTATGGATTTGCTAGAATAAGATTTCCTGGTCGTACATTTTTGTTTGGCCTTATGTTAAGTACTATGATGATGCCCTTTTTTGTAACCATGATTCCATTATTTATCTTGTTCAGAGCTTTCAGATGGGTTGATACATTATATCCTCTTACCATTCCAGCGTTTTTTGGAGGACCTCCTTTTTTCATCTTCCTTTTACGTCAATTTTTCCTCACTCTTCCAAAAGATTTAGATGATGCAGCAAGAATCGATGGTGCAAGTTACTTTCGTATTTGGTGGTCGGTACTTCTTCCTTTAGCTAAACCAGCATTGTCAACCGTTGCTGTATTATCAATGGTTGCACATTGGAATGATTTTACAGGTCCCTTAATCCTATTGAATTCAGAAGAAAACTTTACCCTAGCGTTAGGTATTAGGCTTTTTCAACATTGGCATAGGACATATTTCAATCAAATGATGGCCTATGCAACAATGATGACAATTCCCGTATTGGCAGTATTTTTCCTTTTCCAAAAACACTTTGTTAAAGGAATATCTATGACTGGATTAGCAGGGAGGTGAAGAGAATTAGATACCAAATCAATGTTTTGTAAGCTTTAAAAGATCAAAAAAGGAGAATTTTTATGAGTAACAAGAAGAAATTTGTTGCAAGTATGGTTGCAATCACATTACTGGTACTATTGGTTCAAGTACAGCTTTTCTCAAAAGGAGCAACTGAATCAAATGATCAAAAACCCATTACCATACGCGCTACTATGTGGATTGGAGAGGAAGCCTCAATTGAAGCCTTAAACAAGTTGACGGCTCTGTATGAGGAGAGAAATCCTGGAGTAAAGGTTCAATGGATCAATATTGCCGGGGGAGGTCCATTTGGAAGAGACAAATTATTTACAATGATTGCTGGCGGAGATGGACCAGACCTCATGCAACTTAATACTGGACAATTTGAAGGATTAGCTGCTCGTGGAGCCCTCTTACCTCTTGATGATTATGTAAAACAAGAAGCTTTAGATGTCTCGGTTTTCTATCCACAAAGCATCACAGGTTGTATGTATGATGGAACACTATATGGATTACCCATCGATATCAGTAACCATATTCTATATTACAATAAAGATTTATTTGATAGTGCGGGATTATCATATCCTTCAGATGATTGGACATGGGATGATTTATTGTATGCAGCTCAAAAACTTACTATTGATAAGACTGGTAACGGAAAGATTGATCAATGGGGATTTGGTGTAAACAATACAGTTTGGGCATGGGCAGGATTTGTTCATGCTAATAGTGGTGAAGTCTTAAATAGTGATAGAACAAGAAGTATGCTCAACAGTCCTCAAGCAATCGAAGCTCTTCAATTCTTCTTTGATCTCCAAACTAAGTACGAAGTTTCTCCTCCTCCTGGTGCATTACCAGAACAAGGCTGGGCAGGAGATTGGATGTTGACCGGATCGACAGCCATGGGAATATTTGGCCCTTGGTGGAGACCTGCTATGGTTGGCAATGAGAGAGCTTTCCGATGGGATGTTGCATTACCTCCAAAATCTCCTACAACGGGAGAAAGAGGATCTGTTATGTATACCGATCAATGGGCAATTGGATCAAAATCAAAATATCCACAGCAGACTTGGGATTTTATGAAATTCTTAGCAAGTGCTGAAGGACAAGAGCTGTGGGCAAAATTTGGAGGTTCCCGTTCAATTTCTCCAGTTATTGATGTCTCAATGAGTGAAGACTGGTTAAATTATGGAGGATCATCGGGACAAATTATACTTGATACAATCTCTTTCTCCACAACTCCTCCAGTTGATTTTGCCAAAGCAAACGAAGTTGAAAATATATGGAATCAAGAATTTGGTTTAGTGTTCGCAGGGCAATCGACAGTTACAGAGGCTGTGAAGAAAATTGATGCATTGGTAAATGAAATTTTACAAGAATAGAATTGATTTGGAATTCGGATGTCCTTAGGGACGTCCGAATTTATGTCGGTCACTCTCGTATTGTTACTATATACCAATTGAAGAGGATATCATGAACACATTTGCAACAAATACCACAAATCATCCTAGACCAGATTTTAGTCGAACTCAATGGCAATCTCTTGTTGGGCAATGGGATCTGTTTTTTGATGATATAGGATCTTATACAATTGAAAGAGTTATTCAAGAAAATCCCTTTAATAAGAACATTGCCGTACCCTACACCTATCAATCTGAATTATCAACAGTACAGGATAGTAGGTATCATCCTATAATTTGGTATAGAAAAAAGTTTTCATGTGCGAGTGATTTTAATCATATACTACTACATTTCGGGGCAATTGATTATTATTCTACTGTTTGGGTAAATGGGAATCATGTGGGAAATCACTGTGGTGGATATGATTCTTTCTTTTTCCCTTTAACAAGAAATATTCTAGAAGAACAAAATGAACTTATTATCAAAATTGAAGATTACAACAGTAAAGAGCAAGTTAGAGGGAAGCAAACATGGAGTAATCCTGCAGAAGTCTGGTATACAGCTATATCTGGTATTTGGCAACCTGTTTGGTTAGAGTATGTGGGAGATACATATATAAAATCAGTCCATTCACAAACCAGTACTCAATCACGTACAATCTCTCTCAATGTTACCATTGATGGCGAAATTCATTCTTCTCAAACAATCTCGATGGAGGTTTTATCTCAGGGAATATTGATTAACTCAATATCTGTTCCGCTAAACTTCCCCTGCACTTCCATACAATTGTCTCTTCCTTCAATAGAAATGTGGTCAATTGACAAACCACATCTGTACGATTTGTTGCTATCCATTCATAACAAAGATACTAACAAAATTGATGAAGTTTCTTCGTATGTTGCGTTTCGCGATATTCAGCTAAAAAGAGAAGGCTTTTATCTAAATGGAAAACTTATTTTTCTAAACTTTGTTCTTGACCAAGGATATTGGGAAAAAGGATTGTATACTCCTGATACTATAGATGGGTTCAGACAGGATATTGAATTGGCAAAACGTCTTGGTTTTAACGGTTGTAGAAAACATATGAAGATAGAAAATCCATTATTTCTGTATTGGGCAGACCGTTTAGGGTTTTTAATTTGGGAAGAAGCTCCAGCTTATTTCTCTCTTACATCTAAAGCTAAGGAACAATTTCTTACTGAATGGGCTTCAATTATTTTCCGAGACAAACATCATCCTTCAGTTATCACGTGGGTTCCCTTTAATGAATCTTGGGGACTTCCCTGTCTTACAGAAAACAGAGAAACCCAATATTGGCTTCATACAATAAGTAATCTCACAAAACTATGGGATTCTACCCGTCCTGTCGTAGACAATGATGGCTGGGAGCACCTGCATTCCGATATAGTTACCTATCACGATTATTCATCTTCAAGAGACGAATTATTATGTGGTTTTGAATCTGTTGTTACAAATAATGTTATTCCTTTTAACCAAAAAACTGTTTCTTTAGTATCTAATAAATCTAGCAAGAGACCTGTGATGATTTCAGAATATGGAGGAGTTGCATTTACTACAACACCATCAGAAACATCGTTTTGGGGGTATGGTGAAATTCCTAACGATTCTCAAAAACTATATGAAAGACTTTTAGAAACCATACAAGCCCTTACCAGCATGAATGGATTAATTGGAGCATGTTATACACAACTGGTAGACGTTGAACAAGAGAAGAACGGCCTTTGTACTATACAAAGAATACCCAAACTTCCTGCAGAAACTTTTTTTGCCCTCTTTTCCTTGTTAAAATCTAAAATCTCTCTATACAATAATGAAGCATAAGGGGTAGATAGTATGATACATTCGATGGAATCAAGTCTCACACAGTTATATCTTCACTCTGAAGCGCAAACTCGTTCAATAAGTCCAGAAAATCGAACCGGGGAGAAAAATGCCGGAGGAAGGGCAGCTGAAGGAAGTGGCGCAATTTGTGCAAGGGATTTGGGAGTTGGTTGGAAAATTTCTCCTTCTTTAGATATTGCTTCAGGAGAATGTCTAGAACTTGCTAACATCGAAGGTCCTGGGTGCATACAACATATCTGGATGACTCTCACAGGAAATACTCGCCATCTTATTCTTAGATTTTATTGGGACGAACAAGACTTTCCTAGTGTGGAATGTCCCGCTGGGGATTTTTTTGCAAGTGCTTATACAACTTTCTCAATCTTTCGGCCAGTTGTATCAATACCAATAACAGTAAATCCTGGAAACGCATACAATTCATATTGGCAGATGCCTTTTGAGCATCATTGCCGTATCACAATGGAAAATATTAGTCTTGAAAATGCAAGGATATATTATCAGATAACTTATAGTCTACAAGAATTGAATTCAAAAATTGCTTACTTTCATGCACAATTTAGAAGGGTAAACCCACTTCCATACAAAGAAGTCTATACAATTATAGACAATATTAAGGGAAAAGGGCAATACGTAGGAACCTATCTTGCTTGGGGTGTTCATAATAATAATTGGTGGGGAGAGGGTGAAGTAAAATTCTATATGGACGGTGATGAATATCCCACTATTTGCGGTACTGGGACAGAAGACTATTTTTGCGGTTCCTATAATTTTGAGAATAAAGAGAGCCGTACTTATCAAGAATATTGTACTCCTTATGCAGGTGTCCCCCATATTGTTAAGCCTGATGGACTCTATCAATCTCAAATGCGCTTCAGCATGTATCGTTGGCATATCGTAGATCCAATTCGTTTCTCTTCCGACCTACGAGTTACAATACAAGCTCTTGGATGGAGACCAGATGGGCGATATCTTCCTCTACAAGATGATATTGCATCTGTTGCATATTGGTATCAAACACTACCACACAATCCATTTCCACCCCTTCCAGACAAAGACTATCTTGAAATTATTTGATACTTCGCTCTGGTATTAGAATGAGTTTTTCGATTTTTCAAACTAGAAATCCGATTCGGTCGTCCACTTGTGTGGGCGACCCTGACGTTCGGACTTGCTGAAAGAAAAAATTAGCCAAAAAGGATACCTTGCATCGCTAAATGAAATTTTCAAGGGAAAAGTGAGAAAATAACTTCTCCTACTAAGTCCGGCTCAGATTCTTGTTCTGGTCTAACTTCGTAGCATTTACCATGTTGTTAAATATTACAAGTGTATGATACTAAGAATCTTGTAAATACCTCGATACATCCATCCTAAACTGTTTGCCGCTGGCAGGATGTCCCATCTTTTCATAGAGACATAGTTTTGCATTTGGAATTCCATTGGCTGTCTTTTCGAATAGCTCAGAACTGTAGAAATAGTCGTCCACTCCTCCAGCAACAAGTGTCGGACAAGTAATTTCTCCCAACTGGTCAAGAAAATCATGTGTATCCTCTGCTTTTACCGTTACTACCAAATCATTTGCATCCTTTGGATGGTGTATAGAAAGAAGAAAGGCACTGAGGTGAATCAACGGCTTGGACAGAAAAGAGAGATATCCGTCCTGGGGGAAACAGGTGGCAATGAGTAGTTTCCATGCTTTTCGCCATTTTCCGTTCATCGCACACATTGCAACATTCAGCTGCATTTGCTTGGCCTTGTCGTTCAGCTTATATGCGCTTGAGTGTATGACCAAGCGACGCACCAACTGAGGATGCAGAGAGGCAAAGTGTAGAGCAATCGACCCTCCGGTTGAAATACCGATGATATCCACAGGACTTTCAAACTCCTGCTCAATCATAGAAGCATAGTCGTTTGCCATGTCATCCAATGTATAGTTTTTGGGCATTTGAGGTCTTCTTAGTACGCTGTAGATGGTGTATTCCTTCTCAAGAAATGCATACATCTTGACCATTGCAGCCGGTTGTGGCTTGTTTTCGAAGGTTAATCCTTCGAATACAATCAAGGGCTTGGGACCGCTTCCAATTGTAGTAAAGGGAAGACCATTGATAGAGTACCCTTTTACAGGACCGTCAAGCTTGTTTTTAGTACCCATTTTTTTCCCTATTATAGATTTATATAATACTATTTATTAAGTAAGCTTTCCTTACTTTATATCTTATTGCATCGTAGCACACACATGTAGGGCTTCTTTGATAGTGGAGCAAGCATGTTGAACCAAGGAGGTATGGGTACTTGCACGAGGTACGATCGATCGTTTGAATCCAAGTTCCTTGGCAGCTTTTTCTCGTTTGTCAGGAAAGCTAACATTCCTGACTTCACCTGCAAGACTCAACTCCCCATAACTGATCAAACCGTCAGGAAGGCTCTTGGATGACAAGGCTGAAAAGAGAGCCAACGCTAAAGGCAACTCGATGGAAACTTCGCTGAGTTTCATCCCTCCGGCAACATTGATATAGATATCCTGGTCGCTGAGCCTCAGTTGTGCATGGCGCTCGAGAATGGCCGCGACTCTCGTCACCCGTGCTGAATCGATACGGTCGGAATAAATACGAGATACTCCGTTTTTTGCACTGGTGGTGAGTGCTTGTATTTCCACTAAAAACGTACGACTCCCCTCAATAACCGCTGTATACGCAATACCCGGGGGAATACTTGTACCGCTGCGATCGGTGATAAAGAAAGAGGAAGGATTCGATACTGCACTAAGGCCTTTCTCATGCATAGAAAATATTCCAATTTCGTCAACAGATCCAAATCTGTTTTTCGCTGCCCTTACCAATCTCACACCACTGGAAACCTGCTCAAAATAAAGCACGGTATCCACCAAGTGCTCGATAACTTTTGGACCTGCCAGCAATCCTTCCTTGGTGACATGTCCGACAAGGAACAAACTAATCCCAAGTTGCTTGCAAAGCCCTACCAACAAAGTGGAACAGGCTCGAATCTGATTGACAGATCCGGCAGGTGAGGGAATATCTTCGCTAGTAAGCGTCTGCAATGAATCTACAACGACGACATCCACAGCCGCCGATTGTAAAAGTTCATTCAGGACTTCAAGTCGAGTATCGCAAAAGATGTCTATGCGCTTGAGATTCAACCCAAGCCTTTGAGCCCTGAGCTTGACTTGTGTTGGAGACTCCTCTCCGGAGACATACAAGACCCTCCTGGAGTGAGAACATTTCTCCAACACCTGAAGCATCAAGGTTGATTTCCCTATCCCCGGTTCTCCTCCTAAGAGAACGGAGGAGCCTTTCATGACTCCTCCACCAAGGACACGATCCAGTTCTGAAATGCCTGTCTCAAAACGGAATTGTGGATCAATGACAACGTCCTCAAGAGAAATCGGTTTTGTTGCCGTACTGATCACAGCTCGCTTTGTATCGGAGTTTTTCTTTACAGCTTCCTCCTCAAAGGTATTCCAGCTTCCACAGTCAGGACATCGACCTAGCCATTTGTTCTCAGATCGTCCACATTGACTGCAAACATACTGTATATCCTTTGCTTTCACAGACATCTCCTCTCTTGATCAATTAAAACTTTATCAACTCAACATCAAAGATGAGGTACGCATTGGGGGGAATGACACCGGGGTAACCCATCGTTCCATATCCCAACTCTGGGGGAATGATCAAGGTTCTCTGTTCTCCTGCCGTCATAGTTACCAACGCCTCATTCCATCCTTCAATTACCTCGCCAATTGCAAAGTCAGCTGGTGTTCCTCGCCTTACAGAACTGTCAAACACCCTGCCATCCATCAAGGATCCGGTATAATGTACCGTTACCTTTTGTCCGTTGGATGGAGTTTTCTTTCCATCACCTGCTTTCTTCACTACATACCTAAGACCACTCTTTGTAATAATTACATCAGGCCAACGGTTTTTTAGTTCTGCTTCAAGAGCCGCATTCTCTTTTGCTTTCTTCTTATTATTGTTCTCTTCTGCCTCAACCACATATTTGGTAAAAGCGTCTCGTGTTACTTCAAACGCTTGGGCATCATCCCCAACACGAATTATTTCAACTTCGTTCAGAGCGTCTCCTTGGGCTATAGCATTAACCACATCCTGTCCCTCGACAACATGCCCAAACACAGAGTGTTTCCCATCCAACCATGGTGTTGCAACATGGGTGATGAAAAATTGACTACCGTTTGTTCCCGGTCCTGCGTTCGCCATGGAAAGCACGCCCGGCTGTGTATGCTTCAAGCTGTCGTCAAACTCATCAGGAAAGGTATACCCTGGTCCACCTGTTCCGGTTCCTTTCGGACATCCTCCCTGGATCATGAAATTCTCAATAACACGATGGAAAGTAAGCTTATTATAGAATGGCTTGTTTTTTCCATGTATGTTCAACGTACCTTCAGCAAGGCCTACAAAATTTGCCACAGTCATTGGTGTTTTTTTGTGTTCCAAGAATAATGTGATATCACCCTTGCTAGTATGCAGTACTGCGTACAATCCGTCTTGTGATGGTTTCTGTGCCATACGTTCTCCTTACGATTCAAACTTCGAACAGTTCCTGATCTGGGGCCAGCAACTGAAATATTCGTTCCAATTCATCACTACTGGTAAAAGGTATTTCAAGCTTTCCTTTATGAAGAGATCCTTTTACTTCCACCTGAGAGCCTACAACATGAAGAAATTTATCTTCAACTGCAAGGACATCGGGAGACTTCGACAAGCTTTTCTTTGCTCGTTTCTTTTTTTGATAGGCAACCCGTTTACCCATATTGAACTGTGCAGCAAGTTGCTCTGTCGCCCGCACGGAAAGCTCTTTCTCCAAGACTGTACGATATAAGATTTCCCGATCAGCAGGGTTTACTACAGATAATATCGCACGTGCTTGACCTGCTGAGAACTTTCCTTTCAAGAGCTCCTGCTGCATTGAAGAACTAAGCTGCAACAAGCGAATACTATTGCTTATGGTCGAACGGTTCTTTCCCATTCTCTGTGCAAGTTCTTCTTGTGTAATACCGGCTTCTTGAATGAGGTATGCGTATGCCTTTGCTTCTTCAATTGGGTTTAGGTTTTCTCTTTGAATGTTCTCTATAAGGGACACTTCGAGCCTTTGCATCTGGGTAAAATCTTTAACCAAAACAGGAACTGTCTTCAAACCAGCAAGTTTTGCTGCTCTGAATCGGCGTTCACCGGCAATTATGCTATACTGTTTGGGAGCAATCTCCTCTACCAAGATAGGCTGAAGGATACCTTCTTTCTTAATTGATTCTGCGAGTTCCCCCAACGATTCTTGATTGAACTCTTTTCTTGGCTGATTAGGGTTGGCCCTCAGGTTAGAGACCTCCACTTCCAAAACTTGCTGTCCTTTTACAGTTTCATTTTTTTCCGATGAAAGACCGAGAGCCGAATCCAATACCGAATCAAAAGAATAATCCTGCATCAAGGATCCGATGCCTTTTCCTAGTCCATGTTTTTTACTGGCTTCTTGCGACACGTTCGATAACCTCCTCTGCCAAAGCTTTATAGGCTTTTGATCCACTGCTTGAAGCGTCATATACATTGATTGGCAATCCATGGGAAGGTGCTTCTGCAATACGAATATTTCTTGGCACTTTTGTCTTGAACACTAGTTGATCGAAATATGTAGTAATATCTTCAACAACTTCATTTGCAAGCTTCGTACGTTTGCTGTACATGGTGAACAGTATCCCCAATACGTCAAGATCGGGGTTGAGGGATTTTTTCATATTTCCTACCGTTCGCATTAAAAGATTCAAGCCTTCCATGGCGAAATATTCACATTGCATGGGTATGATGACTTTCTTTGCCCATACCATCGCATTTACAGTAACCAGACCCAAGGAAGGCGGGCAGTCGGCTAGAATGTAATCCCACTGTGCTTCTATACCCTTTAAAGCTTCTGCAAGAAAAAACTCTCTTCGTTCTTCCTGGACCAATTCAATATTCAAACCAGCCATATTTATATTGCTTGCTATTGCTGAAAGGTTATTCACAGGAGTCTGTTGTACAGCTTGTGCAACAGTACATTGTTGTGCAATGACTTCATATATACCTGGTTTTCTTGGGTCAATTGACGTAGCACTGGTGAGATTCCCTTGAGCATCAAGATCGATCAAGAGGACCTTGTACCCTTTCTGAGCCAGCGATGCTCCTAAGTTTACTGCAGAGGTGGTTTTTCCGACCCCTCCTTTTTGGTTCAAAAACAATATTGTTTGTGCACTCATAGTAGTAACTATACGTAATTATTACTCTTATGTCACCTAAAAAGGTCAACTCCTTGACCCTTCTCACCCTCTATTGTATCTTCAAGAAACCTATGGAGGATTCTTATATGGAAGATAAAGTTAAAAAGGCAATAGAAGATATTAGACCTGCATTACAGAATGATGGTGGAGATATCGAATTTGTTAGTTTGGAAGGCACCACTGTTTCTGTAAAGCTTGTTGGGGCTTGTGCTGGCTGCCCAATGTCGCAGATGACGCTCAAGGGCGGGGTTGAACGCTATCTCAGAAATTTTGTTGATCCAAACCTTACTGTAGTTAACACTCCTGATCTCTAAAAATTATTCATTTCGCCTTATAAGCGTTTCACGTGAAACATTCTCGTGAGACGCTTTTTTTATACTTCGTGTTTCACGTGAAACACATACCCCTTGGTTTTTCACAATTGATTTTTTTAGTATTTCAAATTACCCAAAAAACTGCATCTGAGGGCCCCAGTTAAAGGTTTTTGCCTGTATGTTTCTATTTATAAGTACAGATTTGCGTAGAAAAAACAGCTCCTTTTAGCATAAAAAATGAGGTCGTTTCCGGGTGGAATCGACCTCAAAATTATTACTTAACAAATGTTTTATTCGTTCTCCGGAGCCTCAGATTCCTCTTCATCATCCTCTACGACAATATCATCTTGCTCATCATCTTCTTCAAGCACCTCTTCCTCACCGGTGGGAACTTCTGGAATTTCTACTTCCTCTTCCTCATCCTTTTCGGTTGAAGCTATTGCAACGATGGAATCTTTCGCAAACTTCATGCTAACCACTTTTACTCCAGCAGCATTTCTTCCTTGCACTGAAATAGCATCCACATGAACCCTCAGTGTCTGTCCCATAAGAGTAACACACACCACGTCATTACTGTTGTCCACACTCAAGACACCAACAATATACGTTGCCTTTCCTCCAAGACGATATATCTTCTGTCCCTGTGTTGCACGACCATGTACCGAGAAACTATCAAAAGTAACCTGTTTGCCTTGTCCATTCTCTGTAATCATGAGAATACGCTTGCTATTGTCCACCTTCAACAAACCGGCTACCTGGTCGTCATTAATCAAGCGAATACCACGAACACCTCGGCTGGCTCGACCCATTGCTCGTACATCTTCTTGCCTGAAGCGCAAGCCTCGCCCGTTCTTGGTAATGAGCATGACCTCGTCCCCATCCTGAACAAAATCACAACTGAGCAGCTCATCGCCCTCATCAAGGAAGAGAGCCCTGATACCTCTGACTTTCGCGTTGACGAAGTTTTGCAAAGAGACCTTTTTCACAACACCATTGCGGGTAGCCATCATCAGATACTGATCATCCGAAAACTCTTTGAAGTTAATGATCGAGGTTATCTTTTCTGTAGTTTCCAACTGCAGGATGTTCTTGATACTGGTTCCCTTGGCCGTCTTACTTGCTTCAGGAATATCAAAAACCTTCGTATAGTAAGCCTTACCTGCGTTGGTGACAAACATCACGTACTCATGGGTAGAGGCCACAAACATATGATCAACAAAATCCCCATCCTGCAACTTGGTGGTTCTCGTCCCTTTACCGGCCCTGCCATGAGCATCATACTCTTGGGTAGGAATACGTTTGACAAAACCCTTGTTGCTTATCAGAACAACGACATCCTCAACCTTGATGAAATCAGCATCGGTAGATTGGCCAAGCTCTTCACGAAGAATTTTCGTCCTTCTCCTGTCTTTAGCAGCAAGCGTTGCAGTAAGCGCCTTAACCTCACTGTGCACCACGTCCAGAATTTTTTGTTCATCAGCAAGCAACTCATGGTAGTAGGCAATCTTTTGTTCGAGTTCACCCAATTCCTCAAGGATCTTGGATGTCTCAAGATGACTGAGTCGTCCAAGCTTCATATCGATAATTGCTTGCGCCTGGATTTGATCCAGCCCAAATCGATTGACCAACCGTTCAGCCGCCATGGCATTATCTGCAGAATCCTTGATGATCTGGATAACCTCATCGATATTATCCAGACCTATCTTCAAACCCCTAAGGATATGTGCCCGCTCTTGCGCTTTTCTCAAATCATATCTGGTTCTTCTGGTGACCACGTCCTGCCTATGTTGGATGTAATAGACAAGCATCTCCTTGAGTGTGAGCAATTGTGGTTTTCCATCAACCAGAGCCAAGTTATTTACGTTGAAATTGGTTTGCAACGCTGTTCTGGCAAACAATTGATTCAGAACAACCATGGGCTCAGAACCCATTTTCAGCTCGACCACAATCCTGATACCATTACGGTCGGACTCATCTCTGACCACACTGATCATTCCAATAGAACCATCTTTTCGCAGATCATCAATCTTTTTGACCAAGTCTGCCTTGTTTACCTGGTACGGAATCTCGGTGAATACTATCTGGTCATGTGAGCGTTCTGAAGTCTCAATCTCATAGACAGAACGCATGATAATCTTGCCTCTACCTGTTGTAAAAGCATCCTTAATACCCCTCATACCACAAATAACAGCGCCGGAAGGAAAATCAGGCCCCTTGATATGTTCCATCAACTCATCAATGGTAATATCGGGATTTTCTATCACTGCTCCGATGGCGTCACAAATCTCCTGAAGATTATGAGGAGCCATATTGGTAGCCATACCAACAGCAATACCGCTGCTTCCATTTGCCAGAAGAAAAGGAAATGAAGCAGGAAGAACCAAGGGCTCCTGCATCGAATCATCATAGTTTGGTCCAAAATCGACCGTTTCCTTCTGGATGTCCTGCAACATCTCTTCACCGATGCGGCTCATCTTTGCTTCGGTATATCGCATTGCCGCCGCAGGATCACCGTCTATGGACCCAAAGTTACCCTGGGGATTGACCACCGGGTAGCGCAGTGAAAAATCCTGTGCCAGTCGTACCAAAGCATCATATACAGAACCATCACCATGAGGATGGTACTTACCAAGTACATCTCCTACGATACGAGCACATTTCTTATATGAAGAATTGGATCTAAGACCCATTTCATGCATATCATAGAGGATTCTTCTGTGTACCGGCTTCAACCCATCGCGTACATCAGGCAGTGCCCGGCTGACAATGACGGACATGGCATAATTGAGATACGAAGTACGCATCTCCTTGGACACGTCAACAGCAATCGTCCTGCTTTCGTTTATTTCTTCCACGATTCTATCCTTTCCTAGACATCCAAATTCGATACATAGACAGCATTCGCGTCAATGAACGCTCTTCTGGGTTCAACTTCCTCTCCCATGAGCATTGAGAAAACCCTGTCGGCTTCCTCGGCATCATCCAATGTAATCTGGCTGATGAGACGGGTTTCAGGATTCATTGTTGTCTCCCAAAGCTGATCTGGATTCATCTCTCCCAAACCTTTATATCGTTGAATTCCAATCTTTGAAGCATCTGTGACGTTATTCTCTTGCAAAATTTTTACACGAGCCTCTTCATCATAGGCATATTCCACCTTCTTCCCGATTGTGATCTTATACAAGGGGGGCATGGCAAAATAGACGTATCCAGCTTCTATCAAAGGCCGCATGTATCTAAAGAAGAACGTTAGCAAAAGGGTTCGGATATGTGATCCATCCACATCGGCGTCTGCCATGATGATGATCTTATGGTACCGTGCCTTGGAAATGTCAAAGGTCACATCGCTATCAAGACCCTCGTCCTTTCCCATGTTGTTGTATCGTGTAATACCGGCACCAATTGATGAAATAACAGGCTGAAGCTTGTCGTTTCCAAGCACTTTGAATTCCTGGGCCTTTTCCACATTGAGCATCTTTCCCCAAAGAGGGAGAATCGCCTGGAACTTCCTGTCACGTCCTTGCTTTGCCGATCCACCTGCAGAGTCACCCTCGACAATGAAGACTTCACACTTCGCAGGATCCTTCTCAGAACAATCTGCCAGCTTTCCAGGAAGTCCGCCACCTTCACTCTTCTTGCGAATTTGCTCACGTGCTTTTCTTGCTGCAATACGTCCAAGCGCTGCGTTGATGATTTTCTCGAGTATAACCTCGGCATGGGCAGGAAACTCATCAAAATAATTACCCAGCTTCTCATACACCATGGAGAACACAACACCGGTGACTGCAGAGTTGCCCAACTTCATTTTTGTCTGGCCTTCAAACTGAGGCTCAGGCACTTTGACCGAAACAACTGCTGTCAGCCCTTCAGAAATATCGCTCTGTTCAAGCTTTTCCTCATACTTCTTCAGCAGTTTGGTATTCTTTTGCAACTGAGCGTTGACAACCCTGCTCAAACCAGTTCTAAAACCAGTTAGATGGGTTCCCCCTTCACGGGTGTTAATATTATTTACAAAAGAGATGACCTTCTCATCATATTTGTCATTGTACTGCAAAGCAATTTCAACTTTAATAGTGTCCCGCTCTCCTTCAATGGATATAGGGGGATCTATGAGGACACGCTTGTACTCGTTCAGATAACTTACGTAACTAGCGATACCACCTTCACTGTGAAAAGATTGTTTACGCTGTTGTTCAGCCCTGTTGTCAACAAGAGAAATGGATATCCCCTTATTGAGAAAGGAAAGTTCCCTAAATCGGTTCGTGAGCACCTCATAGCTGAATGCATTCTGTTCCATGATTGAATAATCAGGAATAAAGCTTACCACCGTCCCACTTCTATCAGTATCACCGATGCGCTCCACTTCTGTTTGAGGAAGACCACAGCTGTAACGCTGCCGGTAAATACCGCCATCACGATATATGGTTACCTCCATCCACACAGAAAGAGCGTTCACACAGGAAACACCTACTCCATGCAATCCTCCGGAAACCTTGTAGGAATTCTTATCAAACTTTCCACCTGCATGCAATTGAGTAAGAGCAATCTCAAGAGAGCTCTTCTTTTCGGTAGGATGCATATCAACGGGAATACCACGACCATTATCCTCTACGGTACAAACCTCTCTTCCCTGTTCATCAAGGTCAAGAAACACCTGTATTTCCGAGCAATAACCCGCCATTGCTTCATCGATGCTATTATCAACCACCTCGTATACAAGATGATGCAAACCCTCTATACCCGTCGATCCTATGTACATACCGGGTCGTTTTCTAACGGCCTCAAGACCCTTGAGAACCTGAATACTCCCAGCAGAATAGCCATGAGAAGCTCCCGCCATCACAGCACCATCCTGATGCAGGGACGGTAGGAACGTTCCTTTGACAAAGCTCCCTTCACTCATTCGTTATATCCTTATGTAATAATAAAAAAATTCATTCGCCAATCCTTACCAATTATACCAAAAACAGAAAGTAGTTGCAAGCTGGTTACGGAAATCTTAATAATTTATTATTTCTTTAAATATATAGATATATCAATATACAACAAGAGGTCTAGCCACAATACTTGCACCGCCCTGACCTACAGGGTAATATGTGCTCATGAGTGACACACACAATACCTATTTTGAGTTCTGGCAAGAGACAGCCTCTCGCATAAAAGATACGTTGCCGGAACAAGAATACATGACCTGGTTTAATCGTATCGCGTATCTGAAATCAGGAGATAGAAAAGTTGTTTTGGCAGGGGCCAGTCAATTTATTCTTGATACAGTAATAGCCCGTTACAGGGATTTGATCATCAATACGCTCAGTGAATTGACAGGGGAGGACCTCTCTGTCGAATTTGTTGTCGTACCCCGTTCACAAATTGAACAAATCAGCAGTCCCCAAAAACCTATCGCTGAACAGAAAGAAACCAAGACACAAGTTGTATTGCAACCAAAGGTACAGGTTTCTGAACAAAAAGCTCTACGCATGAAAGCGGAAAGCAATCTCAATCCATCCTATGAATTCAATAATTTCGTCATAGGGGACAACTCCGCTTTCGCTTTCAACGCCAGTCTCGCTATCGCAAAAAACCCCGGCGTAAGTTACAATCCTTGCCTTATTTATGGAGGAGTAGGGTTAGGGAAAACTCACCTTCTTTCATCTATCGGCAATCATATCATATCGAACACGCCTGAATTGAAAGTCATGTATGTCACAGCAGAAATGTTTACCAATGAATTCATAGAATCCATTGGTTCGCAAAAAACACAACAGTTTAAAAATAAATTCAGAAAAGTTGATGTACTGCTTATAGATGACATTCATTTCCTGCAAGGAAAAGACAGCACCCAGGAGGAACTTTTCCATACCTTCAATAATCTGTATGAATCAAAAAAACAGATGGTCTTCACCTGTGACCGACCGATAAGTGAATTGAAAAATATCACAGATAGACTTAGTTCTCGATTTGAAAGAGGATTGAATGTCGATCTGCAACCACCGAACTATGAGACGAGAATGGCTATATTAAAGAAAAAACTCATAGAAAGAAAAGCTTCCATGAGTGATGAGATTCTCAACTACATAGCCACAAACGTTTGTACCAACGTTCGAGACCTTGAATCTTCATTAACGAAACTGGTGGCCTACAGCGAACTGCTCGGTCAAGAAATCTCTTTTGACAAAGCAAAGGAATTGCTCGGCATCCTTCCTTCATTGGCTGCAAACTCAAACCAAACGCTCTCCATCGATACCATCATCAAGGTTGTTGGGGAATACTTCAATGTCAGTAGTTTTGAGATCAAGGGAAAGAAGAAAAACAAGTCCTTGATTCAGCCACGGCAGATAGCAATGTATCTCTCAAGGGAAATTACAGAGTTTTCAACAACAGAGATAGGAACTGAATTCGGAGGACGTGACCACACTACCGTCATGCATGCCTATGACCGCATAGAATCGCTTATGAAAGGAGATGAATCGTTTGCCAATACCGTTATCAAATTAAAGAGGGACTTAACAAGTAATAAGTAATTTTTTCTTGTGGATAACCACTGGATAGCTTGTGGATAACTCGCGTTATCTGTGGATAGAGCCTTTTTGCTTGTGGAAGAAATGTGGACAACTCAAAAAGTTATCCACAAGATAGCAAAAATTAAGAGGCTATTATGGAAGAATTTAGAGAGTTATCCACAAAAAATGTGCTATTATTACTATTATTACTATTTTTTATAATAATCTAGGAGTAACAATATGAAATTCGTCTGCAACAAAGAAAGCATCCTCACTGAGATCATATATTCCACTGATTTCACCAGTCAAAGGAACTCATTATCCATTACCTCCAACGTATACCTTGAGACATATTCAGATCGTCTTATCATCAAGGCAACCGATCAGAAAATCGGCTTCATTACAGAAATTGCTGTACAAACGTTGCAAGAAGGCAAAACGTTGGTGTTTTGTGAAAAACTTCTGAATATCCTTCGCTCTCTACCTGACGGTAATGTTGAATTCGATGCAACCAATGGAACGTTTTCCATCAAACCAGAAAAAGAACACATTGATTTTAAACTCAGAAATATCAGTGCTGATGAATTTCCCGATATGGAAGAATCACCTTCTTCTCCCTTTTTCACCATCAGTCAAAAAGCTTTCTCGGACATGGCAAGCCACACCATATTCGCAGTCAGCGAAGATGAAACACGCCATTTTCTCTGTGGCCTGTACCTTGAACGTAACACAAGCGGCATGAATATGATTGCTACTGATGGAAGGAGACTTTCAATTGTAGAAAGAACGTTTGAAGAAGAACTTCCTATGTTTTCTCCTATCATCATACCTCCGAAGTTCTTCACTGAGTTGAGAAAATTATCCACAGATGAAGGTGTCATGGAGCTTTCTGTAAGTGAAAACCTGCTATTTGCAAAAATCGGCCAGAGATTATTCTATACAACCTTGATCAAGGGACAATATCCTAACTATCGTCGCGTAATTCCTGATTCTCAGACATATTGCTGCACAATGCGCATCGGTGATATGCTTGATGCTTTGAAGCGTGTATCTCTCTTGGTTGAAAACAAGGCAAAAAGAATTTTCCTTGATATCAGCGAAGCTGGTGTTTTGTTGACCAGTGATGAAAGTGAAGTTGGAGAAGCCAAGGAAATCATCGCTTGCCAGTATGAAGGTCCAGAAAGCAAGATTTCTTTAAATTATACCTACATGCTCAATCCATTGAAGGTCATGGAAGGTGAATACTTTTCAATCAACTTTACTGAACCTACAAAAGCTATGACAGTAAAACCAGAAAGCAACAGAGATTACTATCATATCATCATGCCTATGCAGCCGAATGCCTAATGCGTTTTATACAGCTTTGGACAAATAAATTCAGAAATCTAACAAGTGAAAGAATACCTGTCGACAATCGACAGGTATTCCTCATTGGTCCCAATGGTCAGGGAAAGACAAATCTTCTTGAGGCTATTTATACACTCTGTTACGGATCTTCTTTTCGTACGAACCAGTTAAAAGATTTGCTATGCAAATCGGAAAAAGCCTTCAAGCTTGAAGGTATATACGAAGATGACTCGTTGCAAAAGCACAGCTTGGTATTGGAGTACAAAGATTCAAAAAGAACGGTCTATCTGGATGGAAGAGAAATTAGGGACAGAAAAGAGCTTATATACAACATTCCCTGCATAGTTTTCAGTCATGACGATATTTTTTTCGTAAAAGGAGAACCTGAACAGCGAAGAAGATTTTTTGATCAGACCATGAGCATGTACAATCCGCTCTTCTTTGACGATCTTAGGAGATACAGAATAATACTTCGTCAACGAAACCTCGCAATCAAGGAAAACAGACAAGAACTACTTCCCATCTATGATCAACAATTAGCACGTTATGGTATGGCAATCCAAAATGAAAGGACAAAAGCAATATACGAGTTTGATCAGATTTTCCCGCAAATGTATCAAAAAGTCTCTCAGACAGATCTTTGCGTCCATATTGAGTATTCACCCTCCTGGAATGCTTGTGCAACGCAGGATGAAGTAATTCAATACTTGGAAAAAACACGTGAACGAGATTTTGCGTTGCAGACAACGAGCAGTGGTGTGCATAGAGATCGTTTCATTGTCATGGAAGGAACTCAAAATTTTTCACAAACAGGATCAACAGGACAATTACGATTGGCCTCTTTGCTTTTCAGAACAGCCCAAATGGCTTTTTATGAAAAGAAAACGGGTAAACGTCCTTTGATATTGGTAGATGATGTTTTGCTTGAACTGGATCATCAAAAAAGAGAATCTTTTCTTCACTTGATAGAAGCTTATTGTCAGGCATTTTACACATTTCTTCCAGATGAACACTATTTCAGCACTATGGCAGAAGAAGGTTCCTTGGTATATACTGTGCATGAGGGAAGGTTTATTGCAGATGAAGGATAAAAAACCTAGACTTTGCAAGACAGGAGAACCTCTAGAAGCCAAAGAGGTCCTTGACATCGTGCTGAGAAACCTGAATATTAGACCTGACAATCCAAGTGCGGCGATTGGATTTGAATGGCAAAAGATTATTGGAAATCGCCTGTATCCTCATGTAAAAATAGTGGAGATAAAACATAGCACATTGGTTCTTCGGGCCGATCATCCTTCTTGGGCTCAGATTGCACTGATGCAACAGAAAAAAATACTTGCTTTGATTAACAAGAAATATCCATCTTTAGGCTTAAAAAGTATCCAGATGCTCAGTGCCTAGTTACTTGACGTAACTAAAGTTGGTATATATACTGCACCACTCGGAGGAGTATCCTCCGCTAATCTAGAAAATATCCGCGTTAAGCGATGTAAAATTGGAGATATCTCATGAGTTACAAAGGAAAAAGAACTTACCAGCCCAGCAAAGTTAAGAGAAATAGAAAGTTCGGATTCAGGGCTCGTATGGCAACAAAGGGCGGTCGCCTTGTACTGGCCCGCAGAAGAGCTAAAGGCAGACATAAGCTGTCAGTATGTGATGAGAAAAAGCCTTTCTAAAAAGGAAATCGTAAAACGTAAACCGGAGATAGACCGAATTTTTAAAACAGGTAGGAGTTTTTCCTGCCGTGGCTTAAAACTTATAGTCAGCCAGAATGACCTAGCCTATGATAGAATTGTGGTAATACCTATTCGTCATTATGGAAATGCTGTCCAGCGAAACCGTATTCGTAGGCAGATCAAGGAAATCTGGCGAAATGAAAAGCCTCGGATGATCCCCGGTTACGATTTTGCGTTTATCGCGTATCCAGGAAAGGTTTTAGATCATGCATTCCAAAAAAAACAACTACTCTCCCTCTGTGAAAAGGCTGGAGTTTTTCTCCAGCCATAAGATATTATAATCACATCATACTCCTGTTGTTGCAGCATCGTTGTTCATGCTTATCTTTCCTGTGATAGACCTCTCAACACAACCCATTATTCAGGAGTAGATATGGATAAAAATACCATTCTAGCCATTGTACTATCCGTTTTGGTCATTACCATAGGAATGACCATTCAAACCACATTCTTTACTCCAGTTGTAGAGCCCCCTCCTGTTACCCAGACTCAAACGCAGGGAACAACAACAGGAATTGCCTCTGCTGCAAATCTGGAGCCCGCGGCAATATCACAAATATCTTCGAACATAGCATGGAATAGCAACCTACCTGGATCGTTGGTTTCGGTTGGCAAGGAAGGAAGCAATGCTCCTTTTACTTTTTCCACAGAGTATTTCATTGTTGAATTCAATCCCAACGGTGCTGCTGTCTCTTCTTTCAGGTTAAGAAGACATCTCGACAATGGGGAGCCTGTTGAACTGCTCTTCAAGGATGACAAATCAAACGACGCATTCCTGCTGTATGCCGGTAATGATAAAACAAATCCTATCGACGCAAATTTCCGATACCAAATCAGCGGCAACAAGGTTATTTTCACCCAGGAATTTGCCTTGCTTTCAGATGATGGAAAAACACCCAAAGAGCCATTTACCATTACCAAGACATACACGTTTGGTGACAGGGATTATCTTTTCCAAATCGATGTTGAAACTAAAAACAGCGTAAATAAAGCAGTTCCTCTTGCCTTTGACAACTTTGCCTATACGCTTGCCTTCGAACCTCAAATTGGACCTTCCTTCGCCTCATTGGACAATAATTACAATTATCGTCGTTTCTATATCAGGGAAGACGGAGCATCAAAGAAGACACAGGTCAAATTGAGTAATGGTGCATACTCAACATCCAAACATGTATCATGGGTTGCCTTGGTTGGTAAGTATTTTTCCATGATTGCAATTCCCGATGCAACAAATTATGCCATCAGTCTCAGAGAAGTATCAGATAACGGTCTTCCCCTACAATCGAGCATATACTTCTCAAGACCCTTGATCCGCAGTGCAATGCAAACTGATACGTTCCGATTCTATGCCGGACCTCAGCTCCAGGGTGATATGGCTATGTACGATGACGCTTCCCTTAATAGTTTTGGGGTTTCAAATCTGCAGCTTCAACACGCCTTGGATAGCAGTTCCTGGCTTGGCTGGCTTGAGACAATACTGAAAACCATCCTGAACCTGCTGTATAGGATCATTCCCAACTATGGTGTTGGCATCATCATTCTCACCTTCTTGTTGAAGCTTGCTCTTTACCCAATATCCAAAAAGGGTATGGAGTCTACAGCAAAAATGGCCTCTCTTTCACCAATGATGGCCGAAATCAAAGAGAAATATCCTGACAATCCTACCAAGCAGAACGAGGAAATGGCAGCACTCTACAAGAAGGAAAAGATAAATCCGATGGGCGGATGTCTACCGATGCTTTTGCAATTCCCCATCCTTATTGCCTTCTATGGATTGTTGAACAAGCACTTTGAACTGAGGGGTGCCATGTTCATTCCAGGTTGGATTCCCGATCTTTCCAGACCGGACTCTGTCTTTACCTTCCCCTTCAACTTGCCGTTCTTGGGTAATCAACTCCATCTTTTGCCAATTATTTATACTGTAAGTATGATATACTCAATGAAAATTACCCAGAATGCCTCTACTGCAGGAAGTCAACAGAGCATGATGAAGTTCATGACCTATGGTATGCCGATCATGTTCTTCTTTGTGCTCTACAATGCACCTTCTGGTTTGATTCTCTATTGGTCTGTAATGAACGCGCTGTCTATTCTGCAGCAGTTGCATACCAACAAGAAGAAACGGCTTGAAGCGGCAACAGAAGCAGCCTCGAATGTCCAACAGTTTCCAGGACCAAAGGGAAGGAAACGAAAATAAGAATTTTACTGTGAAAGGGGTGATACCCCTTTCGAACGGAGAAGCCATATATGATGAAAGAATTCGAAGGACGTAGCGAGCAGGAAGCTATTGCCAAGGCAATAGAAGAACTGCACATCGAACGTGAAGATTTCGATGTAGAAATTATTGAACCTGTCCGAAAAGGACTTTTTAAGAAAAGCAATGTAAAAATAAGAATCCACTTTGATGAACCAAGTGAATTGACAGAAGAATCTTTTTCCATGCCCAACAGAGATGAGGAACCTGAACTTGAAGGACCTATCAACAGTGAGTTGGAAGACAAACTCTTGACCTTTGTCGCTACTATTTTGGATAAGATGGGTTACGAAGGAAGCGTTTCTATTTCATTCCGAAAAGAACGAAAACTTGGCTTGAATATAGACAGTGACAACTCGAGCATCATCATTGGAAGAAAGGGAAAAAATCTGGATGCCATTCAGCTTCTTGCCAATGTGTATGCAGGGCAAATTGATCCAGATTTGAAAGTTATCGTCGATAGCGAAAACTATCGCATGCGCCATGAGGAGCAATTGATAAGGATGGCTTTCAAAACCGCTGAACAGGTGCGCCGAAGTGGAAGGAGCCGTCTATTGGAGCCTATGAACCCATATGAAAGACGATTGGTTCATACAGCGCTCAATGATTTTGGTGGAGTCCAAACCAAGAGTGAAGGAGATGGTCTATACAAACAGATCAGAATTCTGAATCAGAAATAAAGTAAACACAATCATGAATAGACCCCCCTGTTGCTGGTACAAAGGGAGGTCTTTTTTTGTGTTGATGAAAGCAGTATATTTTCTTGTGAGAGAGTGTAACTGAGAATAATGCAAGTAGAAACTCGTACTTCCATATAGCTGCCTAGGTCTATTTAATTCAAGTAAAATTATAACAAGATATAATCCCTCTTTGTTCAAAGTAATAGATATGTCATATATAAGGTATATGTATCATGACATGAAGCGTTTCTATTGTTAGAAATTTGATTAATGATCGATACAAACACTAGATTTGTCATAAGAAAGTAATAGCAAAAAATATATAAAAGTATATAATATAATAAATAATAAATATATTTTAAAGGTTTAGAAAAATATAAAATATTTTTACACTTAAGTGTTGACATATGTACATACTATTGCTAATATACAGTCAAGATAACAAAAACAAAGAGATTCGGAGGAACCAATCATGAAAAAGATTTTTACAATACTCGCACTTGTGACACTAGTA
>Ga0334894_1000627_pt1 | contig 39244 bp, 37 predicted proteins | sample GraSluR3_MG_6_FD_207225 | JGI IMG/M metagenome (GOLD analysis project Ga0334894, IMG submission 207225) | Sludge microbial communities from methane-producing bioreactor in Wageningen University, Netherlands - Granular Sludge_12_05 R3 | ecosystem: Engineered > Bioreactor > Anaerobic >...
TAGGATCTAGATGCAGCACAACCGTGTCTCCTCCCAAAGCCTTGACCAAGAGCATTCTGTTTTCAAGTAAAGCAAGAGCTGCAGATCGATTCTTCTCTAGTTCCGAGAGCAATAGAAATTGGTTTTTCCATGACTGGCGTGTAAATCGCACACTCGCAAGTCATTTTTCTCTACATCAAAAGCAATGCGTGTAATCTCTTGATCAGAGTACATCCGCATGGAATTCCAATCTTGGCACCAGTGGATATAGGTAAATCCGGCTGAGCGGATTAAGGGAAAGAGAGAGCCGGGATACGTTGAGTCATCAAGTAAATCCGTACTGATACTTACCTCTTTTTTCATAACCTCTCCTTTCTTAACTAGGTGTACAGTATACTGCAGTAGAAATCTTTCAGCGATACAATCCACAGATGACAACGCCCAATACAAGTAACAAGATTGCCAGCAGTTTTTTTATTGAGACCGATTCATGGAACACCACTATGCCAATAGTTGTGCTTAATGGTATAGATATTTGCCTTAGTGCAGTAATAACACTTGCTTTTCCACTCAGGGAGATGGCAATTAAAATAAGAATATAAGAAAGGTTAATGAAAAGCCCATTCAAGAAAACTGTCAGAAGATATTGGTAATTCAAGCATTTGCCAGTAGATTTTTCAAATCTCGACCCACCAGCTGATCTTAGACAAGCAGGAAATGATACTGCTGCAGGGAAGCCCCTTTTTGCTATATCAAATAACAAGAATACCAATGCGGTTGCAGCCATCTCTCCAAAGAGAAATAGAGACGCAGCAGAAAACCCAGAGAACCGACCGGTCCTCATTACATATTCCAAACCTTTCGCATCAGAAATTGTATATCCTGCTATACCCAGTACTACAGGGAACATCACTTTTACTGCCGCATGAAACGCCTTGTTCTTTTGTTTAAACAGAGTCCCTCGTTGATCGATGAATAGTACTAACGACCCAAGTATGATGATGGCTATTCCCAACCAAGTCCCCATGCTAACTGATTCTCCAGTTGCAGACAGAACAACTGAGACCAACACAACTGGAAGCGAGCGGATCAATGGATATATGAGAGAGATTTCATGCGAAATATAAGACACTGAGAGATTGCGGTAATACAAAAACTGAAAGAGTCCTGAAAGACCCATGAGCAAAAAAGCTTGGACAGGGATATAGCGAACGAGTGAAATCTGCACAAGGAAAAGAGGTAAAACCGGAATAAGACTAAGATACATGGAGTGGATGATAAATGAAGAATCCAAGGATCTTTTCTTTGTCATTGCATTCCAAGTGGCATGTATCGACGCTGAGGCAAGGGTCAGTATTACTATTTGTGTGTTCACTACAGATTCTCTCTTTTTCTTAGCTAACCAATCTTAAATATGGAATTTTATTTGATTATATACAGTTTTATGAAGATTAATCAACATTTTAAAATTCAAATAAAGATTAATCAACATAAAATATTGACAAATCCAGATTAAAGGATACAATTAATCCTAATTAAAGGAGAGTAGTATGAAAAGTTTTAAACTATTACTTACACTATTGGCAATGATTATTCTTGGTTCGGTGGTGTTTGCTCAGGCATCTACTGAAAAATCTACCAAAAAGACCCAACTCCAGATTGTGCACTGGAATAACTTAGGTGATGATGTAATTGCCAAGTTTGAGCAAGAAAATCCAGATATTGAGGTATTGTTCGAAAAGTTCACAGTCGACCAATTCATGCAAGTCATGAAAACCCGTGTCGCTTCAGGAGAAATCCCTGATATCATTGGAGCGCAGGAGAATGACTTTCCAGTATTTTTGAAGAATGGTATCTATAAAGACATTACCGATTACGATTTTGTGAAACGTCTTACGCTGAATGCCCAAAAAGAGCTACTTGCATTTGGTGATGGCAGAATTTATGCAATTCCCTCCAATGCATGGGCAATGGGCATTTTTATAAACGTCGATATGTTTAAGCAACATGGTATCAAGATTCCTGAGAACTATCAGGATTTGCATACTGCAGCTCAAGCATTCAGACAGAAAGGAATTGCTCCTTTTGTGCAGGGAATAAAGGATAGTTGGACGGTTAACCAAATGTTTATTCCTCAGTTCAGATTACAAGTTGACACTCCTCAGTATTATGACAATGTAAAAACTGGAACTGCAAAATGGACAGACCCTGAAATGGTTAAGGCATATCAAGAGTGGTATGACTTATTTGCAGCAAAGGGCATGATGTTTGAAGGAAGTCTTGGTATTACCTATGAGCAAGCCTACCAACTTTTTGCACAGGGCCGCGTTCCGATGTGGCCGATGGGCACTTGGGCAGCAGAGCTGTTCAAAGACGATGCCGGCAAACCGGTGAAGCTCTCTTTTGAAATGGACTTCATTCCACAGTTTGGAAACGATACAGGAGAAGAGGTCATCAATGCAGCAACGAACATTGGAGCGATGTATTCAATCAGTAGTTCTACTAAAAAACTTGATGCAGCCATTCGATTTTTAGATTGGCTAACAATGCGCGAAAATGCAGAGTTTTTTGCTCAGAAAACTGGTTTGCTTTTCCCCATACAGGGTGTAGACTTTTCCGAGGTGGTTCCTTATGGAAACAAATTGATTCCAGCTACCTTTGAAGTGAAGGTACTTAATCCTTTCGATGTCTTTGTTGATCCGGCCGTCAAACAGCAACTCACAGTTATGAACCAGAACCTGCTCGCTGGCATCGGAACAGTGAAATCAGAATTGGAAAAGGTACAAAAAGCTCAGGAGATTGCTAATCTTGAGCGAAAGTAGCAGGTATCGAAGAGTAGCGGCTACCCCTTTTTGGGGTAACCGTCTGAGACACATGGAGCAAGTGAACTGTATGACTTTAGATAAAAAACATATTGCTGCATATTTTCCAATTGTAGTATTCCTTGCTCCCTCTCTTCTGCTGACCGCTGTATTTCTATTTTTCCCTGCAATACTGGAGGTATACTTCAGTTTTACCGACTGGGATGGCATCAGTAGCTCAGTTGGGTTTGTGGGTTTTCGTAATTTCCGGTTGATGCTCCAAGATGATGTATTCGCCTTGGCGCTTCGCAATACAGTGGTTTTTTGCCTTTCTACTGTCGTATTGCAGCATTTGCTTTCCCTTTGTTTTGCCGTCCTGATTCATAGAAAAGTTTATTTCGGGAATCTTCATAAAGCTTTACTGTTTGTTCCGAGTATTTTGTCTACGGTTGTCGTCAGCTTAGCTTTCAGCTTTATCCTCAATCCAATCAGTGGCCATTGGCATGAACTATTCTCATCTTTCGGCTTTGATTCTCTGAGCAAGATCAACTGGCTGGGGGATCCGTCCTATGGTATGGCCGCTTTGGTGTTCGTAAGTGTTTGGCAGTACACAGGGTATTGCATGGTAATATACATGGCAGCCTTGGCCGATATTCCTAAAGAGATGCTTGAGGCTGGAAGTATAGATGGCACAAACGGCTGGCAACAATTCTGGTTCATAGAGTTTCCTTCTATCGCTCCAGCCTTCACCATTAATACCGTACTTTCAGTAATTGGGAATTTAAAGGCTTTTGAACTGGTGTTCGCTCTTACCGGAGGTGGCCCGGGAAATTCGACAGAGGTTATTGCAACTTACATTTATCGGGTAGGATTTACCAGTGGAAGAATGGGCTATGGTACAGCAGTATCGCTTGTGTTGTTCATAATGATCAGCGCTATCTCATTCATTCAAATCAAGCTATTGCGTTCGAGGGAGCAGTAATGAGCAGACGAAAAACTCAGTTTATTGGTAGTTTGGTAGTCACAGTGGCTTCTTTGCTTTCACTGTATCCTGTTGTATACATCATGATGATCTCTTTGAAGTCTAAGGAGTCATTTTTGATGTCCCCCAATACGTTCCCCGATGTATTGCGTTTTTATAACTATGTACGGGAATGGTCTATCGGTAGAATTGGGATACTGGGAGTGAATACTCTTATTGTTACCTTTATTTCCATCATCACTTCTGTCCTTATCGGTATTGCCGCAGGATATGCAATGGAGAAGCTGATTAAGGGAAAGCGTACTCATCGGTTTCTCTATAATTATTTTGTTGCAGGAATCATTATCCCTTTCCAAGTAATTATGCTGCCGCTCTTTAAAATTTTGCGAACTCTTGGTTTGTTTAACAGTTTAAGAGGAATGGTAATAGTCTATACGGTATTGAATCTGCCATTTGCGGTCTTTTTATTCTGCGCATTTGTGAGGGCTATACCGAACGAACTACTTGAGGCTGCACGAATAGATGGGTGTAGTGCCTACAGAATTTTTGGCTCTGTTATTATTCCTCTAAGCCGATCAATTATTATTACCGTTGCTATTTTCGTGGGAATTTATATTTGGAAGGATTTTAGTGTTCCGCTTGTATATGTATCGCACCCATTGAGAAAAACATTATCCATCGGGCTTCTTGCTTTCAAGAACGAGTACAATACGAATTGGCCTGTACTTGCTGCGGCGATGGTTATTCAGACATTTCCTGTGTTGCTTGGTTATATTGTAGCACAAAAACAATTCATCGAAGGCATCACGGGTGGCTCTGTGAAAGGGTGATAGAGTACGATAGGGATACATGAAAGACTTTTACGTGAGGGGAAGGTATAGATGTTGCAGGAAGAACGGTTACAGAAGATCTTAATGAAGCTTGAAAACGAAGGAATTGTGAAAATTTCTGATTTGATTGAAGAATTTCATGTCACCGGAGAAACGATACGCAGAGATTTTGATATTTTACAGAATGATGGCCTAATAAATCGTATTCATGGGGGAGCTGTGCTCGTGGAAGGTGTTGATTATGCCAGCTCCTTCGTATTCAGGAAATTCATTTCTTCGATTGAGAAACAGCATATTGCTTCTAAAGTTTGCGAGCATATACAGGAAGGTCAAACAGTAGGGCTTCACTCATCTACCAGCAATTTCATCTTGGCCAAGCAACTGGTAAAAAGTTTTACCAATTTGACTCTGGTAACCGATTCAATACCTATTGCAACAGAACTATCCAGAAACAAGGGATTCCGTGTCTTGATCTTAGGGGGAGTCATCAATCCTAATGAGGGATCTGTCGATTCTTCAATCTTTGACACATCAATATTGGACCACTTCTCCATTGACGTCGCCTGTATTGCTCCAGGGGGCATCTCGTTACGTTCGGGAATTACTGAATACATCAAGGACGAGCTAGTGATTGAAAAATCATTGATCAGATCTGCAGTAACACGCATTGTGTTATCTGAGAGTGCAAAATTCAACAAAAACTGTATTTTAAAAGTCTGCGACCTCAGTGATATAGATATGGTTGTAACCGATCTGACGCTCGCTGATGATGTATTCAAGGAGTTTGCTGACGCAGGAGTGAACATTGTACGGTAAAAATCCAGACGATGATCGCTGATGAAAAACTTCCTGCAAGCAAGGATTCTCAGTCCTCTACTCCCACCTGGATTAAATATGCCTCTACCATCTGAGAGAGTTCTTGTAATAGCACCAGGCTCTCCTGTTGCGACTTCTCTGATAATCGAAGCTCATGGACAAGCTGCTCACACACGATAAAAATCAGTTTCGCTACGAGTGACTTCTTCTTTTCATCCAGAGCAGGATACGCGTGAGCGATAAGGCCTTCAACCCACTTAAGAACTTCCCTATCGAGCCGCTGTACGTATGAGCTCACCTTGGCATAGAGCTCGGCATCGGGACTCTTGCAGCTGGATGGGCTTTTACTCTCAAGCAGGAGGATGGTGATTTCTCTATGTAAGCCGGGTTCAATGGTATGGGCTTCGTAGAGGGCGATCAGCAGTTCCTTGACTACAGCCACAGGAGAGTCTTTCTTCTGGAATGCTATAGTGCCGATTCGTTTAATTTCATCGAAAATCTGGAGATAGTACCTCTCAACGATCGAGCAAAACAACTCTCCTTTGTCTTTGTAATAGGCATAGAAACTGCCGGTGGCAACCCCTGCAGAACGTGCTATCTCCTTACTGTTCGTATGGTGATAGCCTTTCTGAGAGAAGAGTACTTCTGCAGCTTCCCTGATTCTCTTCTTTGTCTCCATCGATCTATCCTGAGTGGGGATTCGTACTTTCTGAGACCTATTGCCCATCATTATTCTCCTTCTGACATCTTACACGCGGACAGGCTCTTGTGCAACAAACATGAAACAAGGTTCACTTATTGACAATATGAATATTAGTTCATATTCTTGAACCATGACTACAAAAAAAGCATTAGTACTAATAGTGGTAATCGGTATTCTACTAGCAGGAGGAGCGTTCTTGGCCGTCAAAGCCCTCGATAACAAGATAGCATCCTCCCACGATAAGATTGTAACTCGCTATGAGGACGACAACGGAAGGTCTTACTATAAGATTACCCCATCGGTCGCCAATGCTTACCTCCTGCCAATCGACGAAGGATATCTTATGATTGATACCGGCTACCCAGAGGATATGCAAATCGTCTTCGACGCCCTCTCTGAGGAAGGAATCGAGCTCTCTCAGATCAAATATCTGTTTATAACCCATTCTCATGACGATCATGCAGGGTTTGCGGCAGCACTCAAAGAGAAAAGCGGCTGTCGCTTGATTCTTCCCGAACAGTCCCTTTCCGATCTTGCACGAGGTACCTTCGACTGGCAGGGAGAGAGCGTGAACCTTCTTGTTGATATATCCAGCAGAATCTACAATTTCGTCAACCAGAGAACCTTCTCTTTCGAGCCAGTCTTGCCTACAGAAGACGACATCATCCTCTCAGGAAACAGAGCCTCTCTTCCTGCCCATTGGGACCTCCAAGGAGCCTTCATCCATACACCGGGACATAGTGCCGATTCATGGAGCCTCGTACTACAAGACGGAAGAGCCTTTGTTGGAGATGCTGCAATGAACATGCTCAATCTTCTAGGAACAGGGAAAAGGCCAATATTTATGGAAAACCGCAGCGAGGTTTACGAAAGCTTCGAGAAGATCAAACAAGAAGGAGCAACCATCCTGTTTACTGGCCATGGCCTACCTATACATCCAGCAGAGCTCCCAATGCTTAGAGATCGTGCTTCTACAGGACCGGGATTCGGGGCTCTTCTGCCCTATCTTGGCAGACTTGTTATTGGAATTGTGCTCATTGTATCCTTCTTTTTGCTAGCCGCAAAAACGGAGCTGCTGATGCGGATCATCTGCTATATACTTGCTTTCATTCTTATGCGGGACCTCATGACTCCGTTTGGGTTTTGGACCATCTTTTCTGACCCTGTATTTGGTATCAGGTTTGCTGCAGACCCCCTGCTTTTGGGTGTTCTTGCCTTCGGATCGCTCGCGTTGAGTCTTACGATCATACGTATCGAACGAGGGCTACCGAAGCAGGTCCCTCTTATAGACGGCCAACCACTGGTGGCGATAGCCTTTGGTTTGCTCGGTTCTATGCTTATCATAGCACCAGTAGTGTTCTTTTATAGGGGAATTTTGCAAGCAGAACGAGGAGGAGCAGTCCCTCTAGGATTGATTCCCATGATTCTGTTCCTTGCACTGTGTGGAAACCTGCTCGAGGAGCTGCTGTTCAGGGGGTACCTCTTGCATTGGCTGCGATTGAAAGATCTCTCCAAAAGGAAGGCTGCTCTTGCATCGGGGCTCTTCTTTGCAATATGCCACCTCTTCTTGGCCTTTACTGTAACTGATGTAGGGATCTCATTGATCCTGTTCGTACTGTGGGAAGGAATTATCTGTGCTTTACTAGCTATGAAGTTCGGTCTTGTCTCAGCTGTTCTCTCACACGGGATAGCTATAGGCGTCCTTGCAAGCATCTAGGAAATAGCCGAAGAAACAGGCAGACTTCTCTCTCTAACTGGCCTCTGATAGAATTTCTTTCTTTTCAGCTGCTCAACGACCCATAGTGTTCTCTGCTGTTTTGCTCTTTCCGAGTTTTGCAATGATCAGCTCAGGGATGTCGTAGAACCTCAGCCTAGCAAGTACATTTAGAGTATTGAGCGTAAGACCGATCAGGATACTTACAACAGGCACAAGGATAAAGGGGTCGGTAACAAGTCTGCGCACCTTTCTTATCGTTACTTATTGCTGCACAAAGCCCTCAATGAGAACCTAGAACCCTACCATTGAAATTTGGGCAACAGATACACGACCTGATTGCCCCAGGGCTTTGGTTGGCAAAGAAAATAGCAGCTTCAAATCAGAAGATTCCAGATTTTCTTATGGTTCTGACAACAACAGGATTTGCCCACCGTAGAGAAAATGGCGTGTATGTTGTACCGATTGGATGTTTGAAGCCTTGATACTGAAGTCGTTTCCAGCAGAAGAGCAGCTTCCTGAAAGCACATACTCGCGTATTCATTCCACCCTCTATTCTTTTACGTTTATTTCCCAGTGGCCATAGCGCTTACCGCCTTTACGGGTAAGCACATCGGCCTGTATCATGCCGGTCATAACGCGCTTAATTGTAGACAGAGAGGTTGCAAGCTGATCAGAAAGCTCACGTTGATTGATTCGGGGGGTCTTTTGTATCAGCGAAAGTATTCTTAGTTCCAAAGTGTCATCCAAAGTGTCATCCAAAGTGTCATCATGAGACTTTGGAACTTTAGAAGGGCCAACTACAACGGTAGCGGCCTCATGTAAAGGCACGATAATCCTGAACACATCTCCTTCACAAAAAGTTGGCTCTGCTCCACTATATAACTTTGTATACTTATATGTATTTCGCATCCCAGAACCCAACTCATCAGCTAAACCAACTTCGCGAAATACTTTTGAAATTGGAGGATTCTTAGGGAAAGGTTCGAATGATGAAGGATCTAAATTCCCGAATCCATGTGAACGATTGCTGTTTTCGGTAAAAATACGATCTTTCTCAATCACCAACTTTGCTACATAGGCATTAGCATAATTCCTATGAGCTAAAGAGTTGGAAACAATCTCTCGAAGTATCTTATCTCGTGCACTAATGCTTTGCATACCTTCTGTAACAAATAGATCATTTAAATGCTTTTGCCCAAAGGCAATCAATCGATCATAACTTTCAAATAGGTTTGTGATTATTACATCTCTATCATCATAGCGATCTGTGTTGAAAACTCGAAATATAGCATCAGTCTTATGATGGGCCAGAGCTGACACGATCAAGGCATCCGGTCCAAATAAGAGGATTGCAGCAAGTGTGATCCCTTCGTTCCCTGTAGAGGTATCTGTAAGAATAAGTCCAGCACTCCGAAGCATTTCCAGATCAGTCATATATTGCCAAGGATGCTTTGGCGTACGTATACCGGACATTTTGCGTGCTAGGTCTATCAAGTCATGACGTAGATCTGTGACAGAGAATATTGGAAACACCTTATTTACATAATATGTATCTTGTTTCCTTGCATATAACTGATAGACAAGACCTTCATTATCGGTGATATCTAGGTCGGAATCATAATTTCTATCAAAGATTCTTCCACGACAACGACAAACACTTTGTGAACGAGGCACTTGTATATATATAACTGTCTTCCCTTCAAATTCATAATCTATTGGATTGATATAGAGAGGAGGGTTCAACTTGTTTCTGTTGTTGATTACAGTCACAAAATTCTTTTTCATCTGATCTACGTATTGTTTGTTTACTCCAATGATATCGCCGCTATCCTTTACACCCAGAAAGATATGGCCTCCCTCTCTGTTTGAAAAAGAACAGACAGTCTCATAGACATCTGAAGTTATTTCTGTTGTGGATTTCTTGAACTCCACAGTAAGACTTTCACCCTGTTTAATCAGAGAAAGCAAGGTATCTGGTAAAACCATAATCATATCCTTTGCCAGTGTCGAATACACCTATTGCTCATTGGTTTCTTTCTTATAATCAAATTCCAAATGGTGACGGGTACAGTAATTTTTGATAACACTTAGTGTCATCTTGTTGGGCATTGTTCTTCCATTCTCCCACCGGTTCACTGTTGCATAGCTGACATCTAGTTCTGCCGCAAGATCTTGTTGAGAAATTCGTAAAGCCGTTCGAATATTCAGGATTGCTTTGGCAAAATCCATAACATATCTACTCATATTGCATATTATAGCATATGTTATGTACAAAACAAACTGTCAACAGTGATTATTCCATTAGTTATAGGGCATGACTATGGCGGTGCTGGCATGGAGGATAGACTCTTCAAGCAATAAAGTCGTTTTGTTCAAATAAAGCTCTCTATTTCTTGGCATTTGGTACAGAATGATTTCCATATTTAATTTATACTTTATTTATTTATTTATATTACAATAAATTTCAAATCATATCTAAAATTTATAACAATAAAGTCTATTTTATAAGATAGTTGTTTTGTGCAAATAATAGTTAATTTTTACATGGTTTTATCACTGCAGCGTTGTAAAATACTTATAAATCGTAGCAAAGCCAAGGAGCTGACTTTCAATGGGAAAACAAGAACATATCGATCCAAGCACACTGAGAATAACTGATATGCGATTTGCAGACATTACCGATGCACCGAAACGATGCACCTTGATGAAAATCATGACAAATCAGGGCATTGAAGGGTTTGGTGAAGTTCGGGACGCCGCCAGTAAAACATATGCACTAATGCTGAAAAGCAGAATCATCGGCGAAAACCCCTGCAATGTAGACAAGATTTTTCGAAAAATAAAGCAATTTGGAGGTCATTCTCGTCAAGGAGGAGGAGTCTCGGGGATTGAGATTGCCCTGTGGGATATAGTAGGTAAAGTATATCAAATTCCCTTGTATCAACTGCTCGGAGGTAAGTATCGGGATGAAGTCCGTCTCTATTGTGATACTGATGTAGAGGGCCGCAACAGTGGTCTCGAGATGGGCAAAGCATTGAAAGAACGAATGGAAATGGGCTTCACCTTCCTAAAAATGGATCTTGGTATCGGGATGCTACTCGGTAGGGAAGGCATGCTCACAGCTCCCTTAGGCTTACTTGAAAAGATGCAAGCCTATGCCCCTCATATATTGAATACCCAAGGAGGTTCTGTTACTGCGGACATGGTTCGGCATCAAAAGAGTTACGCACTGGCAACCACCGCTCACCCGTTTACGGGTATTCATCTTACTGAAAAGGGTCTTGATTATCTGGAGACTTATGTATCTGAGGTCAGGTCGGTTATCGGCTATGACATCCCACTGGCTGTCGACCACTTTGGTCACGTCTGCGTCGAAGATTGCATACGATTTGCACGGAGAATGGAAAAATATAATCTTGCTTGGATAGAAGATATGGTTCCTTGGATGTATAGCGATCAATATCAGAGGCTTAAGGCAGCCACGACGATTCCTATCTGTACAGGAGAGGATATCTACCTAGCCGATCATTTCAAACCCTTGCTGGATTCCCATGCTGTTTCGGTCATACATCCTGACATCCTAACTTGTGGAGGAGCCTCAGAACTTAAAAAAATTGCTGACATGGCCGATGAGAAGGGCATAGCCGTCGCAATCCATATGGCAGAGAGCCCGATTGCCTGTATGGCTGCAGTGCATGTTGCAGCAGCCATGCACAATGTCATGGCTATGGAATTTCACTCTGTCGATGTTCCCTGGTGGAAAGACATTGTTATTGGTCTCCAAGAGCCCCTCATCCAGAATGGGTTCATAAAGGTTCCAGAAACTCCTGGCCTCGGTATCGAAGCTCTGAATGACCGTGTGATCCAACAACATCTCAATCCTGAAATTCCTGGATTGTGGGAAAGTACCGACGAGTGGAACCAAGAGTTCTCAAACGACAGACTCTGGAGCTAGGACTCCTATAAGATAAGGACGGTTACAAGTATATGATTTTTACTACAAGAGATGAAATGATTTCCATTACCCCTCTTTGGGAAGGAGAACGCTTTTTGGATGGAAGACCAAAAGTGCCTGAACACTACATTGAAGCTTTGAAACAGATGACCTTAGAGGAACTTTGGAAAGTAATTTACGTCGAAGGATATGAACATCAATTCATTTCAATGAAATCCCTACACCCTGAGTTCAAGGAATCTGGTGAGGTAAATCGCAAACTCGTAGGAAGAGCGGTAACAGCCATGTATGCCCCGTCTCGCCCAGATTATCATGAAGCTTCTCTCGTTCTTGCTAGAAAGCAGGGACTCTCAGGCACCCCTAACCAATGGATTATAGACAGCCTCTCACAAGGGGATGTCATAGTCATCGATATGTACGACAAAATCTATAAGGGCACCTTCGTGGGCGGCAACTTGCTCACTGCCATCCAGGCAAAAACAAAGAATGGAGGAGCAGTGATTTGGGGCGGAATAAGGGATGTTGAGCAGATGCAGAAAGTCCCTGACGTACAAGTTTATTACCGAGGCATTGATCCTACACCGATACGTGACTTTTCAATGCTTCAGATGAACGGAGCCATTCGGCTCGGTCAAGGCAGAGAGGCTGCCATCTGTCTTCCAGGAGACATTGTGTATGGCTGTAGTGGAGGAGTGCTGTTTATTCCACCCCACTTAGTTGCTTCGGTTGTTGATGGAGCGGTCAAGACACAGATCAAAGACCTCTTCGGATTCGAGATGATTTCCCTGAATAAACTCACCACAGCCCAAATCGACAAGCATGTTTGGACGACCGAAATGCTTGATCAATTAATGGAATTTATAAAAACAGACCAGAGAGGAGAAAGCTATCGCGATATCGACTGGTCACAAGAGTATGCTTTGGCTAATGACCTGACCGTAAAAGACGATCAGAGTGCATTATAACTTGAAATTTTCATTGTTCCATAAAGGAGGAAAACATGAAAAAGGTAAGACGAATCGTATTGGCACTACTTGTGCTCTTGATTAGCACATTGTTGTTCGCTGCCGGACAAGCAGAAACCTCGACAAAACCCGTTGTCTTGAAAATCAGCATTGCCGAAACCTCGACGGATATCAAAGCTGATATTCTCAAGGATTTGGTTTCTGAGGTGGAAGGCACAACGAATGGAAGAATCAAGTTCGAAATCTATTACAGCAACGAACTAGGATCCTTAGCTGATGTCACCGAACAAATGGTAATGGGCGGCAATATCCTCGCTGGAACCTCCGGTGACTTCTACGCAACCTATGGAAGCCCTGACATCATGGCAACGGCACTGCAGTATGCTCTTCCGACCCCTGATGCAGTACAGAAATTCAATGACTCTCCACTTTTTAGGAAGATGGCTGATGATATTGAAAAGGCTTCCGGTCTTAAGATGCTCTGCATGAATTGGGCAGCAGCTCCAAGAAGCGTGATGTCCACAAGGCCCATCAACAGTGTTGCAGATCTTAAGAGCCTCAAAATCCGCGTTCCAGGAGCTGCTGCAGCATCATTCTTCCAAGCTTTGGGATCTGCAACTGAGTCGATGCCATTCAGCGAAATCTACACCGCGATGAGCCAAGGAGTTCTCCAAGCTTGTGAAGCTCCGCTGAGCACACTCTACTCCTATAGTTTGCATGAGGTTGCAAAGAACATCTACCTTTCAGAACATTCCCTTGCTCCCTCATGTTGGGCGATGAGTGCAGCTATCTTCAACAAGCTTACACCCGAAGACCAGAAGACCCTTCAAGATGCTATGAATAAATATGGAAAGATTTTTACTCAGAAGGGTTTGGAAACACAGGCATCTTATCGCCAGAAAATGGAAGATGCCGGCGTGAAGTTTATCAAGCCTTCGGCTCAAGATGTTGAAACACTGAAGATGGCAGGAAAAGCTAGTTTTGCAATGTTCCCAAACATGAGTGCAGGTCTCTTTGATCAGATTTCAGCTATCATTTACTAAAGACCTTTGCGTCCTCCTTCCTATGGATCCATGTCCTAGGAAGGAGAACCTCTCTACAAATTGTACAAGACAGGAAAGAGGAAATGAAAAAGAAAATCCTTTGGTTGATATCCCACATTGAAGAAATCATCTCAGTCATCGGCCTTTCGGGGATGCTTCTGTTTACTATCTTCAATGTAATCATGCGTTATGCCTTCGATAGCCCTAAAGGCTGGGCAACGGAACTTGCGGTCATTTGCCTTGTCTGGGCGACCTTTCCTGGTGCTGCTGCCTGTCATAAGAAGAATCTTCACTATGGTATGGATTTTCTGGTAAATCGGCTGCCCGAGAGAGCTCAATATCGCCTTCGCCAAACTCTGATGGGAGTTTGTGTCATACTATTCACAGTGCTAGCTTACACAGCACTCCTGTTCACTATCAAAGCGACGAAGACCACCTCGTTCTTTATGATCTCCTACCGATATATAAACAGCTCAGCGATTGTCGGTTTTGTCAGCATGGCCTTCTATTCAATGCTCTTCTTCATCAAGAGCATTCGGGACCCTGTTTACTTCAGGCAATACTATGCAAACGCCTATCAAGAAACCGATGATATGAAGGTTGAAAAACAAGGAGACCTCAGATGAATTTAATACCAGTACTTATCCTTGCTCTAAGTTTTATGATGGGATTCCCTTGTGCTTTTGCGTTGATAATCTGTGTCATTCCCTACTTCATCTTTGACCCATATATTTCCATAAACGTAGTCGTACAACGTCTGATTTCCTCTTCAGAGAGCATTTCTCTGATGGCCGTGCCTTTTTTCATCACTGCGGGCACCATCATGAACTACTCTGGCATTTCTGCGAAGCTCATGAGCCTTGCAGATGCCCTTGTGGGACATCTCACCGGTGGACTAGGCCATGTCAACGTACTGCTTTCCACCTTGATGGGAGGCATATCAGGCAGCGGGGCTGCTGATGCTGCGATGGAGTGCAAGCTCCTTGTTCCTGAGATGGAAAAACGTGGATATGATAAGGGTTTCAGTGCAGCAGTCACTACGGCATCGGCCTGTATCACTCCGATAATCCCACCCGGAGTAGGGTTGGTTGTTTTCGCTTTTGTATGTGAGGTTTCACTGGGAAAACTGATGAGTGCAGGATACATTCCAGGCCTAATGATGATGGTCAGCATGATGATTCTTGTCCGTTTCATCAGCCATAAGCGTGGCTATAAGCCTTCAAGGACGAAACGAGCTAGTTTCAAGGAAATCTGGAAACTTACTAAAAATGCAAGCTGGGCACTTTTTCTTCCCTTTGGCCTGATCATGGGACTTCGCTTGGGAATGTTCACTGCAACAGAAGGGGGCGCCATGATGGCCATCTACTCGTTGCTGATCGGTAAATTTGTCTACAAGGAATTACGGTTTCGCGACCTTCCCAAGATCATGTATGAATCTGTGTTGAGCATGGCTGCTGTCATGCTGGTCCTCACCGCTGCGAATGTATTTAGCTACTACCTGAGTTGGGAGAGAATTCCTCAAGCTCTTAGTGCTTCACTCATCGAGATCAGTAAAAATAAGTATCTTTTCTTGCTCTTCGTCAATGTACTTTTACTCATATTGGGAATGTTTCTTGACGGGATGGCAACGATGATTATCCTAGCGCCTTTATTGGCTCCGGTTGCTACTGCACTCGGCATTGATTTGGTTCATTTTGGTCTGGTCATGTGTCTCAATTGTGCAATCGGTGCAATTACCCCACCCTTTGGTACCTATATTTTCCTTGTTTCTGGAACGGTCAAGGTAAAGACCGACCTTTTGGTTAAGGAGCTGATCCCCTTCATAGGGGTCTGTATCGCTGTGCTGGCTTTGATAACCTATATTCCATGGTTTACAATGGTCATACCCAATCTACTCTTCTAAAGGATGGCTTTGTATGCTCAATACTGACTATATACACAATCTTTGCAGTCTTGAAGGAAGGAATGCCATCGTAACCGGCGGCAACCAAGGTATCGGCAGAGCAATCGCCTGCTCTCTTGCAAAACTAGGAGCCAGGGTAACCATTGTGGGAAGAAATTCCCAGACTCTTGCAGAGGCCTTATCCCTTCTTGAGGGCGATCACCATGAAGCCTATACCCTTGATGTCTCTAATCGAGAGGAGGTTGACTCTTTCTTTCAGACCTATCAAAAACAGCATGAGAGCCTCGATATCTTCATCAACAATGCTGCGTATTCAGTCCATGCCACGTTGGATGAAACCTCAAAGAAGGATATCGATGGACTTCTGGATACAAATCTCAAGGGAGCACTTAGCTGTCTTCAGCATGCAGCGGGGATGATGAAGGTACAAAAAAAGGGATCCATCATGGTAATCACCTCGGTCAATGGAATGAACCCCCATCCCACCCAAGCGATGTACTCGGTTACAAAATTTGCCTTGGAAGGTGCTGTTAAAGCTCTTGCCTCTTCTCTTGGACCATACAACATACGGGTGAACAGTTGTGCTCCTGGCGCCATCGATACTCCAATCAATGCTCAGGCTTTCAGTAGACCAGGATTTGTTGAAGAATTCAATAAAAAGGTATCCCTCAGAAGAATAGGATCGATTGAAGAAATTGGTGATGCGATAGCTCTGCTTGTCGGGGACGCTTTTCGATACATGACAGGATCCACCGTTGTTATTGACGGCGGCCTGATGCTGAAACAGGTGCCATGATGCTCGGTACTATCATCAGAGAGGCACAACCTAAGACAGGAGAACTCTATTTTTGGTGGCTTGGACAGAGTGGATTCGTCCTAAAGACGGATAGTCTCTGTATCGTAACAGACCCTTACCTATCCACTACGTTGGAAGAAGCAACAAAGAATCAGAAAGGGAAACAACATATCCGAATGATGGATATTCCTGCTCTCCCAACAGAGCTTTCTCATATCGATTATGTACTTATTTCTCACGGACATCGAGACCACTATGATCGGGCAACCATCAGCGGTCTTCTTGCTTCCAATCCTACCTGTACCATCATCGCCCCTAGGGTTCTTGTTGCAAGGATTGAGGAGGAACACCATTGCAGGACCATCGGCCTTGATGACGGGATTCATTGGCAAGAGCGAGGTTTGGTTATCGAGCCCATCCGAGCTAAGCACAACAGCTATGACTATGATGAAAGTACGGGATATCCCTACCTGAGTTACGCTCTTAAAATCGCTTCACATACGATTTTTTTTGCAGGAGATACAAAACCACATACTCCTTTAGAGAGCTTTCTTGCCTACAAAAAGCCGATACTGGCGTTCCTTCCGATAAATGGCTATAGCGAGGAACTTCTTGAAAAGGGATTTGCGTCGAATCTCACCTATATGCAAGCCATCGAGCTTGCACTGCAGACAAACGTAGGAATCACAGTACCTTGCCATTACGACATGTTCACCATCAATACAGAACAGGTCGGTCGGTTTGTGAACGAGGCAAACAGACAAGGTCTTTCATATCTGGTTCCTACCGTATTTGACACTTACATCCTAGAACAAGGAGGCACTATCCGATGGATATCGCATTGAACTTCTTTGGAGATCATCATGCTCCGTTGAAAGCCATTGCCCAGCAACTGGGGGTCACCAAGGCTGTGTGTACTGTTCCGTACAGTCCCAAAAAAAGTACATATATTGAGAGCTATCATACGCTGGAATTACGGTCACAACAACTTGAAATGAACCGTTATGGCCTGGAGATTGCCGTACTCGAGGGTATCAAATTCATCGATGATGCTAAATTGGGGACAAACAAGGCAGATCAGGCCATAGATGAGTTCTGTACATTGCTAAAGAATATGAGCAAGCTTGGAATAGAAACAGTCTGTTACAATTGGATGCCGGTTTTTGGTTGGTTCAGGACCCATGTTGATGTTCCGGTACGCGGTGGAGCACTTGCAACAGGATTTACCCTCGATGCCATCAAGGACATCGAGGATACCTCTGTAGGGAATATCAAGGCTGAAGACTTATGGAAGAATCTGCAATACTTTATGAGCAGGGTTGTTCCTGTTGCAGAACAGTATAAAATTCAGTTGGCCCTTCATCCGGACGATCCCCCGGTAGGAGGGATTGCCAATGTAGAGAGGATTCTTACCAGCAGCGATGCCATGATGAAAGCCATCAATCTAGTTGAGAGTGAATATAACGGTATTGCCTTCTGCCAAGGGACGTTTGCCACCATGGGTTGCGATGTCCCTAAGGAAATCCGACGATTCGATAAACGTATTCACTTCGCACACTTCAGGGATGTCGTGGGGAGTGCCGAGCAGTTTGTTGAAAGCTTTGCCGATGACGGCATTACTGATATGGAAGCGGCTATAGAGAGTTACTATGACATCGGCTTCGAGGGTGTTATCCGCCCGGACCATACTCCGACATTCATTACAGAGAGCAACCAAAACCCCGGGTACGGGATTCTGGGGAACCTCTATACCATCGGGTACCTACGAGGCTTGATGGAAGCTGTTGCGAAACGAAAAAAAGGGGAGCTACACCGTCTATGATTTCCGTACAAAATACCTACGATTTTTCGATAGATGAGATTCTCAGTGCTGTTTTCATTGAGACCCAACGAAACTGGAAGCTGAGTAACCTTTGTTTCATGGATCGTTGGATTCTCACTTATTCTGTTGATGGACAGGTTACCTACACCTTCGACAACCAGTACAAGACAATAAAGAAAGGGGATATTCTTTTCATTCCTCCAGGAAAGTCTCGTTCAGCAACCACCAGCTCATTCAGTCCTTGGAAATTTATCGTTATCAAGTTTCGTCTTTCCAATATGAACGATGAGACCAAGGCAATCCTTGATTCCATCCCCAACATTCTTCAGCTACCTAATCATCCGGTCATACAAGGGTTCAAGGAGATTGAACTCTCTTGGAGAACTAAAAAACCAGGGTATACGTTGAAGTGCAAGGGGTTGCTCTACTCAATCATGTACCAATTATTTTGTGAAATGACCAGGGATATGGAGCATTCAAAGTACTCCAAATTGCTCTCAAATGTTCTGTCTGTCATCGGGAACAATGTCCATGAGAACTACTCAGTCCAAGCGCTGTCTGAAATGGTCGGACTCTCTCCATCCTACTTCAGGACCATCTTCAAGCAGTATACCGGCTTCTCTCCGATTCAATACCAAAACTATATCAAGATGCATCATGCATACGACCTTCTCACCTGTGAGCATTACACCATCAGTGAGGTGGCAGACCAGGTGGGTATCAACGATGAGTTCTACTTCAGCCGGCTTTTTAAGCAGGTCATCGGGACCCCTCCCTCTCAGGTTACATGATGAACATTGATATTTCTCATATCCTTACCCATCTGGCTTTGCGCTCTAGGTATGTTCTCGATACCAATGTCCTCCCTTTTTGGAAGCAGCATCTGTATGACGAGACGAATGGCCGCTTTTACTCCTATGTCGATCAGAACAAAAAGCCTGACCCTACGAAACCATTGAATGCAATTTTGCTCAGTCGGATGCTCTGGGCATATAGCGCTGTATTCGAAGAGTACAAAGACCCTGAATCCCTGCATCTTGCCCATGCTGCCTACGATGTGTTGCTCTCTTCGTTCAAAGACCCCCTCTATGACGGGATATTCTCTCAAATACGGGCAGACTACACGCCTCTGATTTTACAAAAAAGAACTTTTGCACAAGCTTTCTACGTCATCGCCTTGGCTCGTTATGCCAGGGCTACAGGAAAAAAGGATGCTCTAAAGGAAGCAAGGCAGGTACATGCCCTACTGCTCGAACATGCACAACCAGAAAGGGGTGGTTTTACCGATACGCTCTGTCGCGACTGGTCCGATGACACCGATGAGCACATCTGGTGGATGAACAGAGAGGGAGCTTCCTATATCTTCAACAGCCAATTGCATATGCTTGAGGCCGCTATCGAACTTCAGGAACTCGATCCGAGCGAAGCAGGTCTTATCCAGATGAGAGCACAGATTGCCTTCATCCTCAACTTTTTCCTCAATCAGGATAAGAAGCACTTATGTGTCTCAATGACAAGTAACCATAAACCAATGGATACAACGATCGTGTTCTCCAATGAGCTCGAGGCCGCATACCTTCTCAGGCGTGCTGCGCACCTTACCGGGGAGCAGGCTGACATCGATGATCTTTGTACTGCTTTGGTCAGAAACAGCATGAGTATTGGGTTGGACAAGATCCATAAGGGCTTTTTCTTTTCTGCACAAGAGAACCTTAGCCTGAATCGTTGTAAAGTATGGTACGTCCAGGCAGAGGCAATGATTGCTCTTCTGGATGCTTTTGAGCATACAAAGTCCAATGACTTCTTAGACCAGGCAATTGAACTATGGCAGTACATTGAACAACACTTGATAGACTGGAACAAAGGGGAATGGGTTGCCTCAGCAGTCAATCCCTATCAGGATGCGTTAAGCATCCAGCAGCAACAAGCAAGGGACCAAAGAACAGGAACAGAAAAAGCGAGCGCCTATAAATGCCCCTATCATACTGTGCGAGCATGTATAGAGATGGAAAAGCGTGCAAAGCATCTGTTGCGATTGAGCACGTAGTGCTAATCAGGTTCTTACAAGGCAGTCTGGCAGCATAGGGGTGGAGGCAGCCGTTGCAAAACAGGGCTCGTGTCGATCTTCACTTCTCAAACAATCCAGACAGGACTGGAGTATGCAATATGATTATCCACCTGGGTCACTCGGACATACCAGTTTGAAGGAGGACAATACAAAACATTCTCAACGCCTCTGATAGAATTTCTTTCTTTTCAGCTGCTCAACGACCCATAGTGTTCTCTGCTGTTTTGCTCTTTCCGAGTTTTGCAATGATCAGCTCAGGGATGTCGTACAGAGGATGTTTTCGATGCTTATCTGAACATCGGCACGCTCGTATGAACTCTTAAAATAGTTGTAATCTGCCTTGATATCTCGTAAATAGTACTTTTTTTCTTCAGGTCTCATGGGTTCATCTATCGGGTTTGAATCGATGTCGTAGATCCTCAGCCTAGCAAGTACATTCTCACATGAGTCATACAGATGTACTGAATAGAGTTCCTTCTGCTTCTTGTGCCGCTTATAGACACTGTTATAGGCTCCCTTCATGCCCGAAGGTGTTCCTGCAACCACACAATCAACATTATTGGAGAACAGTGCATCCAGCACTACCCCGGCTTTTTCTCTGAACGTATGCATCGTCAAGCACTCGTTTTGGAGTCTCTCAATTGACTTCTGATAGTACTTCTGCACTTCTTCATCCACATCAAAGAACGCATAACCCAGCTTCTCAGCCAGCAATTTCCCTATCGTCGTTTTTCCTACACACCCCATGCCTACTAGTGGGCTGGAAAGACTAGTACTTGAATATTAGCTTCGAGCGAAAATGGTGAGTAGCAAGGCCAAGGAGGAGAAAATATCTACGATATCTGATCCGACGAGAACGCTGCTACCCGGCATTTGGGCCGAAGATAATTAAAGAAATATGATTTACAGTCCACTAGATAGATAATCATGTATACCTCCAATATTCTAAACGTTTGCTTCAAGCTCTAAAGAAAGCTAAGCTTCTCCTTTCAATTACATATATCTGATAATGAGCATCTGCAGCGGGATGACCACCGCCAAAAGGGCCGTCGTCGCCATCCATCCTGCATTAGCGAGATCGACATCCAGGTCATAGATCGAGGGAGGGACCAGTGCAGTAAAGCCAACCGGCATCGAGGATAGGATGAGAATCACTTTCAAGGGGAGCGAGTTGTCAATCTTTCCCAAGCCAAGCAGGAAGGCTGTCCCGGTGACTACAACCGGAACGAAAAGATACTTGATCATCGAGATAAGCAATGCGGGCTTGAGGAATGCCTGCATCTTGCTGAATTTCATCGCCATTCCGATTGAAATCAGCAAGATAAGACTTGTCGATGGTATGATTACCGCATTGAGATTGCTGTAAAAAACGGGTCTTGCTACTCCTAGGGTATTGAGCGTAAGACCGATCAGGATACTTACAACAGTGACAAGGATAAAGGGGTCGGTAACAAGTCTACTCACCTTTCTTGCTGTTACTTCTTGTTGCACGTGAGGGGAGTAACTTTTTGCTACGGGAAACCAGATGGTGTAGGACATGACTTGCTCAAAGAGCTTGTACATCGCTACCAAGGCGAACGCTGCTTCTCCCAAAAAAACGAACACCACCAGAGCTCCGATCGAGCCTACGTTGGACATTACACCACAGCAGAGGAACGCTCCCTGCTGTCTTGGCTTCAGTTTGAGTATTTTCCCGATTACAAATGCTGCAAGGGCTCCGACTATCATGGCAAGTACGCCAATTGCCGGCATGAGCGTTATCCGTCCATCGTCAAACGAAAGGATCCAGATTGCACCTATGGTGGCGATCGGGTTGAGGCAAAGTAGTGCTACACTCTGAAGAGTTCTCCGTGGTTTGGCAAGTGAGGGCTCTGCTTTTATCTTGCCAACGAGAACCAGACGTTGGCTGACGTACCCGATTACCAGGCCTAGGGTAATAACAGACAGGGAGAATAGTAGTTTCTGCATGAGTTCCTCTCTGCACAAGTAATCCAATTTTGCATACAAACCTTATTGTCCATACTGCGTTTGTTTTGTCAAATGGGAGCATTAGCTGTCACAATAGGTTACGCTAGAATATTTGATCTGCGTACCGGTATGTGTACGCATAGAAATACGGATTTCTTTCCTAATAACTAATAGTCAATCGCGTTTTCCCTCCAAGGCTAGGTAGTGGTGGCTATCTAGGTCTTTCCTGACGGGATTCGCACCCGTTGTATGTTAAAGCGACCTATGCTCGGCCGCACTTTCTGGTATCTATGGTTGCCCGATTCCTTCCAACTGAAAACGCTACACCCCCAGGCAACCAATCGGAACCACCTTCACACCGTCGGGTCGCTCATAGGCTAAGTCTGATCCAGTAAGAACCATAAGAAAAGAGGGAACCTGCATGTGGTGTTGTTCAATGAGACGCTTGAGTTCAAGCAAATGATCAGCACCCTCATCGATTCCACTTCCTCCTAATTTGCATTCAATAAGAGCATACCTTCCATCACGCAAATGGAGCACACAATCACACTCCAAGCCGTAGCGATCATGATAATAGGAGATTGAACCTCCCAAGCTTTGTGAGTGAACCCGCAGGTCTCTTATACAAAGGGTCTCAAACACAAACCCCATGAAGGGAAGATCTTGAAGCAGTCGCTCCGGGCTCATCCCCAGTGCTGCAACGACAAGAGAAGGATCCGATAGTTCAAGCTTGGCACTACAGCGAATCGCTGTCTTTGAACGAATGGCAGGATTCCAAGCCGGGACATTTTCAATAATGTACAGCCGTTGCAGTGCATTGATATATTCATAGAATGTTGATTCTGAGAATGAAAGATCATTTGCCCGTATATCCTCTATAATGCTCTGATTGTACTTGTCAAGAAAAATAGACACCAAAAGTTTTAATTTTATTCTTCATTTTTTAAAGTAGATGAAAGAACCCGTTTTCTCTTCAACTCATCCTCGGAGAGTTCACTGCTAGGGCCATCGGATATACCGCTGGACAACCCGCTTGCCCGAGCAAGGCCGATACTACCGTAAAGGTCCATCCTGAATCCAGGACGTCATCGACGAGCAGACATGGCCGACGGTCTTGGGGTTGTAGATGAATCGTGAACGCCCCATCGAGGTTCTTGACTTGCTGGTAGCTGTTTTCCCTATATTTCTGTTGAGCATTGACGCATGTTTTTTCGATGCACGGGACAAAGGGCACGTTGAGAACCTTCGCTAGTCTTGCTGCAAACTCGGGTACCAGCGTAGGGTTGCGCAATGACGGGACGCAGGTTACCCATTGGGGAAACGGATCGGGGGACCACGTGTGCAGCATCGTCCTGCAAGCTTCTACCAGTTCATCACAAAATCGGTTGGCCTGCCGCATGTCTGTCGCTACAAGCCGTCCCCAACCACCATCATGCCAGAGGCTTAATGCACGGCCTTCTTGAGCTCGTTGTTCTTTCACTATTCGAAATCCACTTAAGGGTGATCGAGTAAACATGTCTTTGGCCGGCCACTGTTTTTTAGGAAGAATCGTTTGATAGCTTGTGCGAAGCAACTGCTCTGCCTTTTTGACCAACTCATCGTCATAGGTTTCATCCAGTTGCAGAGCAGAATCGCAGTTTCTGCATCGTCCACAAGCTGTCGGGGAAGGCTCATCCAGAGCTGTTTGCAAAAACGCCATAAGGCACTCGGAGCTGTGCATGTACTGAAGCATCTGCCGTTGCTGTGTATGTTGTACTTCTATGATGTCCTGTACGTGTTCTCTATCTACCTTATAAGGGGTACAGGTTGCCTTTACGTGCCATTTTGATCCGACCTTCGTAACAGGCGAGGACTTTTCGGTACTCAGATAGGTTATCGCTTTCTCGATTTGGTTCTTTCTCAGGTTCAGGACGTGTTTCATCTCTGCTATAGTGAGTCCTTCGTTCGACGCTTCAAGTGCGCGAAGGATCTGAGGGACGTGCTGTTGAGGTGGGATTGTCTTTTTTAAAAAGTACTCGGCAATTTGACCATCCTCCTCACCACAGAGCAAGACGCCATACGATTCATCCGGGGTGCGGCCACAGCAGGCAAGCTGCTGGTAGTAATGCACCACGGAAGCCGGTCGTTGGTAGTGGATGACAAAGCCGAGGTTCGATTCGTCAACGCCCAACAAACAAGAGACCGTTGCAACCAGCACTTTGATTTCATTGTTCAGAAGTTGTTGTTCAAGTTTCTCCCTGAATGATCTTTTATCTTCACCGTCCGTTATCTCTGTATAGTACATCTTGGCTTCAACGCCGTTGGCTCTAAGATAGTTGGTTACCTGCTCGCCGACACGCTGATTGTGCGTATAGACTATGCCGTTGCCTTTTAGCGTCGGGATGATTTTTGCCAGCCATGCCAACCGCTGGGCACAGCCGGGTATGGTGATATTCTGTAGTTTCAGGCCTTTGTAGGCCAACGTTCCTCTTTGCAGGACGGCATTGCTGCCCAATTGTGCCAGTATGTCGTCTACGACTCTGTTTTTAGCGGTTGCCGTTGTTGCTAAAACTGGTACGTCGGCTCCGATGGCTTGAAGAAGGTGCGCAAGGTAGCGATATTCGGGTCGAAAATCATGGCTCCACTCTGAGATGCAATGCACTTCACCAATGACGAGCATTCCGATTGTGTTGGCCATCTGAGCCAAAACCGTCTTCCGTACGTCGTAATCAGATACTTGTTTCGGTGAGACTATGAGAAGATCCACTTGATTCGACTTCAACTCGCTTTGGACCTGTTTGCATGCTTCACTGCTTGTTCCTTTGATGATTCGACTTGTTATGCCGATTCGGCTGGCAACTTCAAGGTGGTTCCTCACTGCTGACGTCAAGGGCGAGATTACGAGCGTCGGTCCTCCAGCTTGTTCTCGGATGAGTTTCGTGGCCAAAAAACAGACCGTTCGTTTTCCCCAGCCGGGGTGTTGCACAACAAGTACCCGTTTTCCCTTGAGAAGCTGCTTGAGGCATTCAAGTTGCTCTTTATGAAGAGAGGCGGTTGCTGTACCGAACATGGTCTTCATATATGTTTCTGCTTTCTGTTTTATTCTCACGTCTGATCTCCTGTTTGATTCACTGCGTCTCGATGATCCCATTCTGACAACAGTGTGTTTTTCCTTTATAGAGAGAAAGAGCCGTACGTGATGGGTTTGATTCAGCTTGCTGGACAGTTTTGGTGTTGTGAGTACTATTTGTGATGAGGCTTAAAAACAACGTGCCTTTCGCAGCATTGAACTGAGAGACAGTGCATGGCCGTATTTCAGAAATTTCGTAACATCACATAGAGAAAACTAAATGTCGTCGTATTGTTCTATTCTTGTAATAATTGTTTCTTTTTCAATGACTCAAAACCCTTTTGATGCTCTTGTTCATGATCATGAAGAGATGAAATTTTCCATTATCAAGATAGCTCACATCGAAAGAAAGCCAATCCGAATCTTAAGAGGTACTTTGCAGAATAAAAAGAAAGAAATAACGGATCTTCATACAAATCAGTTCCAATAGAATATTATAGTAATTCTAATTTTTTTTATTTAAAGTATTTAACACTTACTTATTATCAAATATTTTCTTTATTGCAGTAATATATCAAAAATAAAAATTGACATATTCAAACTTGTGATATAACGTATATGTTATAATCAGTTGTATTATCCAAAAGGAGGATAACATGAAAAAAGGTTTGATTTTACTACTATTGATCGTAATTGCTGTCAGCCTTTACGCACAAGGAGGATCAGAAGCAAGAACTACGACACAAGGGCCAAGGCCTGTAACTCTACGAGTTCTGAAAATTGATGACCCACTAGAAGCTATGGCATTCAGAGATATCGTAGCAGAGTTTCGCACAATCGAAAATGGGAAATATTCTCATGTAAATGTTGAGTTCGATGTCAAGCCCTTTGCAGAACTCTTTCCTTCAATCACACGTGCTGTAGCTACGAGATCAGATGTTGATATTGCAATGATTGATGGACCAAACATTCGCCACTTCGCATTCAATAATGTAATTAAAGATTTGAGCAACTATTTTTCCAAAGAAGAGTTGAAGACGTGGGCTCCTCAATCAGTTGAAGAAGGATCCTATGCTGGTAGATTTTATGGCCCTCCACTAGTTCAATCTGCTCAATTGCTTTGGTATAACGTCGATATGTTCAAGCAGGCTGGAATTGATACAAGCAGCACGGATGGTTGGAAGCTTGGACCAGATGGTGATGCTTTAACCAATTTCAAAAAATTGACTATTGATAGAGATGGAGATGGAACACCTGAAGTTTTCGGGGTAAACACTGACGGACCATGGGATTATTTCTACGGTATTGTTGGTCGCAGTGCAGGAGAAAAAGGCTCAAATGCGTATAAGCTAGTAGCCGATGATGGCATAACTTTTTCAGGTTATTTTGATTCTCCTGAAGCAATTGCTGCCTATCAGTTCCAGCAGGACATGGTCTATAAGTATAAAGTAAAATCCGCACAAGAAATCACAAATCAGATGTTTGCAGGACTGTCTGCAACCCATTTCTATCAGGATATGATTATCGGAACACAGAAAGATTTATTTCCTGATTTTAATATGGGTGCTATGGAGCCTACATATTGGACAACCCCAATTTGTCATACTGGTTCTTGGCATTATGGCATTCTTGAAACAACAAGAAATTTCGATGAAGCCTTGGCCTTCATAAAGTTTGCCTCAAGTGATGCAGGTGCAAAATATGTATGGAAATACAAGAATCAGTTCCCAGCAAACGTCAATCTATACAATACAATAGATGAATTTGTGGATCCTAATAATCCGAGACATTTGCTTGTTGAATACTTCCAGAAAGCTGGCGTACCGAGAATTGCTACACCAGCATATACCGAATACAACACACTATTTACTGAATTCTGGAGAAGTTTGATGGCTGGAGAAAGAGATGTTGCAGGCCTTGCAAAGAGATACGCAGCAGAAATGACCAAATCCGCCCAGCAGTATAAGGGATGGAATCAATAACGTGTAGATGAATCAAGAGGAGGAGTATTTATTCTCCTCCTCCTCAAATAAATTAACAAGGTAGCATAAATGAAAACTTGCAACTCTAGTTTAAGAGCTTCAAAACTATTATTGATATTATTTGTTTTGCCTGCGTTACTGAATTTTATAGTTTTTAGATACTTACCAATATTTTGGGCATTGAGAACAAGCTTTTATAATTATAGCTTGCTAGGAGGCTACAGGGGCTTTATTGGTTTAGAAAATTACAGTTCTTTACTCAAAGATACTGCATTTTTACAATCTATGAGAGTAACTCTACAATATTTTATAATATATGTGCCATCTGTGGTTTTTCTTGCTTTGATTCTTGGCAATTTCGTATCGATGACAAAGCCAGGTGTAAATTTTCTCAGAGCAATCATTTTTATTCCAGTTGTAACGTCATTTGTTGTAGTTTCTATAGTCTGGGGAATGCTTCTAAATAGAGATGTAGGCATGGTTAATGCCATACTGAACAATCTTGGTTTCTCTCGAGTTCCTTTTCTTATGAATGCAAGAACCGCACTTCCCACTGTTGCATTGATATCAGTATGGAAAAATGTCGGATACAGCATGATTATCATCGTAGCAGGACTTAAGGGTGTTGATAAATCTCTTTATGAATCAGCATACATAGATGGGGCTTCATCATTTAGAATTTATTGGAGCATTACACTGCCCATGATATCTAGACAGATTATGTTCATTACCATCTGGGCTACACTCCAGGCCTTTCAATCCTTTGTACCAATACAAACATTGACAGGAGGAGGCCCGAACAGGTCTACGAACGTAATTGTCTATCATATATATAATATCGGTTTTAATTTTGGAAGAATGGGGTATGCCATTTCAATGTCCATTATTCTCTTGGTAATCCTCTTATTAGTTAGCATTATCCAAATGAGAATGTTTAAGCGAGATTATTAAGGGAGGAAAGAGTATGTTGATTGCAAAAAAAAGTAAAAGAATAGCTACAAACATTCTCTATGTTATATTTTTCTGTTTGATCACAATTATCTTTATTTTTCCTATGGCATATGTATTAGGTAATAGTTTTAGAAACACACAAGCTATTTGGACTAACGCTTATCCTTTTTCTCTTAAGAGTTTTTTTACAATTGAAGATTTTACAATGAATGGGTATCTCTACTCTCTTGGCATGACGGATACAGCTCGATACCAGGGAGTTAATATAACTAGAAATTTGGCAATCAGTCTCTATTCATCCCTTGCTGTAGTGGGGATCTCCATGTTGGTAAGTACTGCAGCTGCATACTTCTTTGCACGACTACCTTTCCCCAAAAAAAATATTCTTCTTGTGCTTGTTGTTGCGACAATGATGATTCCCCAGCAAGTTGTAACTGTTCCCTTATATTTTGTTGCAGACTTCCTTGGTTTGATTAATACCTTTTGGGCATTAGTTGTTCCTTGGTACTCTAGCCCTTTTGTCGTATTTCTACTCATTCAATTCATTTCTGATATTCCCTATGAGCTTGATGAAGCTGCCATAGTTGATGGAGCAAATAGATTTCAAATTCTGTGGAGAGTCATACTCCCCAATTGTATTCCAGGATTATTAACCGTTGGCTTGATGGAATTTCAATTTATTTGGAACGAATATTTTTGGCCGCTTATTGCAATAAATAGAACTAGATTACAGCCGATCCAAGTTGCAATAGCTGCACAATTTACTGATCGAGCACAGAACTGGGGGGCAGTATTTGCAACGATGGTACTTGCGTCCTTGCCAGTGATTCTCTTATTTCTTTTCGCACAAAAATATTTTTACGATAGCGTTGCTAGCACAGGAATTAAAGGATAAAAAGGAGCTGAAAATTGTTTACAAATCTAAAAAGCAAGAAATTAGTTATAGGACTGGTTCATTTAAAGCCGCTACCTGCTACACCACTATATAATGAAGGTGATTTGGAAGAATCAATTGAAAAAGCCTTGCGCGACACTCAAGCTTTGATTGATGGCGGAGCAGATGGGTGTTTATTACAGTCGGTAGATAGGATCTATCCATCGGGAGACGATACTGATTATGCTCGTGTGGCAGGAATGACCGTTATTGCACATGAAGTAAGTAAAATTACTACCGGACTTGATTTTAAAATAGGGGTACAACTCATGTGGAATTGTATCACCCCCTCCTTAGCTATTGCAAAAGTATGTAAAGCTGATTTCACACGGTGTACAGCAATGGTTGGGACAACAGATTCTCCGTTTGGAGTAATAAACGCTGACCCCTATATGATTCAATCGTATCGCAGACATATAAATGCAATGAACGTTTCTATGATAGCCGAAATACAGGGATATCATTTTAAAGGAAAATACGACAGCTCTACTCTGTTGGCATCCGCTAGAACTGCTACTACAGTTGGAGCAAATGCAGTTGAAGTTCTCCATTCAGATGAAGACATTAACAACAAGATGGTACATGACATTAAGTCAAAGTTCTCAAATATTCCCGTGATACTTGGAGGGGGAACCGATTTGGAAAATGTATCGAGGAGAATGAAAGAAGCTGATGGAGTCCTTGTTGGAAGTTGTTTTGAAGGTGGGAAATGGGGTGGATTCATAGAATCTAACATTGTTAAAGAGTATGTAGGAATTGTAAGAAGTCTCTGAGAAGGAGTTATGAAATGCCATTAGATCTGGATTTAGCAAGAAATCAATTATTTAGTCTACCTGAATTATATAAATCAAACTTTTCAATTATTGACCATAAAATAAGAAACACTTTAAATGCTTCTGATTTGCTTGGAATTAAGCAAGTCATTATAGTCGGAAATGGAGATTCATATTTTGCTGGTATGGCTTCCGTTCAAACTTTTCAGCGTTACACGAGCTGTATATATAAGGTTGTTCAATCAATGCGGTTTTTCGCATATGAACATGCTTTTATAAAAGAATACAGTCCTGGTCAAACACTGATTCTGGGTATTTCTGCATCTGGTGAATCAAAGCGTGTCGTCCAAGCTTTACAGGAAGGAAGAAAGAGTGTCCCTGGTTCAAAAATATTCGTAATCTGTGGTAATCCAGATTCTTCAGTGGCAAGAGTTGCAGATAAAGTTATAGATGTATCAATTCCTGATAAGGGCACTGCTCCTGGTATACGATCCTATACAGCTTCATTATTCGGACTACTCGGTATTGCCCTTCGATTAGGCGAGTTGCAAGGAAAAATACATCTTCACGAAGCAAATGCAGTACGCTCGAGCATTCCATTGCTGGCTCCTCATGTTGAGAAAGTTATAAATAATAGTCTTCAGCTGATTGAAAAAATTAAGGCTTTACCGTTGAGAAACGTTTTTACGGTTGTTGGAAGTGGAAACAATTATGGGACGGCATTATTTAGTGCTGCAAAATTTGTTGAAATTGCAGGATTGAATGCAACCAGTCAAGATTTAGAAGAGTGGTTGCATGTAGAGAGGTTCGCATATCCACTAGATTCAACTGTGCTTGTTGTTGCTCCAATGGGAAAAAGCTTTATACATGCAAAGAAAATGATAAAAGTAGCCAAAACTATAGGTCATCATATAATTTGCTTGACAGACAATCCTGATGATCGATTTATAACCGAGACAGTTGATGTTTGCATACCTATCTATGAGGTTTATGATGAACTCTTTTCTAATTTGCTTATGTATATTCCATCAATCCCCTTTGCAATTGCCTATGCAGAAAGATTGGAACGAATGATGTTCATGTCTGACAATGTTGAAATCAAAGATAGCAGACAAGCGCTAAGCAAGCGACTAAAAGAGGAAATGTAATATGATAGAAATAATTAAAATCAAATCAAATATGCAATACGAATGCTTGAATCTTAATCAGATGATACAAGAAGTTATTTCAAAACGTGGACTCAAGACTGGTGTTTGTATAATTTACAATCCACACTCAACAGCAGGACTATTTATTAATTCATATTTAGATCCAAAAACTTTATTAGACATCATGGACACTATACGCAGTTTGGTCCCTACGAGAATAGATTTCCATCACCAATTTGATACTCCTTCTGACGCCGCTGGGCATATTAAATCTGTACTTGTGGGGAATTCAGAAACCGTTTTGGTGGAAAATGGCTCTCTCTGTATTGGGGGCTCTCAAGGAATTCTATTCGCAGAATTTGATGGACCTAGAGAACGAGAAGTTTGGATTACTTTTTTAAACACTGAGGAGGCACGCTAACGATGGAATATAAATCACCAAATCTCGTATATGATCAAATGAAAACGTTCAAGAAGCTATATTCAGATGAACTCCCTTCAATTATGAATCAGCGACCCATATTTATGGATGCCTCATTTTTACAAAAACTACATACTGTTTATGTAATTGGTGATGGAGATTCTTTGTATGCTGCCAAAGCGATAGAATATGCTTTTAGAGATATTACCGGAATTGATTATCAACCAGTACCCGCCTTTGAGTTCACTCAGTATATCATTGAAGGAATTACTAAAGAGCAAGCAGAAACCAGTCTTTTAATTGGAGTCAGTGCATCAGGAAGCTCTCCTTTTGTTGTTGATGCGATGGTTAAGTTTAGGGAAGCATTTCCGAATAGCCACGTTGTGAGTGTATGCGGAAAACTAGATGGCCAAATTGAAAAAGTAGCAACAGAAAAATTATCTGTTCAAATCGAGGAATTAGGAAGAACTCCTGGGATTCGTACCTATGTAGCGTCGATGGTAGGTCTATTAGCTATAGCCTGTGAGATTATAGAAACTAAAGTAACAAATTGCTTAATACATAGAGACAACATAGTTCAGTTTCTCAAGGAAACCGCCAATAGTGTCGAAAAAACAATTGATGAAGCAAGAGAGAAAAGTAAGCTAATTGCTAATTTCCTTGATGATTCATTTATAGCCTTTACGGGAACAGGACCAAGCCATGGAACCGCTATGTTTGAGGCAGCCAAATTTGTGGAAACAAGTGGCGTCTATGCATTTGGCCAAGATATGGAGGAATGGAACCATGTCGAGGGTTTTGCCTATCCACTTACTTCTTTATTGGTAGTTCATCTAAACCCAGGCCCAACATATAAACGAGCAGAGACCCTTGCAATATCAGCAGGAGCTCTAGGCCATAAAATTGTTGTTATTGCTCCTGAAAAAATAAAAGATATTGCCATAGGAGATACCACAATAATTCTATACGGCCCTTATGATGAATGGCTTTCACCTTTAACTCAATTCATTCCATTTACTTTGATTGCTGCAATTGTTGCTGAAAAGCATAAAAGAGCAATGTTTCTGACAGATACTGATATTTGGAGCAAGTTATGATTGATTATGTGATTTATGGAAAGATAATAATTGACAGCATTAAACTTTTATCTGGAGAGATTATTAATAATCAGCTAGGTGGAGGTGGTCCTCAGGGAGCTTTTGGAGCAAGAGTCTGGGATGATTCTGTTGGGTTAGTTACTAGGATCGGTGATTATTTTCCACAAAGTGTACAAAACAAACTTGATGGAATTAAGGTAGATTTGGATGGAGTTCAGAAGTACATTGGGCTTCCTACTCTTCAAAGTTCAATGTTTTATGATGAAAATGATTATGTCAACTTCGCCTCAGAAGAAAGACAGGCAATATTCGCTCAGTTTAGGAGTAATTTAAGTAAATTACTAGCAAATGATATCCAACTCGCTCCCGAATACACAAATCCCAAAGTAATGCACTTAATTACAGAATATGTTGATGAAAACATGATGATTCAGGCTTTAGAAATGAAAAAGAAAGGATCCATTCTGTCCTTCGAGCCTTTGGTTGATGTACATCAATGGACAAATAAGGAAGAAATAATATCGTTTATGCCAAATGTGGACTGTATTTCTCCTGATTGGCCTACAGCGTGTGGTTTTTCAGGTGAGACTGATCCGTTGCATGTAATGAAGTGGTGGATAAAGAGAGGAGCAACATGCATAACTCTTCGTGATGGGAGAAGAGGGTCTTATGGATGGGATGCGATAAATGACAAAATATACCATATACCAATAATTGAAGTACCACGTATTGATCCTACTGGGTGTGGAAATAGTTATGCAGGAGGCACTGCCGTTGGATGGGAAAAATATAAAGATGTAAAAATGGCTGCAGCTATGGGAACGGTATCTGCAACCTTTATGATTCAAGTCCCTGGAATTGCATTTTGGGAAGATAAAATGAGAATGCAAGCAAATATATACCTTGAGCAATTACTTGACTCAATACAGGAACTTTGATGATAGAATTCGATTCAATTTCCAAAGTATACTCGAACAGGACTGTGCTTTTCCCATTTTCATACATACTTGAAGAAGGGAGAAGCCTTGCAATACTAGGTCCTAATGGTGCAGGGAAAACCACTCTGATTAGGATGACTCTCGGTGTAATTCCCCCAACACGAGGAAGCGTTAAAATTTGGAATCAGACAATTAAGAACTCATCATTTTCCCTTAAGCGACAGATTGGGGTAGTATTGGAAGAACAAAATTTCATGCTGGACGTTACGGCTATAGAGTATTTGCGATTCTTTTCAGAGCTTTATGAAGTCGATAATCCAGATGAAAGGATAGTTTCCTTGCTGGAGTACATGGAGTTGGGAGATGCTGCACATAAGAAAATCAGAGAATATTCTACTGGTATGAAAAGAAAGCTTAACATTATTCAAGCTGTACTTCATAATCCTAAAATTTTAATTATAGATGAACTGTTTTCTGGCTTAGATCCAATTGGTATATCCTTAACAATGAACTTGCTTAAAAAAATCAAGAGTAAAGGCACAACACTTATTCTGTCTTCACATATTCTCAGCGACTTGGATGATTTAGTCGATGATGTCCTAATTATTCATCAGGGTGTCTGTAAGGCCGTAGGGAAGAAAGAGGATGTGTGGGAATCCTTCAATATTGACAAGGTAGGTAAAGTGCAAGTATTAAAGGAGAACGTTCCTCTCTTTTTAAAAATTCTATCAGAACTTTCAATAACAAGTTATCGTTTAAAGTCTGAAACAATCATCGAGTTTACAATTCCCTCTTCGATTTCTGGTTTCAGGAAGGACTTAGCTAAAAAAGTATTAGAATATAAAGTTGGTATTCTCTCTTTATCCTATGAGGAACCAAAAATTCAACAGCTATACTCTAAAGTTATGAATTATAAAGAGGTGGAAATTAATGAAGTCTGAAGAAAGGTGGAAATCTACAAGAATTCTCATAAGGCATTTCCTAATTAGTCACCTTAGTCGAGTTGATATTTGGTTACTCGCTTCAGCTACTATGCTATTATTTTCGATTTTTTCACTTAATACTATCAAGACGATTCATAAGGACATGTTTATTATTTCTAGTGGATTATACTCAATGCCAATTTTCGTAAGTACCTGTCTGCTATCAATATTTCTTACTTTTCTTTCTATGACCAAAATAGCAAAAGATTTTGATAGCAGAATCTATGAAACATACCTATATGGTCCCGTGGATGATGTATGCTACCTCCTCAGTATTGTTATTACCTATACCATTATTAATGTGATTATGACATTGATACTGCCAATTTTTTGGCTTCTTGCACTCTATATGTTCACTGGTATTCCCGTAACTGGTAAGGCAGTCATAGAATTAATTCTTGGAATGGTGGTGGTTGAGACAATATTTCTATTGGGATTAGTCCTTGTAATCAAAAGAGAGAAAGAAAGAAACTCTATTTGGAGTATTTTAATAGTTCAACTCTTATTAATTGCTATCATTTTTGCCCATACTGTAGTGAGCAAGTACCTTGTTCCTATTAAGCTCACAGATGTTGACATTTTTAGGTTCTTTAGAGATGTCTTCAGTTTTCTATTTTCTTTATCCCGATTCATTTCTCCCTATACTTTTATGTTTTTAATTCAATCTATCGATAGGAATAGAACGACATTAACTGTCTTGTTCCTGATAATAATGCTAGTGGTGGACATTATTCTTTTCTTTTTGGCAAAAGAAAGATTATCAAGGAAGCTTACATGAAAACGCTAATAGTACTTATAGCATATATAACAATTCTAAATAGTAATATATATGGAAATCAGCAAACATATGATAACATCTATGCTTTAAATTTCTATGATGGGGTTGGATATAACAGTACCATTATTCCTCCGAAATCAAAGAATATGTATTTAATTGCCGATTCGATGAACGCACTAGTCTTTCGAGAAACTAGTCTATACTACTGGCCTTTAACTAGTGAGTATAAAGCTGATTGGGCTACTAGAAATACTGTAGTTTCTGGGAAGCTACTAATAAAGAGTAGTAATGGTCAAATCCAGGAAATTGAGAGCCAACCATATATCATCCAATATGATATGAAAGATATTCCCAATACTATTGCAATATACTGGGGTGATGAGGCCTTCCTAATGCAGCAACGCTTCACGAAACTTCAACAAGCCTATAACAATGCTGTCTATGAGTATAATATTGAGTTACAAAACTATAATAATTCGGTAAATGCATTGCTACAACTAAGTAGAACGACCGGATTGAGTGAAGAGCAACTTGCATCTTTTCCTGTAGTGCCAATTCCTCCGGACAATCTCTCTATAGTCTCAACTGAGATAAATATTGGATTCCCCCTGCTTCTATCTGAGGGAAAGTATACAATTTGGGTTGAAGATGAAAATAGAACCGAGCTTAGAGATTCAAGAAAAACATTGATAATGTTTACAGAATCACTTGAGGCTGGAGGTTTTAAAGTATTTGAAGAGAATCGGTGGACTGTTCCTGTTGATTTTCCAGACTCAAAGAAAACACTGTTTACAACGAAATCAAGTACTCTCTATTTTCAACCGTATCGTTATAAGCAATATGAAAGATTTGCATATGAAACGCTGGTTAATCCCCAACAGACGACAGTCAGGGATCAAACGCAAATATGGATCCCCATCAATCAAGACATTGAAACTAAAACGTTACAGCTTAATGGAACAGAGTATTCACTTTCTGGATTCAAAGTACTTCAGACGGCAGGAAGCAAACTGGGTTACTCGATTCTTCCATTGTCTACTGATGACCCCGATATCTCATTTTTTGGTATAAAATTAAAATTTGGTGAGGTGGAAAATAGTAGAAGATTTTCGCTAGGAGAGCACAGTTCTTTAGTAATTCTGAAAGACTACCCAAGCCTTAGCTTATTGGTTTTATTATTCTCGTTCTTTCCACTATTAGTGTACCTAATTTTGAAGTTTGCTTTTAAAAAATTTTAGTTATCTTCCATAAGGAGACATTATGAATTTCTCACCTATAATTTCTGAACCATTGGCAATTTTTATGGCTGTTGCAGCTGCTTCAATGTGGGGAACTTGGTTCATTTCTTTAAAACATTTAAAAAATTACCCTATTGATGCCTATTATATTACACTTTTTTCTGTTTCATTGATTTTTGTATGGAGTGTTGGACTTATTATAGAAGGAAAACTAATATTTACAGATATCTTGCGTCTATGGAATATTAATCCCTTAAAAATAATAATTATTTATTTTGGAGGTATATCTTATGTAGTTGGTATGAGCTTAAGTCTAAAAGTCATGACTTTGATAGGATTAACTTTATCTCAGCCATTACAAGCATCAATTAGTCTATTTATGGGAACTTTGATTACCACAACAATTGGAGGTATTCCTGAGAATTTTAAGCTTACAAACATCCTTGTATCTGTATTATTTCTACTATTTGCAGTTGTATTTGTGGGATTGGCAGAGAATAGTAGGCGAAATGATCAGAATCTCAAAGCAATTGAAACAGGTCTAAGTAAAGATAAAACAGTAATAAAAAAGGCTATTATAATAATTATTATCGCATCAATTTTTGCTCCAGGATATACGTTGGCCCTATCCTATGGACTGCAAAGCATCACACAAACCGTAGGATTATCAGTCCTTCCATACATGTGTGTTTTGGTTACAGGTGCATTCACTGGTGCGCTTCTTACCAGCGGTGTCAAACTCACGAGAAGAAACCAGTGGCATTTATTGTTTCAAGCTCCAATGAGTATTCATCGTTGGGGTATATTATCCGGATTATTTCATTACGGAGGGAATATAATACATACATTTGCAACGGGTGTATTAAGCTCAGCTATAAGTTGGCCATTAGGTCTTACAGCAGGAATGTGGACACAACTCTGGGGAATTAAGTATGGTGAATTTAAAGGATCCTCTATAAAAACTTACATGTTTCAAGCTTGTAGCTTTCTATGTTATATTTTAGGAGCCTTTTTCATTGTAATGAGATAGTTATTAGTTAAAAATATTTTTCAATCAAGATAAGAATGAATTATAACAAAAGAATAACAATACTAAGAAATGAGTATCGCAACTCTATAAAATGTTATAATATATTCATTGTATTACGCTTGCTTTAAGCCATGAAATAATGACAGTATAAGAAAGCATATAATAATTATGGTTATACCATAAATTTCTAATGAAGGATGGATTGTATAATTGACTCTCAAATATGTATCAGTATTTCATGATATACAAGAAAAAATTCTAACTGGACGCTGGAATTACGGAATGCTATTACCCTCAGAAGTTGAGCTTTGTGAAATATTTGGGGTAAGTCGGATTACAATTAGACGTTCAATGGATGAACTAGAAAAATTAGGATTGATCATCAGAATTCAGGGTAAAGGAACTTTTGTTGCAGGATCAAACCATCCTTCAGGAGCAGGTAGAGAACAGCGTGGTTTCAGCGAAAGCCTTAGACAAGCTGGTTTTCATGTGACAAGTACAATATTAGAAAAAGGGTTAATAGAGGCATCACCAAAAGTCGTTGAGAATCTTCGCCTACCACTAAGAAAGACTCATAAAGTATGGTATTTTAAGAGATTAAGATTTGTATCAAATAAGCCAGTCGTACTAATGATTGCTTATGTCTCGAAAGAAGTTGGGGATAAAATGAACTTAATGGATTTAAATGATGTATCATTTTATAAACTCTATTCTGAAATAACGGAAAAGAGAATTGTTGAAACTCTTGGAACTATTACTGCAATTATCCCAACAAATGAGGAGTGTTCACTACTACAAGTCGATAATAGAACTGCCCATATTTTTCATGAAAGTGTTACATATCTTTCAGATGGGTTTCCCGTAGAATATAGTACAGCAATTTATAATGCAAATGCCTACAAATTCACTGTAAACATGACAAATTTGTTACCTATTTATTGCTTAGCTTAGCAATTTTGTCAAACATGACATTCGCAGAATAATACCTTTCTAAAAATTTCAGATTCAATCGTAGAAGTTTAGAATTGACGGTATTATGGTAAATCTTGAAAACGTTAATTATTTTAGGCTCTTTTCGATAATATAAGTGAAACTAATATTTCTGCAATATTTCTGGCAGTTCCCAACCCCTGATCTGCTGCGTCGTGGCCGCTCTCCTGCCCGGGACAACCAAGGTCTTGAGAATGACCTTCTTCTCTGCAAGGCTTCGGGTCCTGTTCAGCAGCTTCCAAGCCTCCCAGGTGATGTACAGCTCTGCGTTCTTGGTTGCAAAGCATGACCTGCTGTGGGAAATCTCGGCAATCAACGAGTGCAGAGAGTTCACGAGCTGCAGGTTGTACCTTCCTTTCTTGGACTCTTTCCTAGAATCGAGAGCAACATGGGCAAGAGCAGTACTTTCGGCATACTTGATGCCTCCCTTGCTCTTGTCGGTGACCAGGACCGCCTCTTGGTCGAGTCTGCAAGAGAACGCATGCTCCAGCCCGTCGCTGTTTACATTGCCCCTGCCTATCGGCTTGCCGATCACGTTCCTGCCGTCGTCTATGGCCGTTGCGATGCATACCTTGTCCTTGCTC
>Ga0334894_1000633_pt1 | contig 38905 bp, 35 predicted proteins | sample GraSluR3_MG_6_FD_207225 | JGI IMG/M metagenome (GOLD analysis project Ga0334894, IMG submission 207225) | Sludge microbial communities from methane-producing bioreactor in Wageningen University, Netherlands - Granular Sludge_12_05 R3 | ecosystem: Engineered > Bioreactor > Anaerobic >...
ACTTTTTGAGTGTCATGAATGGTAAACTAATTGAATGTCATAAAACCTGTTATTGGTAAACTAATTCACCGTCTTGGTGGTAAACTAATTCAATGTCAGGTGGTCAACTTTTTCATTGACATTCGCAAACAGCCTCAGTAGGTGAAACAGCTTGAGAATTAATAGATTAATCAACTAATAGAGACTATAACAAAAAAGAGTTGTGCTTTATTTAAGTACAATTCTTTTTTGCATACAGGCACTATATTAGGTTAATAAAATACCATGATTTATACGCAAGAAAAATTTGAAGATTACAACGAGGATTTGTATTCACTGGGAGATACACCGGTTATTTTTTTAAATACTTTAGCAAAATAATTTGAATCGTTAAATCCCACCATAAAAGCTACTTCTGTAATAGGCAAATCGCTATTTTCAAATAGGTGTATAGCTTCATTTATTCTTAAGATATTAATATAACTTGTGATAGTATTTTTGGTTTCTTTGTTGAATTTTCGAGACAACTCATATGGACTGATGTTTATTGCTGAAGCAATAACGTCAAGACCCAAATCAGAATCTATATTCTTTCGAATGTATTCAATTGCCCTTCTTGTAATTTGGCTATACTGTTTTAATGAATTGTTTTTAATAGCATTACAGTAATCATACTCCATATCATGAACGATTTTTTCAAGCTGTTTAATTGTACTTGATTGTTCAATTTTTATAGCGTACTTTTCTGATATTGAATGAATGTCTACAGGATGAAGCCCACCCTTTTCGGCAGATTTTCTTAACAAAGTATTAAAAACTAAGCTAATGTTTTTACCGGATCTTAAGGGGTCTTCAGGTATCCTTTGTGCAGAATTTTTTAAAGCCATCTTGCCTTTTCCCATGATTTTGTAAACCTTGTCAAGGTCTCCGGTTTCAACGGCATGCATAATTTCATTTTCTAACTGGTAGCTGTTTTTTATAGCCAGGTGGTGGTCGTTGAAATTTTCTAAAAGGGAGTCTTTGGATTTGATTTCTGAATATTTTTTTTCCGAGTATTGATGGTCGATATTTATTTTAAATTCACCCAAATTATCGGAAAATTTAATGCAAAATGCTAACAGCTCACATATGACATTAGCTTTGTGTTCTGTAATTACCGGTATCGTTGAGTAGTATTGAATAAAATTTTCTTTCAGCACAATTGATATGTTATGCCTAAACAATATATTATCAATTATCAGAGTGTCGAGATTTCCGTAAAGAAATGGTCCTATAAGATAGTGTCCTATACAATTATTGTTTTCGTACATATTAATTGAGATGAAACTTAATTCGTAAGAGGTTTTATGAATAATGATTTTACTTTGATCATAATCATTATCTGGAACCAAGGAATCATAAACATCTTTTAAATATGGTTTAAGCAACTGTGGTATTTGAGAATATCTATAATCAACAATAGTTTTCGAAGCTCCGTCAACAAACATAGTATTCATTCCAGTTAGAGTGAAAATGTAGTCACTGATTTTTTTCAAACCTGCATTATAGTTCATTTTTACACCTCACATGTTATATTCGTAATCTTTATTAAAAACAAGATACATGGTTGTGCTACATATTAAAATTTAAAGTAGATTTAGATGTATGCATTAATTTACTTATATAAACAATAAAATACTAGATAAATTATATCATGAAGCGTAAAATTTATCAAAGAAGTTCAGTTATTATTAGAGGGAGTGAAATTTGGGATTTAATCAGTTAATTTTTGTATATTAAGAATAGGAGAATTTATGAACAAAAAACAATTTGAAAGAAATATTTTGACAGTTGTATTTATAGGGGCGTTTTTGGCAACTTTAGGAACTAGCATAATTAACATTGCAATACCGGTGCTTATGGATGAATTTGGTTCCAATGTAGATCAAATAAAGTGGACGATGTCAGGGTTTATGTTAGCGATGGGAACAATTGCTCCAATAACAGGCTATCTAGGTGAAAAAATTGGCTATAGAAAGTTATATGTATTTTCTTTGATAGGTTTGGGAGTTATATCGTTATTAATAATTCAGTCAAATGATATATATACTTTAGTAACATTTAGAACACTGCAAGGTATTGTGTGTGGAATAATTGCTCCGTCATCGATTGCATTAGTTTATCAGCACGTTGATAAAGATAGGCAACCTTTTGCAATTAGTATTTTTTCTCTAGCATCAATGTTGGCTCCGGCAATGGGACCTGTTTTGGGTGGAGGATTAATTGATATTTTCGGTTGGCGCTCGATATTTATTATCAATATCCCGTTAAGCATATTAGCTGTTTTATTATCATATAAATTTTTGCCCAGTAATAGAATAAGGGTAAATTCTTCAAGAATAAATATAACAAGCTTATTCTGCAGTGTGATTGGAACCATATCTTTATTGATTGGATTTAGTTACATCTCACAGTGGGGTGTGACATCAGGAAAGTTCATAACAACAATTATCATGGGTAGCATTTTCTTAATATTATTTTTTTATAAAGAATCAAATAGTTCTAATCCTATGTTAAATGTAAGAGTATTTAATAATAGAACTTTTGCAATTAGTATCTTTATAAGCTGTATAATAACTGTTGCATTATATGCAGGGGCGTTGCTAACGCCAATTTTTTTGCAAAATGTGCAAGGAATGTCTGCATTAGAAGCTGGTCAAGTTTTATTGCCCTCATCATTGGTAATGGCTTTATCGATGCCTGTAATAGGAAAGTTATACAGTAGAGTTAAAACCTTTAAGTTGGTGTTAGTGGGGTTGAGTTTAATTATTGTTGGATCGATAAAGTTGTCAGATTTAGCAGTAGATACTACAGGATTATATGTAATGATGTGGATGATAGTCAGAAGCATTGGAATCGCATTGTCAACTATGCCTGTAATGAATATTGGTATGATGGCATTGCCAATTGAGTTGACGGGTCATGCATCGGCAATAAATAATTGGGCAAGGCAAATAATGGGGTCATTATCTTTAGGTGTTTTTGGGTCGATAATGACATCAAAAACATTGGAGTATACACAGCAGATTGAGGGAAGCTACTTAGAAAATCAATTTGATTTAATCAGTCAAGCTACCGTATTGAGCATAAATGATATATATTTATTATCTGCTTTAATAGTAATTATAGGGATTCCTTTTGTGTTTTTATTAAGAAAACAAGAATGTAATTAAGATAGGTCTGCAGAAAAGGAGTAGGTAGCTTGAAAAGAAAGGCCTAAAAATCTATATAATCATTTGGGGTGCTATAGTGAGACGAAATTTAAGCCGTACTTACATGCTAAGGCAGCATATGATCAATGATGATTTTGAGTTATATCATTATTTGGATAAAACAATAAGAAGTGTTAGGCTTCATCACCATGACTTTTATGAGATATATTTCTTGATATCAGGGGAAGTTGATTATTATATTGAAGGAAAAATACATCAATTGAATCCTGGTGATTTGGTGTTGATAAATACTACCGAACTTCATCAAGTTAAGATAAATGAAATAGACAAATCATATGAGCGGATAGTCATGTGGGTAAAAAAAAGTTATTTAAATGAGCTGTCTTCTAAAGAAATTTCATTGGTAGATTGTTTTGAGAATAAAAATAAATCAATAATTAATTTAAGATTAGCTGAAGAAATGGAATTGACTAATATCTTTCAAAAGCTTTTAGACTTAACCAAAAATGATATTGTAGGTTCGAAATTATTGAAAAAAGCTTACATGACAGAGCTTATGGTAAAGATCAATAATATTACATTTTTTAGTAATAGGAAAAAGATTAATGACTTTAAAAAAAGCAAATTAATAGATGAAATGATTGAGTATATAGGAAAAAACTTGTCTGAAAGATTAACTATAGATTGCATTGCGGACAGGTTCCATTTAAGCAAATACTATCTTTCGAGAGAGTTTAAAAAATATATGAATATATCTATATATCAATATATAATAATGAAAAGGTTGATAGAAGCGAAAAAACTTATCTTAAATAATGAATCAATATCAGATGTATACATTAAATGTGGTTTTGGAGATTATTCAAATTTTTTTAAGGCATTTAAAAAAGAATACGGAGTTACGCCTAAAGAATTTTATAATTATATGATAAATAAGAGTATGTAGAAGGTGTTTCTTTAGCGGAATTATTATACTTGAAATTATAATAATTGGTGGTATAATAATTTCAAGAGGTGGTAGGAGTGAAAAAGTTTGTAAATAGGGAAGAAGAGCTGCGATTTTTAAATGAGGAGTATAACCGCAAAGGCTCATCATTGGTTGTTCTTTATGGAAGAAGAAGAGTTGGAAAGACTGAACTGGCATCACGATTTATAAACGGAAAGAATGCTATGTATTTTCTTGTCACAGAAGAAAGTGAAACGCAGAACCGCAAAGCCTTTCAGGAGGTAGTGGCAGATTTTTGCGACAATTTTTTACTAAAAGATGCAATTGTGAACGATTGGGCGATATTATTTAAAGTGCTTCTTGAAAAAACCAAAAATGAAAAAATGGTACTGATAATCGATGAGTTTCAGTACTTGGGCAAGTCAAATCCAGCATTTCCGTCCGTATTTCAAAAAATATGGGATACCCTATTAAAAGAAGAGAATATAATGGTCATACTCAGCGGATCGCTCATAACATTAATGGAAAGCCAGACGCTTAGTTATAGCAGCCCCCTATACGGAAGAAGGACGGGCCAGATTAAGTTAAAGCAGATTTCATTTTCATCATATGGAGAATTTTATCCTACAAAAAGCTATAAGGATTTGATTGAATATTATTCAATCACCGGTGGGGTACCAAAGTATATAGAATTGTTTTATGATGATAAAGATATATTTTCCGCAATAAATAAAAACATACTTTCAAAACAAAGTTTTCTTTACGATGAACCCAATTTTTTATTGCAGCGTGAGGTAACAGAGGTGGGGAGCTACTTTTCGGTAATCAAGGTAATCGCTGCAGGAAATCAAAAGCTATCTAAGATAGCGGCAAACCTTGGATTAAAACAGACCGGACTCACGAAGTATTTAAAAACTTTGATAGACCTTGATATATTAAAAAGAGAAGTGCCGATAACAGAAGATAATCCTGAAAAAAGCAAAAAGGGCCTATACAAAATAAAGGACAATTTTATTCTTTTCTGGTTTAAGTTTATATATCCGAATCTAAGCTTTATAGAGTCTGGAAATTCAGAACTAGCCATGAATAAGATAAAGAAAAACTTAAGAGATGGACATATTAGCTCCATTTACGAAGATATCTGCATCGAAACGATGTGGAAGCTTAATAAAGAGAGCGGATGGGGCTTCGCTTTTGATAAAGTCGGCAGATGGTGGAACAATAACGAAGAAATAGACATAGTTGCCTTTGAAAAAGACGGAGATGACATAATATTTGGTGAGTGCAAATACTGGGAAGGAAAAGTGGGGATTAATGTTCTTCTAAGCCTTGAAGAGAAAGCAAAAGCAGTCGAGTGGAACAAAAATCATAGAAAAGAGCATTTTATTCTGTTTTCCATCAATGGTTTTACAGATGAACTTGTAGAATTGGCTAAGAAGAGAAAGGATATACTGCTGAGCAGATGAAAAAGCCCAAAAGGGCTTTTTCTTGTAAGATAAGATTATTTAAAAAACAAGGACTGCCTTAAGTAGGGTAGTCCTTGCTTTTTTATCGTACATTTGCGAATTCGTTATTCCAAAATTCAAAGGCGAGATCTATAAATAGCTTTGCCGCATTGCTTAACCGGGTGTTTTTCTTGTGGCTGGCGACTATATCCCAGCTTGGGTTCCCGGGAAGGGAAAAACATGCGATATCTTCAAAGCAGTTCTTAGCAAAATAATAGGGTATAAGGCCGCAACATAGATGAGACTTTATCATGGTGACGATCGTTGTGGGATTTGAAGTCTCAAATAACACTTTAGGCTCAAACCCTGCTTTGTGGAACAGGCTGTCTACAAGCTCAAAGGCTGTGGATTCCTTGTACATCAAGGCAAAAGGCTCGTCTTTTAGCATCTTTAAGTCCAGAGTAGCAAAGGGCTTTCCTGGAGGATTGGCAAGCTTTGCAAGTGGATTAGATCTTGGTATCGCTATGAGAAATTCTTCAGGACATATGGATATGTAAGTGTTTGTAGTCTTTTGCTTGTCAGTCAAAGTCATGAAGCCTATGTCCAACTCCCCTGAATTTATCATGAGTTGCTGCTTTTTTACGCTGATGTCTTTGGGCACCAAGGATATATCCGGATAATGCATGTGAAACAGAGGATAGATATAAGTGAACATGGCGGCACCTCTAGCAGGGGTGAAGCCTACGGAAAGATATCCTTTTTTTGTATCTGCAATATCGCTGATTTGGTTATAGGCTTCCCGTTTGAGCTGAAGTATTTTTCGGGCGTTTTCGATATAGACTACACCTGCTTTAGTTGGATGCCAGTTTGTCCTAGAACGGTGAAAGAGCTGAGTGCCCAGTTCTTTTTCTAGATTAAGCAGCTGCTGATTCAGGGCGGGCTGAGTTATGAAAAGCTTTTCTGCGGCTTTGGTAATGTTGTTCTCTTCCGCTATTTTAAGTATATATTCCAATTGTCTAAGGTTCATAGGACCTCCTTTGAATATTTTAAGTTAATCATTACCATAAGTATAACATAAACTTAGAGAAAACAAAGTATTATCTATTTTACTTATAGAAACCAAGGTCATATAATGTAAACACCGAAAGGGTGAAAAAACAAATTGAAAAGGAGAGCGGTTATGTTTAAAAAAGGTGTTTGTTTAGTAGTTCTTGCAGCAATGGCGTTTTCTCTAATTGCGTGTTCAGGAAACGGTTCAGGAAACGGTGGAGAAGCAAATGATGATGGGGCTCAGTGGCCTAGAAATGTAGAAATAGTAGTGCCGGCAGGCGCAGGTGGTGATACCGACTTCAACGCGAGGCTTTTGGCTGACAAGCTATCGCAAAAGCTTGAGCCTAATTTCGTAGTTTCTAATGTGTCTGGCGAAGGTGGAGGAACGGGTACCCGTCAAGTGAAGAATGCTGCAAACGATGGCAGCTCAGTGCTTTTTTATCATTCGGCATTTGTTGTAAATGAACTTTCAGGAACCACAGACTACGGATTTGAATCATATGAATTTGCCTGCATAGCAGCTATGAATCCCGGTAACGTGGTAACAGTAAGTTCGAGCCTTGGAGTTAATAGCCTGGAAGAATTGTTCGAATACTCACAGCAGAACCCAGGAGAGCTTAGAATGGCGGCGCAAACAGGTGCTACCTCATATGCAGTATCCATGCTTCTGAAAAATGCGGGGTTAGATGTAAATATAGTTGATGCAGGAAGTGCAGCTGAGCGTATGGCAGCTCTATTGGGAGGTCATGTAGATATCATCTTGGCAGCTTATGGATCAATCCATGATTACGTTGAAGCAGGAGATTTGGTTCCGCTAGCTTTAGATAGCGGAGTAGATCTTGATGCAGCAGGACTGAAAAGCATAGTAAGTGAAGGGTATGACATCAAGTTGCCTTTCTACTACTTCTTTGCATTTCCAGAAGGCACTGACCAAGATTTAGTAGATGAGTTTAGCGCTGCAGTAAAAGACATAGTTGAAAACGATGCTGACTACGCACAGAAGATCGGTGATACGTACCTTCAGACACCTACTTACTACAATGCTAGTGAAGGCCTTGAGAAGTTCAGGGAAGTATATGATATATTGGCAGACGTAGAGTTTTAAATAAAATGCGATTTTAATGGTAAGTATAATTTTCCGAACATGATGCTATGAGGAGATATTTTAATGAAGAAAGATATGGCAAATAATATATTTAACTTTATATTGGTCATGTTGGGAGCAACTTTGTTCATCGCGGCACAGGGCATTGAAACCGGTGCTGCGATGGCACAAGGTGGTGACTTTATGCCAAAGTTGCTTTCAGGCATATGGCTGGTAATTAGTATCTTGAACTTCCTTTATGGAATCAAGCTTAAATCTGAAGAAAAAGTCGATGCATCGGCAAAACTGAGCGGATTTCTTTCCACTTTGATCTTGCTGGTAGTGTACCTTATCATCTTAAGGCCATTAGGGTTTGTGTTGGCATCAATGGGTTATCTATTTGTTCAGATGTATCTGATTGTTCCTTCTGAGAAAAAAACGAAGAGAACATACGGTTTGTTTGCAGTATTGTCTATCGGGGTTCCGATAGCAGTGAGTTGGATATTTGCGAATGTTTTTTCGCTGATCTTGCCCATGGGATTATTAAGGTGATAGAGGAGGTGCACTATGGCTCTGGAAGGTTTATTATCGGTTTTGAATTTTGAAACCGCTTTGTGGATTATTGTAGGAGTTGTTATTGGAATTATATTTGGGAGCATTCCCGGACTCACATCGACTATGGGAGTCGCTTTGTGCTTGCCACTGACATTTTCGATGTCACCGCTAAACGGCATAGCCATGTTGATAGCTTTATATGTAGGAGGAACTTCGGGAGGGTTGATTTCAGCGATATTGTTAAAGATACCGGGCACGCCATCTTCTGTGGCGACTACCTTTGACGGAGTGCCAATGGCAGAAAAAGGCGAGGCGGGAAAGGCGCTTGGAGTTGGGATCTTATACTCTTTTATAGGAACGATATTTTCGATTGTAGCATTGATATTTGTTGCTCCGACCATTGCTAGGTTCGCGCTGAAATTTGGCCCATATGAATATTTTGCTGTCTGTATTTTTGCCCTTACCTTAATCGGTAGCATGGTTGGGAACAACATGCTTAAAGGGATGCTAAGCGCAGTCATGGGGATTACCTTCTCTTTGTTTGGCATAGCTGCCATAGGAGGAGCAAGAAGATTTACATTTGGATTTGAAGAGCTTCAAGGAGGATTTCAGCTATTGCCTGTGATGATTGGACTTTTTGCAGTAGCAGAGATTCTAAAGGTAGGTGCTACAGGACTTGAGGGTGAAAATTTCAAGACGATTTCTTGTAAAATCAGAGGCTTTGGAATTACGTTAAAAGAGTTTAAGGGTCAGTCAATCAACATGATACGGTCGGCACTTATAGGCATCGGAATCGGGATATTGCCGGGCATCGGTGGCGCAACATCCAATTTAGTAGCATATAGCGTAGCTAAGCAACAGAGCAAAAATCCGGAAAAATTCGGTACTGGATGCATAGATGGGATAATTGCTTCTGAAACTTCCAACAACGCATCAATAGGAGGCTCTCTTATACCGTTGCTGACTCTAGGAATACCGGGAGATACCGTTACTGCAATGATACTGGGAGGACTTACCCTTCATGGAATAGCGCCAGGTCCATTATTGTTTCAGACTAGCGGAACGTTGGTATATGGTATCTTTTCTGCATTTTTAATAGCTACTATCGTAATGCTTGTTGTAGAGTATGCAGGAATCCGGATATTTGTAAAAGTTTTATCTGCGCCTAAATACATTTTAATGCCTATAATACTGTTGTTGTGTGTTGTAGGTACTTACGGAACAAACAGGAACATGTTTGATATCTGGACAGCATTGATCTTTGGCGTACTTGGATATTTTCTTTATAAATTCAATGTGCCTCAAGCTCCCATGATACTAGGGTTTGTTTTGGGACCTACGATTGAGCAAAATCTTATAAGAGGCCTGATGTATTCAAATAATGATTTCTTGGCGTTTTTCAAGTCGCCTATCGCAGGAACTGTATTGGTATTTACGATTGCCGTCGTGATATTCACAGCATTTAAAGAATTTAGAAGAGCTTTTGCTGCATCAAAGAGGATAGGCACAAACTTCGAGGGAAGGCAATAGGACTTAAGCAAGAGTGTTGACATCTGAATCGACAGCAGCTCCTTGCGAAGGACTAGAGTTTTGACTGAAAAGCTTATCGTGCAAGGAAAAGATTAAGGCATGCGAGGAGAAATGATATGAGAGTAACCAAAGGCGGCATGGTATCGGAGCTTTTAAGAGATGTCGGCATACCCAAAATGTTTCATGCGAGGCAGACTTTTCCCCAAGAGCATATCAAGCCTGAAGAGATACAAGATGCGATTTTTAAGGAAATGGCTAAAGATGAGTTTTCAGCACTAATAACCCCAGGCATGAATATAGCGATTACCGCCGGCAGCAGAGGAATTAGAAACGTAGATATAATCACCAAAGCGATTGTTGACTTCGTAAAAGAAAAAGGGGCAGAACCTTTTATAGTTCCTGCCATGGGAAGTCATGGGGGAGCGACTGCGAAAGGACAGCTGGAAGTACTTAAAAGCTATAAAATAACAGAAGAAACCATGGGATGTCACATAAAATCTTCAATGGAAGTGGTAAAGCTGGGCGTTTCAGAACGAGGTAAGGATGTCTTCATGGATAAAAATGCCTATGAGTCTGATGGGATAATAATCTCATGTAGGTTAAAGCCTCATAATGCTTTCAGGGGCAAGGTTGAGAGCGGTCCATGCAAGATGATGACAGTAGGGTTAGGAAAGCAAAAGGGTGCATCGCTAGTTCACAGCGATGGCATGAACGTGATTGCAGAAAATATACCTACAATGGCCAAAGTGGTAATTGAAAAAGCACCAATACTATTTGCCATACCTTGCATAGAAAACGCATATGATGAAACAGCAAAAATTGAAGGTATATTGGCAAAAGACATTTTGGAAAGAGAGGCTGAACTTCTAAAGTACGCTTTTTCAAATATGCCCAAGCTTATCGTTGAAGAAAGTGACGTGCTCATAGTAGATGAGATAGGAAAAAACTACAGCGGTACAGGAGTGGATCCAAATATAACCGGCACTTTTTCCACAAAATATGCCAGCGGCGGACTTAAGGTTCAAAGAACATGCTTTTTGAATCTAAGCAGCGCTTCCCACGGCAACGCACTAGGCACGGGGCTGGCTAGCGCGATAACCAAGAAAATTTTTGATCAGATGGACATTGAAAAAATGTATCCTAATTGCATTTCCAGCACGGTCTTAGAGTCTGCCAGGATTCCCTGCGTAGTCTCCACGGACAAAGAGGCTGTTCAGATATGCATCAGGACATGTACGGGAATTGAAGATAAAAGTAAAATTCGAATAGTCCGTATAGCGAACAGCCTTCATATAGATAGGATAATGTTGTCTGAAAGTTACTATGAAGAAGTGATTTCCGGGAAATATCAGGGCGTAGAAGCCATTGATGCTCCACAGGAACTTAAGTTTGATAAAGAAGACAACTTAATAACAAAAACTAGGATATAATAAGCAAAAAAATTGATTAGGCAATCCTTATAGGCGCAATATTTCCCTTGTGGCCGTAATTTTCCCTAGATTGCATTATATCTGCCAAGGATGCTCACCTTGGCAGGCAAAAAACCTCATTACGAGGTTTTTTGTATTTGAGGGCATTATGATTTTGTTAGTCAAGCATAGTTAAAAACATGTGAAAAGAGACAACTACCTGTCTATATGTTTAGCCTTGCCTGTAAATTCCATCAGCTGCTGCCATGTGGGGAGCCCTTCCATATCTCCGCTTACAAGGGTCGCCATAGCTCCGACGCCATTTGCATATTCAGCGCACTCAAAGAGCTTAAGCTCTCTAATGACGCCAGATAAAAATCCTGCAGCAAAGCCGTCGCCGGCTCCCACGGTATCCTCAACTTTTTCAACCTTGTAGCCTGGCACGAAATGTGATTCACCTTTGTTTGCAATAAAGCATCCGTCTTTACCAAGCTTTACGGCAACTGTAGAGCAGCCCATTTCGATAAATGCCTTTGCGATTTCTGCCGGATCTTTTAGTCCTATCAGAAGCTCCGCTTCATCAACTCCGGGAAGGATGATATCGCTGAGTCTTGCCACTTCCAAAATTACAGGGACCGCCTCCTCAAGTGGCCAAAGCTTAAGACGGATATTTGGGTCGAATGATATCAAAACCCCGTTATCCTTTGCGATTTTGATAGCCTTGAATACGGATTTGCGCATTTTTTCTGAAAGAGCCAAGCTGATTCCTGTGATATGAAGAATCTTTGCATTTTTTATATACTCTTCATTTAATTCTTCAGGCATAAGATTGCTAGCTGCAGAATGCTTCCTATAATAGTATACGTTTGGGTTCACGTGGGAAAAACGCTCCTTGAAGAGTATCCCTGTAGGATTTTTGGAATCTGTAACCACATTTGAAACGTCAACGCCTTCTCCTCTGATTACAGAAAGTATGTATCTTCCGAACTCGTCATCTCCAAGCTTTGAAAACCAGCCGACCTTATGACCTAAACGGGACAGTCCTATAGCCACATTTGACTCTGCACCAGCCAGGCTCTTTCTAAAATTGTTCACATAACGCAGTGGTCCTGTCAAATCAGGGTTGAAAAGAACCATGCTCTCGCCAAAAGTTATTAGATCCATTTTTTACACTCCTTATCAAAACGTTCCATAATACAAAACAACGTATCACAATGTGTAACCTAATTGTAACCCATATCGGAGAGGAATTCAAGATACTTGGTTAATTTTATTGACAAATCCACCGAAAATGATGTATATTTATTAAAAGATAAATTCTGTGACGGGAAAGAGTAGGACAAACTGCAAAGATTTTAGCGAACTGGGGATGGTGAAAGCCCGGAATCGAAGCGTTGTCTGAATGGATCCCCGAGAAGCTAGGCGAAATGAAAAGAGTAGCTGAAGCCGTTGGTCTTACGTTACAAGGACAGGGTATCGATCAAATGTTTTGAATCCGTACCTGGTAGAGAAAGATGATAATAATATCATTAGGTGGCATAACGAGCTTATACGCTTCGTCCTAATATGGGCGAAGCGTTTTTTGATATAATTATCTTCTAAATCAAGGTGGCACCGCGATAATATCGCCCTTACTGGATTGTTCAGTGAGGGTTTTTTGTTTATAAAAAGGAGGAATTTAAATGTTATTTCCATCAATTGAAGAGTACAAAAAAATAAAAGATACCCATAACGTAATACCTTTTGTAAAGCAAATCGAGGGGGATACGGAAACCCCTATAAGCATATTTAAAAAGCTTTGCAAAAAGGATGAGAAGTCTTTTCTGCTTGAAAGCGTAGAGGGGGGAAGCAAGTGGGGAAGGTATTCATATATCGGAAGAAATCCCTACGGAGAAATCTTATCGCGTGATGGAGAGACAAATGTGATAACCGAAGGAGGTAAGGTTCGCTATGAAGGAAAGAGCCTGGAGGCCCTTAGAAGTTATTTTGGCGAGATTGCTTATCCAGAGATTGATTTGCCCTTTATTCCCGAATTTCCGGGAGGAGCAGTTGGATATGTATCATACGACCTGATAAGGGAAATAGAGAAATTGCCACAAGAAAATCCGGATGATATGAATGTTCCCGACGTTCATCTGATGATAATGAAGGAAATCATCATTTACGACCACATGAAGCAAAAGATATTTATCGTATTCAATCAGTTCGACTGTGAGACTCCATACGATGTGACAAAAAATACGATAGACAAAATAGAGCATGAGATACGCTTGGCTGTAATTAAGCAGGAAGAGAATAATAGCGGATCAGTTGCGGAATTTGAAAGCAACGAGACACTTGAAGCTTTCTCGCAAAAGGTCATAAAAGCCAAAGACTACATTAGGAAGGGAGACATATTCCAGGTAGTGCTTTCCCAAAGACTTAAGGCAAAGACTGATCTTGATCCATTCAAAGCTTACAGGAAGCTTAGAAGCGTCAACCCTTCGCCGTATCTTTATTATATGAACTTTAAAGAATACAGCGTCGTTGGATCTTCACCTGAGCTTTTGGTAAAGGTTGCTAAAGGAGTTGTCGAAACATGTCCGATAGCAGGGACAAGGAGAAGGGGAAAGACAGAAAAAGAAGATGGGATGCTTGCAAAGGACCTTCTAGCTGATGAAAAGGAAAGAGCGGAACATCTGATGCTTTTAGACCTTGCCAGAAACGATATTGGAAAGGTATCGGAGTTTGGGTCGGTAAAAGTTACCCAGTTCATGGACGTACAAAAGTACTCCCATGTAATGCATATCGTATCCAACGTGGCAGGAAAAATAAAAAAAGAGCAGGATATGTTCCACGCGCTAAAGGCATGCATTCCAGCCGGCACGTTGTCAGGAGCCCCAAAAGTAAGGGCGATGGAAATAATCGAAGAGCTTGAAGACACCCGCAGGGGCATATACGGAGGCGGAGTTGGCTATTTTGGGTTCAACGGCAATATGGATACATGCATAACCATAAGAACGGTAATATTTAAAGACGGAGAAGCCATAGTCCAGGCAGGAGCGGGAATAGTGGCAGACTCTGTGCCAGAAAGCGAATACTACGAATGCATGAACAAGGCACAGGCGCTGGTAGATACCATAAAAAGCGCAGAGGAGGCTAAATAAATGATAGTGATAATAGACAATTACGATTCTTTTACATACAACCTTTATCAGTATATAGGAGAGATCGATCCTAACATAAAGGTCATCAGAAATGATGAAACTACTATAGAAGAGCTACTAAAGCTAGCTCCTCGGCATATAGTTATATCTCCGGGGCCGGGTTATCCCAAGGAAGCGGGGATTTCAGAGGAAGTAATAGAGACTTTCGGCAAGGAAACCCCGGTACTTGGGGTATGCCTAGGCCATCAGGCAATAGCAGAAGTATTTGGGGGCAAGATCATAGAAAACGATGAGATGTTCCATGGAAAGACTTCCCTAGTAGACCATGACGGCAAGGAAATTTTCGAAGGGATTGAAAATCCCGTCACGGTGATGCGGTACCACTCCCTTACTGTAGAGGAAGAAAGCCTGCCAGGGTGTCTAAATGTGACAGCAAAAACCCGCAAAGGCGAGATTATGGCCATTAGTCACAAAGATTACCCGATATACGGAGTACAGTTTCATCCGGAGTCGATAATGACCCAGAATGGGAAAAAGATGCTGGAAAATTTTCTAAAAATGTAGGAGTGATATATAATGTATAAAGAGATGATGGAAAAGTTGCTTGAGAAAATAGATTTGACCAAAAACGAGATGCAGTCTTTGATGGAAGAGATAATGAGCGGCAATTTGACAGATGTTCAGGTAGCGGGGATTTTGACAGCTCTTAGGGCTAAGGGAGAGACCAAAGAAGAAATAGCAGGATGCGCATTCGTTATGAGGGATAAGGCATCAAAAGTACAAGTCGATGATGAAGACGCCATAGATACCTGCGGAACCGGAGGGGACGGAAAGCACACATTCAATGTCTCAACGGTTTCAGCGATAATAGCAGCAGCTGCAGGAGTTACAGTGGTTAAACACGGCAACAGGAGCGTATCCAGTAAGTGCGGAAGCGCCGACATATTAAGTGATTTAGGAATTAAGATAGATCTTGGTCCTGATCGGGCAAAAAAATGTCTTGATGAAGCCGGGATTGCATTTTTGTTTGCGCCGGGATACCACCCGGCAATGAAATACGTGATGAATGCAAGAAGAGAGCTTGGAATCAGGACGATATTTAACATACTGGGCCCCCTTGCTAATCCGGGCATGGTAAAAAATCAGATACTTGGAGTCTTTGACGAAAGCCTTACAGAAGCAATGGCCGAAGTGCTCAAGGAGCTTGGTCTTAAAAGGGCATTGGTAATTCACGGCATGGACGGACTGGATGAAATCAGCATGTCCGATGAAACCAAGGTATCAGAGCTTAAGGACGGAAAGATATCGACGTATTTCATAAAACCAGAAGATTTTGGGATGATGCGTGGAAGCATAGATGACATAAAAGGAGGGACGCCTGAGGAGAATGCGAGTACTCTTATGGAAGTTCTAGAGGGAAAGGATATAAGCGTAAGGGATATCGTAATCCTAAACAGCGCTGCGGCTATATATATGGGTGGAGCTGCAGCAACAATTTCTGAAGGCATCGATATAGCCCAGAAGATTATCGATAGTGGTGCGGGCCTTAATAAACTGGAAGAATTTAAAAGAATATCAAACCAAGTCGCCTCATAGGCGTGAAAGGATGTATTAAATTGATTTTAGACAGGATAAACGATCATAAGAGAAAACAAGTGGCGGAAGACAAGAAAAGGATACCTCTTGAACAGCTTAAGGAAATGATCGAGGATACCGGCAAGAGGAAAGCCTTTTCAAAGGCAATAAAAACCGGGGGAAAGATTTCCATAATAGCTGAAGTCAAGCAGGCATCGCCGTCTAAAGGGATAATAAAAAAAGACTTTGATCCCTTGGATATTGCCGCCGCATACGATAAAAGCGATGTACAGGCTATATCAGTTTTAACGGAGACGGACTTTTTTCTAGGAGACAAAGTGTATATTCCTCTAGTCAAGGAAAATACTAATAAGCCTGTTTTAAGGAAGGACTTCATAATAGATGAATATCAGGTATATGAGGCAAAGGCGCTGGGAGCAGATGCAATACTTCTGATAGCTGCCTCGCTGACGGATGACGAGCTTGTGTTATTGATGAACACTGCAGAAAGTCTTGGAATTGAAGTGCTTCTTGAGGTTCACGATGCAGAAGAGCTTGAAAGGGCACTTAGGACGGATGCTGAGATAATCGGGATAAACAACAGGGATTTAAAAACCTTTGTTACAGACATAAAGACTACCGAGCGCTTGATAGGAATGATACCCAAAGACAGGATAGTGATAAGCGAAAGCGGAATAGAGACAAAGGAAGATCTTGATTATCTAAAAGGCTTGGGGGTCGATGGAGTCCTTATTGGTGAAACCTTCATGAGGGCGGATTCCATTGAAGAGAAGGTCAAAGAAATCAGGGGAATAGAATGAAAGAAATAAAGATATGCGGGCTGAAACGTATGGAAGATATTGAATATGTCAATGAGTTTAGGCCGGATTACGTGGGTTTTGTATTTGCAAATAGCAAAAGACAGGTGAGCATCCCAAAAGGAGCAGCGCTTTGCAAGGAGCTTTCTTCTGAAATTAAAAAAGTAGGCGTGTTCGTCAATGAAGAGCCAAAGATCATAAACCGGGCAATCAAAGAGTGCGGCCTTGACATAGTCCAGCTTCATGGAGATGAAAAGCCCGACTTTGCAAGTTTTGTAGACTCAAAAGTATGGAAGGCCTTCCGCGTGAAGTCTGCCAAAGATATAGCATATATAGAAAGTTATCCGGTAAGCGGATATCTCCTTGATGCTTATAGCGAAGCCATTTACGGAGGAACAGGGATGAGGTTTAACTGGGATATCGTAAGAAAAGTTAAGACTTACAAGAAGCTGATACTAGCCGGAGGAATAAATATAGACAATATAGAGGAAGCCATCAGAATCTCCAACGTGGATGTGATTGACATAAGCGGCGGAGTAGAGACAGATGGCGTGAAGGATAAAAATAAAATACGAGAGCTGATAGGAAAGGTGAGAAACCATGGATGATAAATACGCTTTAAAGAGCAGGTTTGGAAAATACGGAGGACAATATGTTCCGGAAACGCTTATGACTGCTCTAATCGAGCTTGAAAGAGAATATGAAAAGGCGATAAAAGACGAAGGTTTCATAAAAGAGTTTAAATATTATCTTAAGGAGTACTCCGGAAGACCTACGCCCCTGTACTTTGCTGAGAACCTGACTGAAAAACTTGGAGGAGGAAAGGTTTATCTCAAGAGAGAAGACTTAAACCATACAGGCGCCCACAAGATAAACAACGTCATAGGACAAGTACTTCTGGCCAAGAGAATGGGAAAGAAAAGGATAATAGCAGAGACGGGGGCGGGACAGCACGGGGTGGCAACAGCTACGATATGCGCGATGTTTGATCTTGAATGCGAAGTGTATATGGGAAAGGAAGATGTTGAACGACAGGCGCTAAACGTCTTTAAGATGGAGCTTTTAGGATCAAAGGTGGTGCCCGTAACCTCGGGGACCCAAACCTTGAAGGATGCGACAAATGAAGCGATAAGGGACTGGGTTTCAAATGTAGAGGATACCTATTACGTAATAGGCTCTGTAGTTGGCCCCCATCCTTATCCTACCATGGTAAGGGACTTTCAGAGAATTATCGGTGATGAGGCAAGAGAACAGGTGCTGGAAAAGGAAGGGAGGCTTCCTGATTATCTGATCGCCTGCGTTGGAGGGGGAAGCAATGCAATGGGACTTTTCTATCCCTTTATAGAGGATAAAGACGTCAGCATAATTGGGGTAGAAGCGGCAGGTGAAGGCGTGGAAACCGAAAAGCATGCGGCGTCGATCACCAAGGGCTCACTAGGAATCATCCATGGAATGATGACTTATCTTTTACAGGATGATTATGGTCAGATTCTTCCTGCCCATTCTGTTTCTGCAGGGTTAGATTATCCTGGAATCGGTCCTGAGCATGCCCATCTTCACGATACAGGAAGGGTAAGCTATATTTCCGTTACTGATAATGAAGCATTGGATGCATTTCAGATGTTGTCCAGAGTGGAAGGCATAATACCTGCTCTTGAAAGCTCCCATGCTCTAGCCCATCTTGTAAGGATGGCTCCAAAGACGAATAAGGACGACATCATAATAGTCAACCTTTCAGGCAGGGGTGACAAGGATGTGTATCAAGTAGCTGAAATTCTGGGAGGCAGAAAAGATGAAAAGTAAAATAACTAAAAAGTTCGAAGAGCTCAAAGGAAAAGATCAAAAGGCGTTAATCACCTATATAACTGCAGGGGATCCAAGTGTTGAAGATACTGAAGAGCTGGTTTACTCTCTGGAAAAGGTAGGGGCGGACATCATTGAACTTGGAATTCCTTACTCGGATCCATTGGCGGATGGTCCTGTCATTCAAAGAGCGGCTCAGAGGGCTCTTGAAAATAATATTAATATCGACGATATTTTTGAAATGGTTAAGAGGATAAGAAAAAACACGGAAGTTCCTTTGGCTTTTCTTCTATACTATAATTCCATACTCAGATACGGAATCGACAAGTTCATAAAAAACTGCAAGGAATCTGGCATGGACGGCCTTATAATAGCAGATCTTCCCTTGGAGGAGAGGGTTGATTTTAAAAGCGCTTTGATAGATACAGGAGTAGATCTTATACCACTTGTGGCGCCTACTTCAAATGAGAGGATTAAAAGCATAGTAGAAGATTCTAGCGGATTTATCTATTGTGTTTCTTCCCTTGGCGTTACCGGGACCAGGAGCAGCTTTTCTGAAAACATAGAGGAGTTTCTGGGCACCGTGGCAAGATATACTGACGTTCCTAGAGCCATAGGCTTTGGAATTTCAAGCCCGGATGCTATAAAGCAGCTTAAAGGTTATTCAGAAGGTGTAATAGTTGGAAGCGCGATAATAAAAAAAATAGAAGAAGGAATAAAAGACGGGACTCATGTTTTAAAGGTCGAAGAGTTCGTCAAGACATTGAAGAAAGCTTTAGCAGAGTGACCAGGGAGGTGCTATCTCCCTTTTTTTATTGATTTTAAAAGTCAAAAGGTGGATAATTAGTTTAAGAGGTGATATGAATTGAAGAAAATATTTATGTTTGCTTTATGCATAATGCTTGTTTTTTCGGCAGCAGCATGTTCTAGAAACGATGAAGAAAATGGAAATGATCAACCGGAACCACAGCCAGACCCAGTTGTTGAACCTGAATACTTGGCAAGGTACGACGAAATAGCTGAGGGCATATCCCCTGTCACAGGCCTTGAAACTGATAAGGACAGCTGGCCTATTATGGTTCAGATCGCCAATACCCCGGCAGCGAGGCCCCATAGCGGGATAAGCAGCGCAGATCTCATTTATGAAATAGAGGTGGAATCCACAATAACCAGGCTGACGGCGTTTTTCCATAGCGAGTACCCCGACAAGGTAGGACCTGTGAGAAGTGCCAGAAAACAACAGATTTATCTATGGAGCGAGTGGGATTTTCTTTATGGGTTCTTCGGAGGATCCACATACAATCCCGGCCAGAATATTTACGATTTGATGACCGAGCTTGGAATAGAGGCTCCAAAGCTGGATGGAACAAAAAACAGCAGGGCCTTCTTTAGGACTAGCGATAGGAAAGCACCCCACAATGCCTACATTCGCTTGTCTGGATTTGAAGATGACAGCTACAAGCCGGATAGGCTTAGGACCTTATATTTTGATAAAGACATCGAAATACAGGGGGAGGAAGCGAGAAAAATAAGGCTCACCTATAGAAGCGACAACAGGGTGTCATATGAATATGAGGACGAAACAAAAAAATACAACAGATTCATAAACGGAAACCCCATGATGGATATTGAGAATGGACAGCAGGTTTCTGTTGATAATGTTATCATTCAAAAGGCCAATCACTTCAGGGTAGAAGGAACTGTATACACCAATATAGACTTGGTAGGATCAGGAGAAGCCCTTTACTTTACTGAAGGAAAGATTAGAACTGGAACCTGGGAGAGAACAGATGCAGATTCCCTGACCATATACTATGATGAAGCCGGAGAAGAAATCCCGTTTAAACCCGGAAAGACCTTTGTGCAGATATTTAGAGACAACAGGGACGTAGAGGTAATAAACGACTGATCAAATATTAATGGCGGCTATATAGCCGCCATTATCATTCTAAAGATTCGTTCATCAATTCTTCGATCTCATCGATTTCCTTGATAAGATCCTTAGTGAGGTTTTCGTTTCCATCTTTTGTTATAAGAATATCATCTTCTATCCTAACCCCGATCCCTTCTGATTCGATATATAGCCCAGGCTCGCAGGTAAATACCATCCCCGGCTTTAAGATAATGTCCCGGTCGCCAACGTCGTGGGTGTCAAGCCCTAGGGGATGACCTATTCCATGATAGTAGTAGTTGGATATTTCGGCTTCTTCCTTTATCAATCCGATTTCCAAAGCCCCTTTTGCAAGCATGCCCCTAGCAAAGTCGTTGACTTCCTTCATGGAAACATCCGGTTTCATCATCTTTGTTGTCTCTTTTAATGTATCGAGCACCACAGAATAGATTTTCTTCTGCCTATCAGAGAATCTTCCGCCTACAGGGAAGGTCCGGCTGACATCGGCGCAATAATTTCTGTAGCGTGCCCCAAAATCAAGCAATATCAGATTTTCCTTGGAAAGAGGAGAATTGTTTTTGACATAGTGCAAAACCGCAGCATTTTTGCCGGATGCAGCGATAGTCTCAAAGGCATGGTCAGTTCCGTTTAGCTTAAAACAAAAATCAAGGTAGGCTTCCACCTGATACTCGTAGGTGCAAGAAAGTACTTTTTGAAGCACCAGCTCGTAAGCCGATTTTGTGATAGAAATTGCTCTTTTGATGTTTTCTACTTCCCAATTGGATTTTATAAGCCTTTGGGCAGCGATTTTTTTTGAACAATCTCTTATCTGTATGTGAGGGTAGCTGTCTTTTATATATGCGGCAAAGATATTTGCCGTTGAAGAAGCGTCCTCGGGAGAGTTTCTGAACAAGTCTAAATATATCCTGCCGGGAGCTGTCATCGTACTTTGCACTATAGAATTTAGCTTTGGTTTTAATTCCTCTTTGAACAGTACAGTCTTTACTCCCGAAACATCTTGTGCTTCTTCTGGGGAGAGCTTTTTGCCCACCCATTTTTCGAGGATAGGATCTGACTTTTCGATAAAAAGATATTCCTGTGCTTCAGAAGTCGACTTTATAGCCATATATATCAGATTTTCTCTTTCAAGCCCGGTTAAGTAGTAAAAGTTTTTATCCACATCGTATTTATAATATGCATCTCTTGAACGGTGAGGGGCGCTGCCTGAAAACAAAACCACGATGCTGTTGTCCCTTAGGCCTTCAAGAAATGTCTTTCTATTTTCTATAAAAAAATCTTTCATTTTGATTCCTCCTAGAATAATGATCTCAAATTCAATACTAACATACCCGGGCTAATTTTGGTAGAATCAAAAAGTCCGCTGTTTTCAATCGACAACGGATTTGTGCAAATAACTTAGGTATGTTTTTTTCAGACTAAAGGTATCCTATGGCTACGACTGCCAGCATCAATGCAAATGACAAGGATATTCCAGCCATAAATTTAAATCTGCCGGGATTGCCTTTTTTCTTGGCACGGTAAGCATTAGAACCTGTAAAAAAGGCTAGGGATGACAAAGAGACCAGCTGGGATGCCAACAAGCTGTTGTTGAAGGCAAGGAAAACCAAGATCAAGCCAATTGCTAATAATTCTATTTTTATAAATTTTTCGAACAAGACGATCACATCCTCCAGAACGGGTTTCTAGTGAAATATATCAAATCATATGATGTGAAAAATCATACCATAAAAAGGAATAAAGGTCAAATTGTATCACAGAAGAGCTTAATCATGCATGTCTTTTTTGATAAGCGCAGCAGGCTTTAATGAAGATATGCCGTACTTGTCCCTTAAGGCATCCATTGTTTCCTCAAGCTTTATGTCCTTGTCTTTTTTAGGATCAGGTTTTTCAGGGATGCATTCAAACATTGAAATCTGCTTGGAGACTTCATTTGATTTGAAATCCCCAAGAGCTACTCCTAGAAGCCTGACTGGGCGCCTGTCTTTCCAGTGTTTTTCGAGAAGAAGAATAGCTGCTTGATATATGTCCTTGGTTAAGGAAGTTTCAGGCAGGGTAAGCTGTCTGGTTATGGTCTTGAAATCTGCATATTTGATGGTGATCTGCACGGTTTTGCCTTGTTTGTTAAGCCTTCTAGCCCTTATGCCCACTTTGTCTGACAGGTGGAGCATTATCTTTCTAGCCTCGTCAAAGTCCGTCAGGTTTTTAGACAATGTAACAGAGTTTCCCACTGTTTTTACGTCTTCGTGAGCGTGAGGAGAAACTGGAGAATTATCTATGCCATTTGCATGCTTGTAGATGGATTCGCCCCATTTTCCAAAATTCGATATGAGAAGCATTGGGTCTGCCAAAGCCGCATCCTTAATGGTTTTGATGCCTAGGGCATTAAGCTTTTGCGCAGTCTTTTGTCCTACGCCATACATCTTTCCTATAGGCAGAGGCCAAAGCTTGTCTTTTATCTCGTTTTCCCAAAGGGTGGTTATTCCTTTGGGCTTTTTCATCTCAGCTGCCATTTTTGAGAGGAATTTATTGTTTGATATCCCGATAGAGCACCATAGATCAAGCTCTTCTTCAATCCTGCACATGATTTCTTGTGCGATGTCCATAGGCTTTCCAAAAATCTTTTCGCATCCGGTAAGATCCAGCCAAGCTTCGTCTATGCTGTTTTCTTCGACTACCGGAGTGTAAGAGGAAAGCAGCCTCATAACTTCTTTAGATTTTTCAGAGTAAAAAGAGTGGTCGGGAGGAACAAGCACGAGGTTTGGGCATAGCCTTAAAGCTTCGTATACAGACATAGCTGTCTTTACTCCAAAGGCACGAGCCTTGTAGTTGGCAGCAAGGATTATTCCTGTTCTTTTTTTAGGGTCTCCCGCAACGGCGGAAGGACCATCTTTCAGCGCCGGGTTCCTTGTGGATTCACAGCTTATGTAAAAAGCGTTCATATCAACAAGAAAGATTACTCGATCCATTTGATTGCTCCTTGAGTAAAAAGTTTTATTGGAATAAGTATATCACTTGGGGGTTAAAAGAAAAAGAGGACAAAGAACATATGTTCAAGAATTTGCGAGATACAATAAAAAAGCGATCTGAAAAGCAGATCGCTTAAAGCAATTTAACCTCTAGTTTTGCCTCCGGCTACATTATATGTCACGCCGTGTATGTACCCTGCTCTATCCGATGAAAGAAATGCTACAGCATCCGCAATCTCAGAAAGCTTGCCTGCGCGTCCAAGAGGAGTAGTTGAAGTCGATTCATATCCGCTTCGCAGTTGTTCTACAGAGATGTTCCTAGTATAAGCTAAAGCTTTTTCATATTCCAATGTTCTAAGTCCGGTTGCTTCGATAATTCCCGGGGCTATACCTACAACCCTTATGCCGCTGCGTCCCAATTCTTTGGCCCATGATCTTGTAAAGGAATAAACAGCTGCCTTGGTGGCGGCGTAAGCACTTTGTCCTTCCGATCCTTCCAAGCCGCATTCAGATGTGACATTGATTATAACCCCACTGCTATTTTTGAGCATTTCCTTTGCTGCTGCTTGAGCACAAAAGAAAGCCCCCTTTTGATTTACGAGATACATTTTGTCAAAACTGCGTTCATCTAGTTCGTACTCAGGGTGTTCGCCCTTTACATCTACTAAAAGTCTAGGCATGTTTATTCCCGCATTGTTTACGAGCACATCTATTTTTCCAAATCTTTCGATTGTTTGTGTGATCATGTTCTTAACGCTATCCAAATTTGTGACATCGCATTCTATCAAATGGAAAGAATCTCCGCCAAAATCATCGTCTGAAATATTTGTAAAACTTAAATCTCCTACAGCAACCTTCATTCCGTTTTGTGAGAGATTAAGGGCAATTTCCTTCCCTATTCCGGAAGCGCCTCCTGTCACAAGTGCAACTTTTCCATCTAAATCTAACCAGTTGTTCATATTGACCTCCTAAGTATTTTACTTGGTCAGGATTTCAAGTAAGGCTACTTAGGGTAAAATAGTTATAAAGTGATTTCAGATTTATTATATCACTATAAATTAAATAGTCCACACTTGCATTAGTACAACATTTTCAACTGATACCGGAAAAAGCCGGTATTAATAAATGGCAGTTGTAAAGGTATACTTGATTCAGGGTCAGGATTTCAAGGGGGTAAAAAAGTGGAATTTCCAGCGGATGGAAGAGTTTTAGGGTTGATTCTAAAAATTCAGAACAGAGGCAATATCAGAATTTCTGATTTGGCGGAAGAGTTGAACTTAAGCACTAGGACAATACGAAATTACATCAAAAACATTAATGAAGCGTTGCCTTCCGTTATAGCTCAAGTAGTTAGCTTGAAAGGAGCTGAGGTAGAACTTTGTATTTATGACCATGAAAAGTATGATGAGCTTATGAAGAGAATGAAAGAGCAGTTTACTGAACAGGAAATGATAATTACGCCGGAAGAAAGGATCAAGTATGTTGCAAAAATATTGTTATACTCTAAGGATCCGATCAATATGGACGAATTGTCAGAAAGCATGTTCATAGGCAGAACGACTCTTGTAAACGACATCAAAAAACTAGGCAATGCTTTAACAACCTATAATATGTACATAAAAGGAAAACCAAATACAGGCGTTTGGCTTGAAGGCTCTGAAATAGCAAAAAGACAATTCATAATTGAAGTTTTAAGCAGAGGTTATTACAATATGATTGGCTTGAATAACATCATAAAAGAAGATGAGCCGGGGTTGGAGATTGTATTCAAGGAAGTGGACAAAGTTTTTAAGGAAAGCAATATCATGCATTTGGATGAAACCACAAAGCTTACTCGAAAATACATTATGGTACTGGCAGATAGGATAAAAAAAGGATTTGACGTTGTTAATTCTGAAAAAAAGCATGAAGTTCTATCAACTACAGAAGAATATAAAATAGCTGAAGTAATTTTTGAACTGATAGGCAAAAAGCTGGATATCAATTTGAAAGAAGCAGAAAAATACTATTTGACCTTACCCCTGATTGCTAGGAATGCCTCGATAAAGATTGACAGCAACAATATTGAAATATCAAACTCAATTAAAAACTTGGTTGCCAGAATTCTCGATGAAATAAGCAATACCATGGGAATTCAAATTAAATATGACAAAGAGCTAATGGCCGGACTAGAATACCACATAAACTTTGCCGTGAACAGACTAGTTTTTAATATCAACACTGAAAACCCTATGCTATATGACATAAAAAGAAAATATACTTTTCCATATGAAATGGCAAAAGTTGCAGCCAAGGTGATTGAAAGGACGTACTCTGTAAAAGTAACGGAAGAAGAAACAGCATTTCTTGCACTTCATTTCGGATCATATGTTGAGAAGATAAACACAGAAAACGATGACATCAACAGAGTTGCATTAATTTGCTCGACAGGTCTTGGGACTGCGAAGCTGTTGTTCATAAAACTCAGAAACTTGCTTGGAAACGATAAAATAATCAACACTTTTTCAGAAAATGAAATCGATTTAGAGGAGCTAGATACATATGACATGATATTTACTACTATACCCTTAAAAATTGAGACAACGACGCCTATAATAAAACTTGACATTTTTTTCGAAGAAGACGAGCTGAGAAAGAGAATAAAAAACCGCTTTGTTATGAGCAAGAACACTGCATGGGAAGTCGGATCGAATGTAAGCATTGTGAATATGGCTACAAAACCAAATTTGTTTTTTAAAACAAATTTGGATGATTACATCGATATTTTAAAAGAAATCATAGGAAAGCTTTTCAATCAAAGAGAAGTTGACGAGGGGTATCTTGATAGAGTTTTGGATAGGGAGGCGACATACCCCACTACATTTGCAAACGGAGTAGCCATGCCCCATGCTATCAACAAGGGTGGAGAAAGGCTAATGATTGCAATAATAATCCCTGAGAAGGAAGTGAATTATGAAAATAGTGCAGTGAGGATAATATTTATGTTGCTGATCCCGGAGATTATGGATGAAAGTCCGGAAGTTTTGATAAAAACATACGAAGAGATACTGAAAATTTGCCAAAATGAAGATCTGCTTGGAAAAGTCATAAACGCAAAAGATTATTTTGAGCTTACAAATGTGTTAGTAAAGGAGGCGTTGAAGTGAATGATGTGGTAAGAATGGGTCTGGTAATAGCAGTATTTTGGCTTCTAAATGCAACTTTAGGAATGAGACAAGTAAAGGACTTTAATAAAAACTATATTGAGCTAAAGAAAAAATCAAGGGTTTTGATAGGAAGAAAAAGAGGGTATCTTCAAGCGGGTACCGTAATCCTGTTGGCAATAGATGATCAGGATGTTATAACTGAAGCACGAAAAATGCAGGGAGTCTCGATATTTGCCAGGGTTAAAGCTTTTAGCGGTTTAACAGGGAAAGAGGTAGAACAATTGCTGGATGAATCGTTATTGAAAAACTACAATAGATATACGCAAAAAGCACTAAAAAATGCTTATGAAAATTTTGTCGCTTTTAATAAAGAAAAATCCGAAAACAATGAAATGGAAGCATCAGTTTAAATGGTTTAAATTTTTTAAGATATAAGGAGGAAACTAAATGACAACTTTTTTTGAACAACTGGCCAGAGGAGCCGACTGGTTTATGAACCTGTTTAGAGCAGGAGGAGACGTTTTTATTGCTTTTATGACTGGAATAGTACCGCTGCTAATAGCCTTGCTGGTAGTAATGAATGCAGTAATAGTAATGATTGGTACAGAGAAGGTGGAAAGATTTGCATCTAAGTCAGCAAGCAACCCAGTATCAAGGTATTTGTTGCTGCCTTTAATCGGAACTTTTGTATTTGCAAACCCGATGACGCTTTCATTAGGCAGGTTCTTACCTGAAAAATACAAGCCAAGCTACTATGCAGCATCGAGTTTTTCCTGCCATACCATGAATGGTTTGTTTCCACATGTTAATCCTGGTGAATTGTTTGTATTTTTAGGCATAGCTAATGGCATAACTGCCTTGGGACTAAACACGGCAGATCTGGCTATCAGATATTTCTTGGTAGGCATGGCAACAAACTTCTTCAGAGGATGGGTTACAGACTTTACTACAATGATTGTTGAAAAGCAGCAGGGGATATCGCTTAGCAATGTTATTGAAATTAATGAGTAAATTCGAGGAGGATTATACCATGGATTATAGAAAAATCAAAATAACGAAAGGATCAGGCGGTTGGGGTGGCCCTTTGATTATTGAACCAAATGAGACAAAGAACAAAGTAGTTTATATAACAGGTGGCGCAAGGCCTGAAGTCGCTGTTAAAATTGCTGAAATGACTGGTTGTGAGTTGGTAGATGGATTTAAGACTGGAGTTCCCGATAAGGAAGTTGCATGTGCAGTCATCAACTGTGGAGGAACATTGCGATGCGGGATATTTCCTCAGAAGAACATAATGACTATAAACATCATGGCAACCGGCAGGAGCGGACCTTTGGCAATGTATATAAAGGAAGACAATTACGTTTCTGCAGTAAAAGAAAATAACTTAGAGTATATAGATTAGGAGGATTTGGAATGGCAAAGTATGATACAGATAAAAAAATAAGTCAACAAAGCCAGGGGCTTGTTGCAAAAGTAGGTATTGGAATAGGAAAGATAACGGCAATTTTTTTCCAAGCGGGAAGAAATACCATAGATACAGTACTACATACGATACTTCCTTTCATGGCGTTTGTAGCGACGTTGATCGGGATAATAAATGCTTCAGGTGTAGGTTCGTGGTTTGCGAATCTGCTTACACCACTAGCTGACAATGTCATTGGGCTGATAATAATATCACTGATATGTTCTTTTCCGTTGTTGTCACCTTTTCTTGGGCCTGGTGCAGTAATAGCGCAGATCATAGGTGTGTTGATAGGGGTAGAGATAGGAAATGGATCGATTCCGCCACACTTGGCATTACCGGCTTTATTTGCCATAAACGCACAAGCAGCCGCTGACTTTATTCCGGTAGGTTTAGGTTTAGCTGAAGCAAAACCAGAGACTGTTGAAGTCGGGGTGCCTTCAGTGCTATATGGGAGATTCTTAACAGGTGCGCCTACGGTAGTCATAGCGTGGTTGGCAAGTGTAGGACTTTATAGCTAAGGGTATGGATAAAATATGACAACTGTGTATAAAACGATAATACAGGATATTGGGAAAAATGCCGGAGATTTTCTCGAGTATAAAATGATTGTTATTTTTAAAGATAATGCGCCACAAGAGTTAAAGGATTATTGTTATATTCATCATTTGAATAAGCTGGATAGTACAATAAAAGAAGGGAATACTCTTTTAATAGATGGTGAAGAATACCAAGTTACAGCAGTGGGAAGCCTGGTAAATGAAAATCTAAAGGAACTGGGGCATATAACCTTCAAGTTCTCAGGTGAGACTGAAGCAGAAGTGCCGGGTACTCTTTATCTGGAAGATAAAGAAATTGGCAACATATCAATAGAATCAGTTTTAGAGATAATCGAATAAATCAGACTTATAACAAGAGCCCTGCCGATACCGGCAGGGCTCTTGTCTCCATAAAAATATTTGTTTATAAAAAAGTTGGAAGATTGACTCAACCAAAATATTTATCTGGTACTTTGATGAATTTTGCTATCTCGGGATTTGTCTTTAATGTTTCGATTTCCTCTTTGGTAAGCAGAGTGAACTTATCTCTCTTTGCGTCAACGGTACAGAAAAAACCAAAAGGCTCATCTGAAGTGTTTATCAGCTGGTGCCATGCATTAGGAGGAACTACGATTAAATCCATTGGCTTGGCATCGAATATCTCGTCGTTTACGATGATTTTACCTACGCCCCTGGCTATGACCACCACGTGTACGTGTTCGTGTTTTTCCAAAGTTGAGAAACCGTCTTTTGCGCATTCGAAATACCTAAGGTGAAAATCAGTGTTGGCTTCATCCTCTACCAGATTTTGTCTAGAAGTCTCGTTGAAGGTTACCGGACCGTCTTCCCCTGAGGGCTTGTAGTCTATTTTTGTGATTCCGTCCCAGTTGAAGTCATTGAATTTAAAGAATACTTGACTCATTATCCTACCTCCGAAATCCATCAGGATTTTATTTTTTTGATATTATCTTAGCACACTAACTGCTTGGTAATACAATCATATAAAAATTCAAGACCCATGGCAACGGTTATATAGGATAAATCAATAAATAAGCTCAATAAACGAGCAGATGCTCGCGTATGCTGGGAAGAACTGGAGAAACTAATTTCAAGAAATCCACAAATAAACAATATTTCTGACTTGAACAAATGTTCAATGTGAGGTATAATAACTAGTAGTTAAAGGATTACAATAGGGAAGAAGGGGTGGAATATGGATTATTCAAAGAATCTTTTGATTAAAGTATGTGAATTCTACTATAACATGAACATGAACCAGCAGCAAATTGCAAATAAATTGAATATATCTAGAGTAAAGGTATCAAGGCTCTTAAGCGAAGCCAAGAACAAGGGAATCGTCAAAATAGAAATCAGATATCCCGGAGACAATTGCATTCAAACGGAGGGTCTTTTGGAAAATAGATATGGTCTAGAGGAAGCAGTAATAATTTCCTCAAAGGACAAGTCGGAAGATCTCGTGTTTTCGGAGGTCACAAAAATAGCCGCAGAATTCATGGAAGAAAAGATTACCCCAAAGGATATAATCGGCTTAGCTTGGGGGAGAACTATAAAAAACATGACATATAGGATTCCCCAGATAAACAAGGGCAAGCATGCGGTACAGCTATTAGGCAACATCGGATCAATAGATGTAAGTGGAGACGTGATAGTCAGAAAAGTTGCAAATGCCTTGGGAACCAGCATGTCACTTCTGCCTGCTCCTGCCATTGTAGACAGCAAGAATATAAAAGAAGCTATTATGAGCGACGGCAAGATAAAAAGCATATTTGAAGATCAGAAGAAATGCACCATTGCTTTTGTAGGAATCGGCGAAGCTAACGAAAAGTCGATCCTGGTTGAAACAGGCTACTTAAAAGAAGAGGATTTAACAGATCTTAAAAATGCAAAGGCTACAGGTGAGATCTGCGGAAGATTCATAGACGAAAAGGGAGAGCTATGCAAATGCTCCATTGATGAGAGAGTGCTGGGGATTTCTTTCGAAGATTTAAAAAACATACCCCTGGTGGTGGCTATCGCCACAGGAAAAGAGAAGGCTGAAGCTATGAAGGCGGTTTTGAAAAGTGGAGCTGTCAACGTTTTGATAACCGATGAAGTAACTGCAAGCCTATTATGATGTGAACAATGCATGCAAATGCAATAAATTTTATAGAGGAAGGTGAAATCATGGCACATGTTGTAAACATGCCCCAGATTGGTCTTAATGAAGAGAGCAACATGATAAGCTCCTGGCAAAAGGAAGTAGGGGACAAGGTTTCCGTTGGAGACGTGTTGTTTTCAATTGAAACTGACAAGTCTTCAATGGATGTTGAATCCGAGTTTGAAGGAGTGCTGTTAAAAAAGTTCTACGATGAGTGGGATGCATGTGAGGTGCTTACTCCCGTTTGTATTATCGGAGAAGAAGGGGAGGATGTAAGCGATTACGTTGTTGGGGAAGATAAACCTGCTGAAAGCAAGCCTTTAGAAGAAGCGAAAGAAGTAAAAGAGGTTTCGGTGGAAGTTTCAAAAATAGATGAACAACCCCCTGAAACAGAAAAAATCTTCACAGGTATTTCTCCCAGAGCTAAAAATCTAGCAAAGAAGCAGGGAGTAGATTTTAATCTCGCAAAAGGCAGCGGACCATACGGAAGGATAATAGAAAGAGACATATATAAGCTTATGAAGGAAGGCCCTGTAGCTACAAAAGCAGCCGCTCTTTCAGGGAAGGATGCCTCGGTAGAAGGAACGGGAATGGGTGGAAAGGTAACCACTTTTGATTTAGGCAAGCAGGCGATTGGGGAATCAATAGGCGCAAAAACTGAAAGCGAATACTCGATAGAGAAGCTTTCCAATGTTCGCAAGATCATATCTGCAAATCTGGTGGCATCACTGCAAAATACTGCCCAGTTGACATTAAACGCATCTTTTGATGCAACTGAAATCTTAAACTACAGGCAGATAGTCAAGGCAAACAGCGATGAGGACGTAGCGAAGATAACATTAAATGATATGGTGATGTACGCAGTAGCAAGGACGGTGAAGGATTTTTCATATATGAATGCGCATTTGGTGGACGAGGAAATGAGGATGTTTAAAGATGTAAACTTGGGCTTTGCTTGCGACTCGCCGAGAGGGCTGATGGTTCCCACGCTAAGGGGGGCAAACAAGCTCAGTCTCCTGGAAGTGTCAAAAGGCATAAAGACTCTTGCAGGACAGTGCCAACAAGGCAATATCGACCCGGCAAAGCTTCAGGGAGCCACGTTCACCGTAACGAATTTAGGGAACCTTGGGGTAGAAAACTTCACCCCGGTAATCAATCCCCCACAGACGGGAATTCTAGGCATTGGGAAAATAGAATATAAAATCAAAAAGACTGAGGATGGATTTGTCAATTATCCTGCTATGTATCTTTCTTTGACCATAGACCACAGGGCAGTTGATGGTGCTCCTGGAGCAAGATTCATACAGTCGCTTATGGAGAACTTGGAGAACTTCAGCGTTTTGCTGGCAAAATAAAGGAGGCTTACGATGTACGATTTAATCGTTGTCGGAGGAGGTCCGGCAGGATATATATCAGCTGAGAGGGCAGGTCATGGTGGACTTAAGACCCTGCTCATAGAAAAAGCAAGTGTGGGAGGGGTCTGCTTAAATGAAGGATGCGTGCCTTCCAAGACGCTTTTGCATTCGGCAAAGATCTACGACTATGCAAAGGGTGGAGAAAAATACGGAGTATGCTGCAAAGAGGTATCCTACGATCAGGATAAGGTTATCGATAGAAAAGATGGAGTAGTAAAAAAGCTGGTAGGGGGCGTAAAAGCCGCATTAAAAGCAAATAATGTAGAGCTTTTGGAAGCTGATGCCCATATAAAGGGAAAAGACAAGGAAGGATTTTTGGTCGAGGCTGGCGGACAAGTCTACAAAGCCAAATACCTGCTGATTTCAACAGGCTCAGGCGTGCTCGTGCCGCCCATACCTGGTCTGAGAGAAGGGCTTGATGCAGGCGCAGTTCTTACAAATAAAGAGATTTTAAGTCTAAGAGAGATACCAGAAAGCCTGGTAGTAATCGGCGGAGGAGTAATAGGACTTGAAATGGCATCCTACTACAACAGCGTAGGAAGCAAAGTCACCGTGGTGGAGATGCTTGAAAAAATAGCAGGTCAAAATGATGAAGAGTTAAGCCGCATACTCCAGGGAAACTTAAAGTCAAAGGGAATAGAGTTTATTCTCGGAGCAAAGGTAACTAAAGTGGATGGAAACAAAGTTGTGTTTGAAAAGGAAGGCAAGGAAAGGGAGGTTTCCGGGTCGAAGATACTTTTAAGCATCGGTCGAAGACCGACGACTGAGGGAATAGGACTGGAAAACATTTCGGTTAACATGAAACGTGGAGCTGTCGTTACCGATGAGCAGATGAAGACCAATATCCCCGGAGTATATGCAGCAGGAGATGTAAACGGTAAATCCATGCTTGCCCACACTGCTTACAGGGAAGGGGAAGTCGCGATAAACAATATCTTAGGAAAGAAAGACATTATGAGATACCAGGCCGTACCTTCTGTTATTTATACGCATCCTGAGGTTGCAAGCGTAGGGGAGACTGAAAGCACAGCGAAAGATAAGGGACTGGATTTTACAGTCAAAAAGATTTCCAATAATTACAGCGGACGATATATGGCGGAAAATGAACGGGGAGACGGCATAACCAAGATCTTGATAGATAATGAGTACGACAGGATAATAGGAGTTCAAATCATAGGTAGCTATGCATCGGAAATAATATACGGAGCAGGACTGATGATAGAGACGGAACTTCCGGTAGGAGATATAAAAGAGCTGGTATTTCCCCATCCTACGGTTAGCGAAGTCATCAGGGAAGCACTTTTTAGTTAAATAAAGGAGGATAATAATGACAAAGAGCATATTTATAAATCCAAAGGAAATAAGAAAACCCGGACAGCTTGAGTTTAAGCCAATTATGTTAAATCAGTATCAAAAAAAGGTATCAGACGTAAAAGATGAATTTTCAAAAGAAGAACTCGTCAAAATGTACCGTGACATGACAATGATCAGGGAATTTGAAACAATGATCCAGGATTTACGATCTACAGGAGCTTACGAAGGAATCAAATATGACTATTCAGGTCCAGCGCATCTTTACATAGGCCAGGAAGCTACTGCGGTGGGACAGGCATTTACCCTTGATAAAAACGATTTGGTTTTTGGAACCCATAGAAGCCACGGTGAGCTTATAGCAAAGGGAATGAGCGCCCTTGAAAAATTAAGTGACGACGAGCTCGTAAAAATAATGGAAGAGTCGAGTGGCGGTGACCAGCTTAAAGTTGTGGAAAAGGATTTTGAGGGAAGCGTAAAGGACTTGGCTGCAAAGTTCTACATGTACGGAATCACAGCTGAAATATTCGGCAGAAAAAACGGATTTGCACAGGGACTTGGAAACTCTATGCATGCGTTTTTCATACCATTTGGAGTATATCCAAACAACGCCATAGTAGGGGGCAGTGCTCCTGTTGCATTGGGAGCAGCCCTTTACAAGAAGATAAACAAGCAAAGTGGCATAGTAATAGCAAATGCAGGCGATGGATCATTGGGATGCGGCCCTGTCTGGGAGTCCATGAGCATGGCTGGAATGGATCAGCTTAAAGTGCTATGGGATGAAGCCCATAAAGGTGGTCTTCCTATCGTATTTAACTTCAACAACAATGGATACGGCATGGGAGGGCAAACCGTTGGTGAAACCATGGCTTACCAGACACTTGCAAGAGTAGGAGCAGGAATAAATCCTGAACAGATGCATGCAGAGAGAATCGATGGGTACAATCCATTGGCGATAATAGATGCTCTTAAGAGAAAAAGAGAGATACTAAAAAAGGGAGATGGCCCGGTTCTTTTAGATGTAGTTACCTACAGGCTCTGTGGACACTCCACATCCGACACAGGCCCTTACAGGTCAAAAGAGGAGCTGGAAGCATGGACGTCTATGGATTCCATGAAGGATTTCAAAGCCCAGTTGATAGAAGCAAGGGTGGCCACTGAAGAGGAGCTTGCAGCGGTTGAACAAAACACTAAAAAACTTATCGTTGACGTATTCAAGCTGACTATAGATGATGAAGTTTCGCCAAGAATGGACATATTTGCCCAACCTGATTCCATCGAAAAGTACATGTTTTCCAATGAGAAAAAGGAAAAGATGGCAGAGGGTGAACCTGATGTTCTTGCGCCTAAGGAAGAAAACTCGAGAATACAGAGAATGGCAAAAAAAGAACGTGTGGGCATGAAAGACGGAAAGCCCGTTCCTTCGGTTAAAGTGGTCCAGTTTAGAGACGCAGTGTTCGAATCGCTAATGGATAAGTTCTATACCGACCCGACCCTAATAAGCTTTGGAGAAGACTTGAGAGACTGGGGAGGAGCTTATGGAGTTTACAAGAACATGGAAGAATCCATTCCTTATCACAGACTTTTCAACTCGCCGATATCTGAATCTGCAATAGTGGGAGCGGCAGTAGGATATGCTATGCTTGGAGGAAGAAGCGTTCCTGAGCTTATGTACTGCGATTTTATGGGCAGGGCAGGAGATGAGATTTTCAACCAGCTGGCAAAATGGCAATCCATGACAGCAGGACAGCTGAAGATGCCTGTAGTCCTAAGGGTTTCAGTAGGAGCAAAATATGGGGCCCAGCATTCTCAGGACTGGTCTTCCCTTTGTGCCCATGTTCCTGGACTTAAAGTTGTTTTTCCGGCAACTCCATACGATGCAAAAGGTCTTTTAAATTCGGCTTTAAACGGAACAGATCCAGTGGTGTTCTTTGAAAGCCAAAGATTATATGGAGTAGGTGAGATGTTTAATCCTGAGGGGGTACCTGAAGAATATTATGAAATCCCCATAGGAGAACCGGATATAAAAAGAGTAGGAAAAGACATAACCATACTTAGCATCGGTGCTACTTTATATAATGCCATGAAAGCAGCCGAAGAGCTCGAGGACAAATATGGAATCAGCGCAGAAGTGATAGATGCAAGAAGCGTAGTGCCATTTAACTACGAGCCTGTAATCGAGTCTGTCAAAAAGACGGGCAGGATACTTCTCACAAGCGACGCTTGCCAAAGAAACTCTGTCTTGAATGACTTTGCTCAGAACATTTCCGAACTGGCATTTGATTACTTGGATGCGCCTCCGGTAGTTGTGGGGGCGAGGAACTGGATAACCCCAATATACGAACTTGAAGATCATTTCTTCCCTCAACCTGATTGGATATTAGACGCCATAAATGAGAAGATGCTTCCACTGGAAGGTCATAAACCGAAGTTCAACTTTACCAAAGGAGAGCAGATAAGAAGAAACCAATTGGGCGTTTAAAACAATAGAATCAAGATATGAAACCCCGCTTTACATTGCGGGGTTTTATTTATTGCATAATATTTTAGTGGAGTGTAAAATAATTATATTATATGATCGGAGGAACAAGCTTAAATGGAATTTAACAGGCGCAGGCAATTAGCCACGGATTATTATCAGCTTAGTATGAGCAATGTTTATGTCAATGAAGGAAAGGACGAAGATATCGCAGTATTTGACCTGTTTGTAAGAAGCAACCCATTCAACGGCGGGTATCTGGTATGCGCCGGGCTGGAGCAGGTAGTTGATTATCTCACGAATCTTAAATTTGACGAAAAAGATATAGATATACTAAAGAACAACCACCCGGAGCTGACAGAAAAATTCTTGGATTATCTGAGAAATTTCCGTTTCACAGGGGAAATTTACGGGATACCTGAGGGCTCTATAGTTTTTCCTCACGAGCCTTTGATTCGAATAAAAGCTCCTTTGATACAGGCTCAAATAATAGAAACACCACTTCTCAGCATCGTTAATCATCAGACTCTAATTGCTACCAAGGCCGCTAGGATAGTACAGGCAGCAGAAGGAGATGCGGTGCTTGAATTTGGCTTAAGGCGTGCCCATGGATCTGAAGCTGGACTTTATGGAGCCAGAGCCGCTGTTATCGGGGGCTGTGTGGGGACAAGCAATGTGGAAAGTGAAGACCTTATAAAGCTGCCTGCCAAAGGTACCATGTCTCATAGCTATGTATTAAGCTATGCCTCGGAATACGATGCGTTTTGGACATATACCAAGTACAATCAGGACAACCTGATTTTCCTGGTAGATACTTACAACACTTTGGAATCAGGGGTGCCAAATGCCATAAGAGTATTCTCAAAACTGAGGGATGAAGGCAGACTTCCGAAAACCTACGGAATAAGGCTTGATTCTGGGGACTTGGCTTATTTGAGCAAGGAGGCAAAAACCATGCTGGTCGAAAATGGATTTGATGATGCTGTGATCAGCGCGTCTTCTGATCTTGACGAGTACCTTGTGAGGGATTTAAAGCTTCAGGGAGCTCAGATAAATCTTTGGGGAGTAGGCACTAAACTTATAACGGCGTACGATCAGCCGGCACTGGGTGCCGTTTACAAACTGGCCCAAATCGATAGCAAAGGGGAAATTACAAATAAGCTTAAGATATCTAATGATCCCGGGAAAATAACCAATCCAGGCTACAAAAGGGTGGTGAGGTTGTACGACAAGGATTCAAACAAGGCCTTGGCGGATTTGATAATGCTTGATGACGAGAAAGTTGATGAAAAAAAGCCCCTTACCATCTTCCATCCGGTTCACACATGGAAGAAAAGGGTGCTGACTAATTTTTATGTAAAGGAAATGATGGTTCCGGTCATAATCGACGGCAAACCTGTGTATAAATCTCCTTCCATAAGTGAAATGCAGCAACATTTGAAAAACGAGTTTGAAACCATGTGGCCAGCAACGACAAGATTTACCAATCCCCATGAATATCATGTGGATTTATCTGACAAGCTTTGGAACATGAAGCTTGGGATACTTAACCAGTGAAAGTGGTCAGTTGGAAAGGAAAAACCTTTTTACCACGAAAGACACTAAGTGGTTGTAGGGTAGGGTCTCTGTGCCCTACCACAGACCCCAATAAAACTCCATCCAAACTTACATCTTAATCACTTAAATCTTAAAACTTTTTACCGAGACGAAGTCTCATTTCTCGACTACGTAGCAGTCATTTCCCGTGCGGCAGAGCCGGACAATAAACAGTCGATTCAGCGACTAATACGACTGTTTCCCAACCGTGCCTAAGGCACTTTAGACTAGCGAAGATATTCTCACTCTTCGCTTTCTTCATCGTCCATATCACCCTCTTCTTCAAGGGTTTGAATCTCTTCTTCAACTAAATAAATGATCCTCAATATATTGGTCTCGAGCCCCAGCCTATCCTGAAGCTCACGTGAGATTTCGAGGTTAACTTCCGTTCCCGGACTTAGATCTCTGAACATGTAAGTTGCAGAAGAAATATTTGCTTCGTCTATCCCAGATGTTTCCGAGGGCCTGACATCTAAAAATTGGATGTGATTTGAAAAAAGGCTGCCGCTTAATTTGCCCAGGTTTCGTATTTGTGCAGGCAATGCCCTATATTGATTTTGTGCCTCTTCTACAGTGATGCTGAAAGTATCAACATCCAGTTCTATCAATCCGTCGGAGCTGATGTCCTCTTCATTCACCTGGACCATGTAGTTCCATTCCATTTTCGCCAATGTCAAAAGATCTGCTTCAGAAACGTAACCGGTCATGATTTGGATAAAATCCCTATTATATTGGATTTGGCTGTTCAGTTCCTCGATATCCTCTTCTAGGCCTGTTATTTTTTCGTTTAGTCTATCAATTCTTGATTCAAGTTCAATTATCTTTGAGTCTTTTATGGCATTTTCATCCTCTACCGGGGACTTGTCTTCACAACCGGAAAATAAGACTAGAGAGGAAATTACAAGTATTATAAAAATCTTTTTTATCAAAAGAACACCTCCGTGTTTTACAGGTATTTTCTACAAAAATTCATGATAATTTTAACACAATTAAGATATTTAATCAAATAGGAGCGAAAGCAGCATGCCCAATATTTTGCTACTATTTATTACTAATTAAAATAGATTTATGGTATAATATTGTCATATTAAGCCAAGTGTAATGTGCTTGGATATACTTCATGAGAGAAACGCCGGCCGCATGTAAGATGGCCGGCGAACCTATAACTACAAGGGGGATGATGAAATGTTATATGAAGAAAAATGTCAAAATTGGTTAAAAAGCGATTATGTAAAAGAAGAGTAGGTAATTGCGAAACTAATAATTGAAAAAAGTGCAGATTGGTACTGAAGTGGGAGTGACGATTTTTAAAAATAATCTTTGAAGATTATGCAATAAGTGGTTTCAAGCTTCGTATGTACTGATGTTG
>Ga0334894_1000640_pt1 | contig 38595 bp, 48 predicted proteins | sample GraSluR3_MG_6_FD_207225 | JGI IMG/M metagenome (GOLD analysis project Ga0334894, IMG submission 207225) | Sludge microbial communities from methane-producing bioreactor in Wageningen University, Netherlands - Granular Sludge_12_05 R3 | ecosystem: Engineered > Bioreactor > Anaerobic >...
TAAGATACTTTGTAGAACTAGAAGACTATGCAAAGTACAATTACTATATTTGTGTCTAATAGTATATAAATTATTGTAGTTGTACTTTGCATAGTCTTCTAGTTCTACAAAGTATCTTATAAGTTCATCTGCAGCCTCTTCAATTCCTATTAGACTATCATTAGGTATTCCTAGACTTTCATCAGATACCATCAAATATGTGATTTCTGTAATTATATCAGTTATGCGGATCTTTGAATCATCTATACTTTTTATTTTGAATATAGGCATTATATGTTCTCCGTATATATAATGCTTCATAGTTACATAATCTCCTATTTTGAACATAGTATTATCCCCCTACTATTATTTGATTACGTTTATCCAAATAATAACATACCGTATTAGCATACATAGTAGTAGCTAGACACAACTCATCTTCTTTAAACAACTTACTATTAGATTTCAGTTTATAACATACTCCATTTGAATCAATATAAACGCCCTCTACTTCTGAAATTATTGTGTTGTTTTTATATATATTAGACGTAGCCAGTAATGTATTAAGAGGATATTTGACTTTTATAGCAATATTTTTAGGTGGATTTTTATAGCGCTGTTCAACACGTTCAAGTTCTTCTTTATAAAACATTGCTTGTTTATAGCAGTATCCAGCAACTGCATTACAAGCTTGTGTCAGTGAAAGTATGTCTTCTTCAAAACGACTAATTACATCATCCGAATTTAAATCTTTAAGTGTGTATATAACTTTATTATCGAAATAAGCCCCCTCTTGTAAATAAATTTTTGTTACTCTATATAATTTGAGTTCTCCATTTTGAGCAAAATGTTTATCTGCCACAGTACTGCCTACTGGGTATTCAATATTAATAGTCATTATTACCTCCTATAATGGTAAATGTATCTTTAAAAGTGTGTTCATCACATACATAAAATTCTCCTGAATCATTTTTTACAATATAATCATTCTCTTTAGCTTTTAAAGAACCTTTTAGTTTAAGTAATTCTATATATATTCCATTATGAGGCGTAGCGTGATAAATACAGTTTTCATTATTGCTTTGTAACCAATTAACTATGTCGGCAAATGTATCTAACCTTACTTGTATAGCCTCTACAATTTTAGGTACTCTCTCATAAGTCTCTATTCCCATATAGTATCTGCCCCTAATCCCATAATTTAGTAAAAAATCCATCTTTGAACAACTCTTCCATTATTTTACATAGATATTCTATTCTTTCTGCTTGTTTTGCTCTTAATTCATCATATTTCTTGTAATATTCGTCTTTATCAGTATTAAAAAGTTCTTTATTTTCACACATAAAATCAGCTATTTCTTTTGCTTCTTTATCATTTAAAGATGTATATTCTTTAAAGGCTTCTGCTATTCTTCGTACTTTGTTAGTATATTCATCATTAGTATATGGATGAGGGTACCCTGTATGATTTTCAGCTATAAATTCAAGAATATTTGCTAATGTGGTAGCTATATACTCATCTGCTTGAAAAAAATCTCTGTCTGAAAATCCTCTTATGTTTCTTTGAAAGAAATATATAATCTCATAATAAAAATCTTTTATTATAGTAGGGAGTCTATGTACAGGCCATCTCCAAAACACGGTTTTAAAAAATGTTTTATAAGGATGCTGTCTATCATATTCTTGTCTTCTCTCAATTTCTTTTATTATATCATCAATATGTTCAACACTCATAATAACCTCCTCAGGAAGTATGAGAATCTGTTGATTTAAGTCTACGTACAACTTCTTGAGCAATTTTTTGACAAGCATCATAAGATATATCATCTATAATCACATGGATTATAACATGGGATTCTTCAGGTACGTGTACTGTATTTTCTAAAGCACTTGCTAATATAAGATCTAATTCTTTATTAAGTGGCATAATAACCTCCTATTATAAATTTAATTAATAATTATGATTCTTTTATATTTAGCCTATAACTTTATTATTTATCATAATTACAGACTTTATTTAAAATCATTCATCGCATCAAATTATTAGGCGGAGACCCCCGGCTTTAGCCATGGGGTATTTGACTAACATACATTTGATTAAGTTTTTCAGTATAAACCTTTATATAAGATTCTTTACCATTTAATACAGTAACTATTTTAGTAACTTTACCCTCTTCAAGGAAATTGGTAAACTCTCCAAAATCTCCAATAATGTAATAATATACTACATCTCCTACTTTGGGAATATAATTAAAATATCCTTCTGCTACCATCATATCATCTCGTATTACTTGCCAGTAATGGACAGTTTTTCTAGTAAGGATTCCATATACTATAAAAAATATAGTAAGTCCTGATAGTCCAATAATACCTAAAATTATACCTATATCCATAATTAACCTCCTATAATTATACTAAATCAGACTTTAGTATAATTTAATTTTTCTAAATTATACTAAAGATACATTGTCAGAGTTATTTCTGGATAGGGCTCTTGTTTGTCATTTTCCCAATTAAACCTATTCCCAATATCCTCTGTAATAGTAACAGGTTTAAAGAGTTTTGTTTCAGACATAAAATTTCCATATTTATCTACATATGTAAGTTTTATACCCTCCAGTAGTATAGTATTTATTATCCAACTTATAGTAGTAAATTTCCAATCTACATCTTTAGGGTCTATTTGTACTATTATATAAGATTTTGTATATTCTGGTAACCGTGTACTTGTATAATCTCTGGTATGTATAATATTTAAAGCTTCAATATTTTTAAATATAAAGGTATTTCCAGCCTTATCTACAATATAACCTCTTAGTTCCATAATATTTCCTCCTATTATTGATTAATTTTTTCTTTAAATAAATTATATCCTTCTTCATCTACAGTAATCCATACTGCAGGATCTTGTAAATTAATTTGTAAAATATCAGGATCTATAGTATCAAATAAGATATGTGCATAAAGAGCATCTATTATACCTTTTTTACATTTATCACAATAAATAGATATTGTTACTCCGTCTTTAATAATTGCTTTAATAGGATTACCACATTTACAAGATATATGTATATTTTTGTCATCTTCTGAATAATCAAACCCTACTTTTTCACAAGCTTCTTTAGGGGTAAGTAAAACTAAGTTACTATAATCTGCAAAAGTAGGCAGTGTTTCATCATTTTCAATTTCTGTAACTATTAATTCGTTTGTGTTTTCAAGATCTTGTAGTAATTGTAGCTCTTTTGGTTCTGGTATTCTCCAAACTTCACCATCTGTAGATATGAATGCGCCTTTTATATATACACACATATCCGGGTTCGTTTTTGATTCAAATTTATACACTAAATCCCCTCCAAACTATCGGCAATATTTTTATAAATTGCCGTTTGTTTTAAAATTGAATATAGCCGTACTGTTGATAATACCTGTTGGTTCATCACTCGTCTCTACACTCCAATTATACTCAGTACCCCACTACAAAGTGTTAACAGTATATGTAAATTCGGTTAAATTAGTTGTAATAGAGATTTTTCTCAATATGAAATTGAATACGAATAGGTATTCATCAAGGTTGTAGCTAATTGTACTAGCATTCGTTAAAAGGGTGGGGGTTAAAGAGGGGCTGTTCATATGCCTTAATAAAAGCAATCTGTTATTATATGTTTTTAATCTTTTAGAGCGTGTCCACATCTAGGACAATAATCTGCACGTAGGTTCCCCCAAATTTCTTTATATTCTTCATCATATTCATTACGACCCCTATGCACTAAAAACATCAATGTTTCATTACCACAATAAGGGCATAGTAGTGTTTCAAAATCTTTTTCTAATGATAACGATACTGTTTGGTTATAATAATTATTCATTTTAATTTACTCCTTCCCTTGAAAAGGATTTATATCCTCATAAGTTTTGGTAAAAATTTCTGGTTTACAAGGATAAAATTCTCCGTTTACTCCTTTAATAATATAATCACCATAAGAAGCACGCATAACGCCTTCTGGAGTATCTATCTCTATCCATATATTGTCTTCTATCTTTCTTAAACCTTTAACCCTGCCCCCACACCAATCAGCAACCTCACTAGGGTAGTTGGGGTATTCGAATGCTACGGCTTCGATTACTACTGGAATTTTTCTATATTTTTTTATTATCATTTATTATCCTCCCTTCTTTACAGTCTCTTCTTGTTTTGAGATATTATAATGTTTAGCGTCAGACCATAATCCTAGATAACACATATACCCTATTAAACCATAATTTCCAATATCCAACCATGTATCTACAATGCTTTCATTTTCAGCCGATCTATTATTAAACATTAAATTCTTTAGACGTTCTACTTTATCATTTAATCGTACTAATACTCCAATATCACCAAAATTAGAAATGTTTGAAGGGCCGTAATCGTACTGTTTCTTCTTAAATAATTCTAAAGCCTTTACTTGAGTAGCAAAAAACTCAAGAATAAGTTCAGCGTGTTCTGGTTTTAACTCATTACAAATACGAGATACTTCATCAAAAATTTTTTCTCTTTTTTCATTAATCTCTATAGAGTCTATCATATTAACCTCCTAGTATAAAAATTTTTAAGAGAAATATTATAGCTATGATTATGATTACTGCTGTTGTTAGTGCTAACCCAATATTTAACTCATTAGTACTGCCTATTAAAGGGTCTGGAGGATAAAACGCTTGTAGAATAAAAAGCGTTATAACTACTATAATAATATACCCTAATATAATAAACAAAAACAAGTTAATCACGGACTATACACCCTTCTATCTGTATGGCTACACCTTTTAAACCTAATATTTCTGCAGGAACTATTTCTAGTTTTTTAAATTCAAGTCTGTCTTCTTTATAATAAGTATATCCTTCTAGTCTAAGTTTTTTAAGATGTTCTACAGATAAGAATTTTCTTATAGTAGAAACTAATAACGAGGTTTTAGTTATAGGGGGCATATCTTTCCAACCTTCTTCTGAAATAAAAGTTTTCTCTATAACTGGATATTCATACATAACTATTATAATCCTCCTCTACTGTATAGGCATCCAGTTTCATTATTTCAATTATTCTATCTATATAGTATTTATGAAGTATTTCAAGTGCTTTATCTTCTCTGCCTTCAAATAAGTAATATAGTGCATTGAAATAGTATGGCAAAAACTCTATATCTTTAGCTATAGCTTTTTTAGATCTATATTTTTTAACCATATATTTGAAAGATTCAAATAATGTAAGTATATCATCATACAGTATTTTAAACCTTTGCATTAGATCAGGTCTTGGAAATTTATTAACTTCATTGTTAATAATTGCTATAGCCATATCTGTACATAATTGTGTTAAAGAGTTTTTTATGGCTTTGTATTGAGGAGTTTTTATTTTATATGGTTTTGAATTTTTATAGACTACTACACCTTCAAAATCTCTCCCATCAAATGGTTTGAAAAACTCTTCCAGCTCTTTCATTGTTTTGAAATCGTAAATTTCGGGGGTTAAAATAATTTTTGGCACTTTTATTGATATATTGCCGCTATTTACAAATACATTATCTCCTATTTTTGTTAATGGATATGGGTTTCCTTCAGAATCTTGAGATGCTACAAGATAGAGTCCATATCTAGATTTAGGATAGATTGTTTTTATGAATGATTGTGCTGTAACAAGTTCAAAAGTTAAGAAAATACCTGCCCTATAACATTTTAGTATAAATTCTTTGTAGTCATAAGTAGCTAACTGTTCGGCTATTTTAACTGGTTCAGTATCAAAGCTCCACCTAGATGAAAAATATACTCTACCTTCAAATATATATGGTAGAATCATCATACCATCTAGTTTTTCTATACAATGGTCAAAACTCTCTATATCTACTGGATAATTGAACCGATTCATTCCTCTATATAATAAGCTATAAGTATGTTTTAGTTTTACAAATACTGAGCCTCTAAGATAGTTTAATATTGGAAATTCTATAAACTTATCTTCAATCATAGTATTATAATTAATCTTTGCCAGCTCTGAATCATTTATAGTCATAGTTTTAATTTTAAGGTATTCCAAAGGTAAATCAGATTCTTTAATATAGTCTAAAGTCATATTTAACCCTTCTTTGGTAAATCTTTTATTTGATCAAAAAGCTCTTTTACTAAAGTAAGATATTTAATAAATATCTGATCTCTTATAACTAATATTTTTTTAGGGGTTTCATTATTATAAAAGGTAAAATTGTTTTGATCTTGCAATAACATATAATTATCTACAAATAACATACCTTCTTTACGTTCTTCTGAGAAAGCAAGTACTGGAAATTCTTCAGATACTCCTATTGATTTTATAACCATTCCTGCAGCATCAAGCACGTGATTATCTTTTTTTATCCATTTTAGTTCTTTAATAGCTTCATCAAACGTTACAAGCTCCCCCTCCCCTACAAATAAAACATCAAAAGTAGGACGGGGATCTTCTATATTAGTTGGTGTTATATTAAATCCTGCTTCTTCAGAATTTGTTTCAAGAAGCATATATAGTGTTAGTAGATATTCAAAGTTTGGTGGAGTCCATGTTTTTGAATCTTCTGAGAAACTGGCACCCATTAGATATAAATTATCTGTATTTAGATTAAATTTTTCTTTGAACATTTTTTTTATATCTTCTTTAGTGCACTCTACTTTATAAATCATATTACTCTCCTTCTGTATAAGGTTTAAGATAAACAATTATTGTATTATTAGTATCTGTATCTATTCTATCAATAACTGAAATTTGTTCATTATCTTGCTTTACTAAGTCTCCTATTTTTAAATCTTTAATTTCTTTTTCTACCCACAATTGATTTAATTTATCAAATGTTGTTATCATTTTTATCACCTACCCTGTTTCTAAAATTGTATGTATTTAATAATGTTCTATATACAAATATATTTGGGCTGTAATTAAAGAACCAGTTAATTTCTGAATCTATATTATAAATATCACATAGAGCCGCTGCAACTGCCGGGGATCTAGACAACCCTGCGTAACAATGTATGTATAATATATCTATTTTGTCTTTTATTTCTTCTACAAAATCAAGAATTTTTATGGCATCATTGTCACTAAATAATCTGTAAGTATCATCTTTTCTGTGTTTATAATAACTAAGATCATCTTCATCAAGAAAGTGTAATCTAAGTACCCCCTTAATATTGTTATTGTATTTAAATTTAACAATATCAGATTCATGATCTGTTATGGATATTATAGCGCATTTCTTATCAGGTATTAAGTTTTCTGCTTGTATTCTTGATAAAACTTTAATCTCCACATTTAACCTCCAACTATTATTTTTTCATATTATTAGTTATACTACTTTTAATAGTTTTTACTCCAATATGCAATAATATAAGACTTATTTGGTATAGTAATGCTATTGCTACATATTGAAGATAACTAAAAATAAGTGCTGTATTAAAAGCATAATTAAGACAGAATACTCCTATAAATAGTATAAGGGGTAATACCAAAAATATACGTATAGCCAGTCCAATAAGACCTAAAATAAATATAACTAACATTGTTTGTTTCATAATTTTACCTCCTAAGTTTCATATATTAGAAAATTATATATAACTTTACAAAAGATTGTTAACTTTCTTTGTTTCTCTAACAATTTTATTTATATTACATATATTTAATTTTTCATAAGCTATTCTGCTCCAAGTTTCAAGCCTGTCAGGTTCAATCTCTGTAAAATGACAAATTCTTATATCTTTGATTTCATTGTTTTCATAACCCTTTATGTTACTAAAATCTTTTATAGTAGCTAATATTAAAAACCCATAATGAACACTACTAACAAAAGTTTCTTCAGAATAGATAGTATCAATAAATGTAAATAATATATCATAAAATTCTTTAATACTAAGTTCTTCTGATAATTCTCTTTGTATACATTCAAAGAAATCCTCATTATTTTTCCAATGTCCTCCAAAACCAATGGATTGTTTTTCAAAGAGTCTCTGTTCAGAACCTTTTCTTGTATAAGTTAATATATTATTATAATGATCCATTATAACAATATAGGGTATTATTTGTTTAAAATTAGGATTATCTTCTACTTCATTTCTATTTACACTCTGCAACAATCCTCTAAATTGAGTTTTAGGATATACATCTCTAATTATATCTAGTTTTAATTTTGCTCCAAGAATATTAAATTTTTTAAAATTATCTAAAGTCATTGCATATATTTTTTCTTTCATATTAAATACCTCCAATTTTAATAGTAAGGATATAGTATTCATCTCCGTTTATGTTTTCGACTTTTAAATCATTTTTTTTAAACATCAGCAACTATAAATCGCTTGTTATTCCACACAGCTAACAATTCCTTTAGGCATTCTTCTTTACTCTTATTGCCTGAATACCATTTGCTGTTTTCTGAAAGGTCATATATTTCGTGTTTTGTTGTTTGTTCTATCCCTAGTATCTTGTTCCATTCGTCATAGTCTGACATAAAGGCTACCTTCTTCTAACCTAAGTTTATATTTTAATGTTTAGATTTAAGTATTAGGTTTATTTGTCTTTCTAGTCTATCTATTTTCTTTTCTAGTGATTTTAATTCAGGTAATATATAATCTAAATGGGCTTTAAGAATATATATTTTTGCTTCTACTCCAGAATTATTGTATATTGTAGGAACACTTTCATAAAAGCATTCCATAGAACAAAAATTAAAGTTAGAATCTGGATCTAGTGTAATATAAGGTGTAGGTAATTGTTTTTTACAATTATAACATTTTGCCATATTAAACCTCCTGTAAAGGTGTTTTAATTGCGTACACATAGTCTTCAATATGTAAAAACTTTTCAAGTTCCCAATCAAAAAATTCCTCTAAATTATCAAGTATTTCTTCTTTGTGTTTTATCAAATATTGATCTGCTCTATAAACCCATGTTTTTGCAGATTCTTCATTTAATACTCCATGTTCAAATGCCTTTTCTCGATATTTTTTTAATTGACTTGTTTGATAAATATCTAAGCATTCTACAACAGCGTCATAATACTTTCTAGCCCATTTAATGGCTTCAATGTTCACTATACACCCTCCTTATAATAAGTACTAAAAGCTTTATAAGTTTGTGGAAACAAAGTATTTAATTCAGAATACATTTTATTTGCTACATATGCTATTTCAGCTTGTGCTTCTGGTTTAAGTCTTTGATGTAATATATGAAGTAATTCTCTTATATTAGTAGACAAATACATTTTAGTCATCATATTAACTGGAAGTATTATTCTTGCTATTTCTGGTTTTGCTCCTTTTTTTATATAGTTTTCATATTCTAATACTAATTGTATAATAGACTCAATTGCGGGAGGGGTTGTACTACTATGAAAATCATTGGTAATATCTAATTCTTTAGGCATATAAAATTCAAATTCTACTTTGTTATTAGTAGTATATCGTCTACTCATTTCATTGACTGATATATGTCTATACCTCAGTAACTGTCGGGCAACAAATATTGGTATAGATATATAAAAGGTTATTCCTGCTTGTTCAAAAGGACTCATATGTCCTCGTTTCATAAGAGTATTTATTAGTCCATCAATATTTTTAGCTTTCTCATTACCATAACTAATACTAGCAATATCAGCTATTTCTTTATCAGATCCCCAATGTGCTGTCTTTATAATTGTAAACTGTTCCATTGAGTTCAAAAATTTTATATTATTGCTCATTAAAACCTCCTTGTAGTATTTTAAAATATTCAAATTCATGATTTTCTAATTCAAAACAAATTTTCTCAAATGCCTCTTGTAATGTAGTATAGGTTAGTTTAGCATAATAAGTACTAATGGCAGTGTAAGCATAAAACTCAATCTCTTTATCTAAGATGATTATATCATAGAATACAGGGTAGAAATGTGAACATCCTGTTAAATTAATAGACACCCCTTTGTTAAAATATAGACTTTCCTTATATGCAGTTGAAATACTATCCCTTAGATATATTTTATCTGAGTTTTTAATACTATATCAACTCCTTCTTTACCATAATCTTTATGAATTTCGTCTATATCTTTATAATTTTTAGGAATATTATTCCAACTAAGATAGCCTACAGTATCAAAGTAATTTATTAGTTTATTAGATATTTTAATGCTATCAGTTTCAGTATCTCTATCTAATGCAACTATAATAGTAGATATATTAGTTTTAAGTAATAGTTCAAGCTGAGTATTTGCTAAATAATGTCCAAACATAGCCATAGCATTAAATCCTATTGCAAAAGAATCAAATACTCCTTCTACTAAATAAACAGTATTATAATATTTAGCACTATCATACTGAAATAGTATATTTTTTATTTTAGTATGTTTAGGTTGAAACAAATACTTTGGTTCTTCACCTACATAACTTCTACACTGAAATGCTATTAAATCATTATTTAATATCAGCGGTAAACAAACTCTATTAGGTATAGTACTTAATTCTACAAACTCATATCCTTTAATTTGTTCTTCTGTTAAACCTCTACTTATTAAATATTCAAGCCCTTTATCAGATAAGGGAATTACTTTATCTATTAAATTATTTAATAACCCTTGTGTTATAACATCTGTACTACCTAAATTAATATTCATACCTGTATCTGGAATGTTAAAGCCTAATTTAATTCCTAAATACTGCTCTAAAAACTCTTTTCTACCTTTAGTATTACATCTATGACAGAAAAAACTACCTGTACGAGTATTTACATACAGATGCCCTCTTTTGTCGGGGCCCAAGCCCTTTCCATCACAAAAAGGACATATAAATCTAGCCTCAGCCCCCCCAGCAGCATATCCTCTAAATGTCAGTTTCTTCTTCAAAGCCTGTAAATTCATCATTATCATCTTCTTTTAGGTTAGAAATAGCCTCCATTAAAATTTCTTCAGTTAGAGCTTCTAGTTCTACTTGATTTGCATAATTAGTGCCTACAGAATAATCTGCTTTCATTTTGATACCAAGCATCCAATCATAATTATATGATTCTATAAAAGTATTGAATATTTGTAGCAACTCAATTACCTGATCTTTAGCTATAGATAGTACTATCGAGTCGTGTACCGTACTTATTATTCTAGCATCATATTGAGGATTAGATTTTAAGAACTCATGAATTTTTATTATCAATAACAAGGTTAAATCTGATGCAGTACTTTGAATAATAAAATTATTTGCTTGTCTCAGCGCCCTTGATTTCAGGGCTCCATTAGAAGAATACACATCTGGTAAGTGTCTTCTTCTTCCAAAAGGTGTTATTACATATCCATTTTGTCGTACAAAATTAGATACATTGGCATTAAATCGTTTAACATTAGAATATACAGTATACCAACGTTCTATAAATTCTTGCATCTCATCTTCACTTCTATTTAATCTATAAGCTAATCCTTTTGCAGAGCTTCCATAAATAATAGCAAAATTAACCATTTTAGCTGTTTGACGTTGTTCTTTAGTAACTTGATTAAGAGGTATATTATAAACTAAAGATGCTGTAAGAGTATGAACATCCACGTTTTGTCTATATGCAGCTAGAAGTTTAGGATCTTCTGATAACATAGCCATTACTCTTAGTTCTGCCTGACTGTAGTCAATATTAATAAGGTAGTGTCCTTCTTCAGGAATAAATAGTTGTTTTACTGTAGATCCCCTAGGTATCTGTTGTAAGTTAGGGTCGCTACTACTAAGTCTTCCAGTAACCGTTCCAGTTAAATGAAATGTGGAATGTATTCTATTATCAGCTTTGATAATATCTCCTGTAATATATGGTAAGATAAAACCTTCTAGAATTTTAGACTTCTTTCTATATTCAGCTAAATCTTTTACAAAAGGAATATCATAGTTGTTTATCAAAGCCTGTAATACTTGTGTACCTGTAGATACGGCTCCTGTAGGGGTGGTTTCTATTACGGGGTATCTGCCAACTTCAAAGATTGTACCTATTTGTTTGGGGGAGTTGAAATTAATTTCTTCTGGAGTCTTACCTAATTGTTTTGCAGCTTGTATAACATCTGGATAAGTAAGTAACCTATCATAAATAATTTTTATTTCTTTTTCCAAACTATTCTTTATGTTTTCTAGCTTAGATGTATCTACTCTTATACCATTAAGTTCTATATCAACTAAAGCTTTGGTAAGATTTATAAGTAGAATTACAACATCTAGTTGCTCTTCTGGAATTTTATCAAATAAATAATTATTAAGATATAAAGTAGCTAAGCTATCTTTAGCATTATACGTCAATAGATTTACTATACTGTCCATAGAGCTAAAATTACCCTGCTTATATTCAGAGTTTTCAAAATCAAAATCTTTATGATTTTCTACCCCAATAGCAGGTAACCAAGCCTCTAACCTATTTGATACTGAAGTTTCATCTAATACATAACCCCCTATCATAGTGTCCATAAAGTTGGCAGTAAAATTGATACCCCCTAGTTGTTTCAACATCTTTATGTCAAACTTTAGATTATGCCCCACAAACATAGTATCCTTACTTTGAAACAAATCATTTAAATAATTGAATATTATAGTTTTATTCACAAGGGACATTCCTTTATATGCTAAATCTACTGGAAAACTTACACCTATATTTTTTGAAGCAAAAGCTATAGATAATAATTTTGTATCAGGAGTAAATGGGTCTAATCCTGTAGTTTCTACGTCAAATGCTACTATAGGTTCTTTTTTTAATTCTTCGATATATTCTATAATGTCTTTCTCTTCCAATAGTATTTTTGATGGTAATCTTTTTACAGATTTATCTTCTCTAAATATTTTAATAATTTCTTTTAAAGTTTCTTCATATAGAATTGTATTTTCTACATAGATAGACCCATCAAATAATGGTATTACAGTTGTAAATAGATCTGGAGCATATACAGGACTTAAATAGTTATAATTAGCTCCTAATATTACAGAAGTTACTTGTCTACCAAAACTGAGTATGTATTTAGGTTTCAAACTAAGGACTTCTTCTTTGAATATTGGCAAACATTTTTTTAATTTTGTTTTAGTTACTTTAGACTCATCAGCACATTTATATAGAGTTGTAAAATATATATTATTTTTAGATAGTTTAAATTCATTAGTAACATAAGTAATCAATCTACTCAGAATATCTCCTGAAGCTGCAATATTAGTTTCAGAGTCAATAACTACTACTATTTCTGCAGACATATTTTCTAGTTGCTTTTTTATATCTTTGTATGGACAGTCTTTTTTACAATCCATTAAAATCCTCTCACATAACTAGGTTTAGTAGAATTCTTTTCTGATATGGCTTCATCAATGCCTTGTTTTTGTTGTTCAATAGCTTTATTAGCAAGCTCAAACAAAGCTTTAGTTTCTGCTAGGAAAGCATCTCCCTCTTCTACACTATCTACCTCTTTTTCTATACTGACATACAGTTTAATATTTTCATAGTTACCAGTATTTATTGTTTCACCTAAACCTACTGTTATTTTGTTCATAATATCCTCCTTTTAAAAATCTTTTATATTTAGTCCATCAAATGAAGGCATTGTGTAAGTATTTAAGCTGCCGATAGGTATTCCTAGTAGATCCCCGTGTTCAAAATCAGGTACAACATTTACATCTTTGTTTTTAATACCTCGTCTTGATTTAGTGATTCTAAGTAGTAGTCCCTCCGCCTCTCTATCTTCTAAATGAATTACAATATCCGCCACTTGTACTTTTTGTATACTTCCAGAAGTGTTTTTTAATCCTGATGTTTTATTAGACATTGCTTCTCTATTTAGTTGTGAAGCTACTAATACTCCTATATTATATCTCTGCGCTATAGATTTTAAATCTCTATATAATTGTCCTAAATCCATATATTGTTTTTCTTTTTCACCCGTTAATTTTATAAGATCATCATAATCTATTACTAAATAATCTATATTATAATCATATTGCAGTTTAATCTGTTTGATTCGTTGTTCAATATCATAGACTGACATACCTCCGGGTGAATCTTTAATTAGTGTGAAATTACCTTGCATATTATGTTCAAGAAAATATTGTAATTCTCTTATAGTACTTTCTCTCTTAAGCTCCACTTCCTCAGATGATTTATTTAAAAGTAACATAGCTACACGTGTAAATATCTCACTTTCAATCATTTCAAGACTAACAAAAGCTGTATTATACCCTTTTCTAGCATTAACTAAGCAACTATTTAATACATACCAAGTCTTTCCTACATTAGTTACTGCCTGTAATATAGCTAATTCTCCTCTTCCAACGCCCCCTTTTAGTAGACTATCTAAAGTTGGTACTCCAATAGGGAATTCATTGACTGGATGTAAATGCCGATAAATTTCCGATATTTTACCGAAATCTTGCTTAATGTCTAACATATTTGTAGTTGTTACAGGAGAATCTAAACTAGATTTTAGTATTTCAATATATTTAGAGCCTTCTTTATCTGATAGGCTAGGTAGTATTATTTTTGTAGCAGATTCCCATATCCAAGCACGTATATAATCTTTTGCTTGTGGTTCTATTATATCAAAATCAGGAACAGTCTCTATAAAACTAAGATTAATTACTTCATTATCACTAGATGATGCTGAAACTATTAAACTCTCTATATTTGGAACATCAAGTGGATTTTTTTTGTAGTGTTTAATAAGCTCATTTAGAAAAAACCCAAAAGCTTCATCTTGATTGTAGGCAGCTCGTAATAACTTGCTATCAACTACATATAAAAACTTAGGGTACTTTATAAATGAGGCAAGTACAGTCTGTAACTTCATATTATAACCTCCTCAGATATTAAAGTCACCAGTGCCTATAGTACCCATAAGATATACATTATTATCTATAGTTATTATTTGATCGCTTATATTATCTAATCTTCTATATGCTTTTTTATATATTTGTAATATTTCTTCTTTTGGCATTTCTCGTAATTCTTCATAATATGAGAAAAATTTATCAAAATATCCTTGTTTTATAAAATCATAATATGTATTATCCTTAACTCCTACAATATCTAAATTTAATTCTTTATTTAGTATTTTATATGCAATTATTATTGGAGAATATGCTAACATCAAATCATATAATGAATTTGAATATTTTTTTGGTTCTATATCTTCATCTTTAAGTAATAATGTATTATAACATAGAGATGTTAATAGATATAATGAAGTATATTGTTGGGTTAATTCTTCAGATTGTCCTTCTATCGCTTCATTTCCTGATTTTATATTAGCTAAGTATTTAGATATACTCTTAAATTGATTTCTATCACGTGAAAAGAAATTATTTGAATATAAATTTATCATATAGTTTAAAGTAAATTCTAAAAAATGATCTGGATTAATATTTAAATTATCTAGTTCTGTTTGTAGTTGTTTCCATAAATGCTCATTCTTTTTATATGGAATTAATTTATCATCTTTGCCGAGCTTAGCAGATAATACTTTATACCTATTATATAATTGGTTTGGCACATAACATTCCTCCTTCATAAACTCTTTTCAAAGCATCTAATTTTATAACTAGGTAGTGTTCTGTTTTAATCAAAAATTTGGTTACAGTATTTTCTATAGGAAAGTTAGTATTCACGAACTTCAAGTCTATTATAACATAAACCCCATAGTATGGTTTTGACAAAATGACTACAGGAATTTTATTTTTTGGTGCGTCTGTATTAGCTTGTTTTACAAACGCTCTTATAGAGGCTGTATTTTTAACTATGTCTTCCAACGTAAAGTCATAGCCAAACTTACATTCTATGTGTAGAGGGAAGTCTTCCCCGATAACTATTATATCACCTTTGAAGTTTGACATACTGCCACTTCCGGGAGTTCTTAGAACATTCTCGTTATAAGCTAACCCCCACTGTACAGCAATTTCCTTAGCTATGCGTCTTTCAAAATATTTCCAGCTAGACTTAGCCATATTATCCCTCCATTGTTATTAAGTCGTCTGCATACGTAGTATAGGGAGTATGGGTGATAACAAAAATACTATTCTTATCATAGCCTCTTAAATAATTTGAAAACTCTTCCATTCCTTCTGCATCTAATCCATCAAAGGCTTCATCTAGCACTAAAATATTCGATGAGAAGTCTCCTAGCTCTTCTAATAAGGAGTGGGTAGCTAGAATAAATGCTAAGTCAAGACGTTTACGTTCTCCACCACTTAAATCAAAGTAACCTAGTTGATTATCATTCTTTATTATTCGTACATCTATAGCACGTTTTATATCTCCCGTGCTTAGTTGCTTTTCAGTAGAGATCTCTACAATAGTATCAGGTAAAATAGTATTTAGAATAATATTTATATTGGTTGCTAGTGCCGTTGTATATACTTCCAAGAAATTATTTTTTAAACCTTTTTTTCCAAACAGCTCTTTAATAATTTCTAGATTAGATTTTAAAGCCTCTACTGCTTTCCAAAAGTCATAATCTATTGCTTGAGTAATAGTAGCAATTCTAGTATTGTTCTCCTTTATAATAGCATCTCTAGAATCAATAAGTTTTTGTGTGTTGTTCTGTTGTTCAATATCTCTTTCTATAGTAGCGTGAATATCTTTTATCCTAGTTTCGTAAGCAGTCTTTTTGTTATTAAGTTCTCGTATTTTATAGGAAATATTAGTAGCAGTTAGCATTAAATCTTTGTATTCTATCTGCTCAGTGTTCAAATTCTTGTTCATAATATTTAAATCCTGTCGTAATGAATCCAGTTCTGTTAATACAGATTTAAACTTATTTTCAAGTGTTTGACTTAGTTTTCTATTACATACAACACATTTACCTTCATTAAGACTTTCTTGATACAAATCTACTTTTTCAGGAAAGAACTTCTGTTTATCTTTAAATTCTTTTATTGATCTTTCAAGTTCATCAACTATTGCTTTTCTATTAGGTATTTCTTTTTCTAAAGATTCTTGTTGTTTAGTAAGATAACTAACCTCTTTTGAAACATTTGCTATTTCTTTTTCTGTCTCTTGTATATTTTCTTCATAAGAATTATTCTTAACAGGTTCTGGAGTTAACTCTTTTAATCGTTTATTTTCTTCTTCAAGAGTTTGTTTCTCTGACTCTAACCAATTGTAGACTTGAGCGAATTGAGATTCTATAGACACTATTCTTTTAATTACAGAATCATAATGCTCATAGATAGAGGTAAATATAGAGAAGTCAAATATAGTATCTAGAAATGTTTTCTGATATGAATCAGTAAGCTCAAAAAAGCTCTCTACATTATACTGTCTTAGGAATACTAAATGATAAAATGTATTAGAATCTATACCCAATATAGAATCTATGTATGTTTGAGCATCCTTACCTGTATTAAATGCCATTTCTTTATCATTTTCAAATACAGTAATAATAGTACTAGAATTAGTACGTTCTCTAACAATACTATATATAGTATCCCCTATTTGAAATTTAAGAATCCCGCTAGTTTTTGACTCTCCAAACTTAATAATTGATTTAATACTGCTCTTTCTAGAGTCTATACCATACAATACCCACGTAAGTCCTTCAAATATACTAGATTTTCCAGCACCATTATGTCCTTCAATACGCACAATACCTCTGTTATTAAGAGCTATTTGGAAACTATCCAACTTTCTATAATTAGTTAGCTCTAAAGTTAAAAAAGTTATTTTCATTTATTAACAACCACCTTTTCTTTAATATCAATTATTTCTTTCAAAGCAGTATCAAGCATATCCAAAGTATCATCTGTTATAAGTTTAATATTCCACAAATTAAACTCTTCTGGTAAAGTCTCCTTTAATAAAGTCAGTTGGGTTTCTGTAAGTCCTGCTTTAAGTATTTGATCTTTAAGAGTTTCCTCTACTGATTGTTTTAAATCTAATACATTAGACACTGTATTGGCAGTTTCTTTTTTGCCTGTAAATAATACTTTGAAAGCATTATCGTATTTAGCCAATACTTCTTGATTTGAAGTTTTAATAATTACATCTGGTGAGTTTAATTCGGGGTTATATTCTTCAGTAGTGATAATAGAGAACAATGTTATAGGTTTAACATCACTTATAACTCCATCTTCAATAAAAGTAAGAAACGGATTATAGCTATCTATTTCAGATACACTTACAGGATATACAGCTCCGGGCTGAATAATATTATCCTTTATAGTGCTAGTATGTATATGTCCATTAACAACTGCTTTATAATTATCGAAAAGCTCTTTAGGAAAACTTTCAAGATTTAGGTCTGTTAGTTGGTCTATTACTATATGAGATAGTAGAATAGTATTATCATTAGCATTTTCAGATATAAATAGTTTAGCTTCATCCGTAGGGGTAGTATATGGTAATATAGCTAAATTGTAAGTGTCTAATTCTATAACAGCAGGAAAAAGTATTTTAATAAAGTTAGAAGGTAAAATATTAATTAAGGAGGTATTTTTATCTATAAAATCATGATTACCACTAATAACAAGACACTCATCTTTATAGGTAGACAGAATATTAAATAATTCTATTAAAAATCTGCTGTCTAATCTATTTTTTGAATGAAAAAAATCTCCTAGAAATACGGGAATATAATCAGGATAGTTTTTTAATATTTCAAAAAGTTGATACGTAATATTTAAAGTAGTTGGGGAACAATGAAGATCCCCAACTATTACAAATTTATTACCCTTCATTAAATTTAAGACCCCCTATTGAATTTAAGAAGTTAAACTCTTCTTGCCATATATCAATAACATCTGATTTTAAACTTTCAAAAGCTTCTGCAGTAAGAGTTTCTGACATTCTGTCCATTCCTTGCCATTTGTAATCTTTATATGTGTACCATGAGCCTGATTGTTTAATAAGCCCATGTTTTACCCCTTCAGTAAATAAAGTAAACCAATCTCCATAGCTACCATTAAAATAAGCTAGAAATTCTATTTTTCTTTCTGGAAAACTTATTTTATTCTTCTCTAATTTGGCTTCAGTTACTTTACCAACTACTATATCATTCAATTCATAGTTTTTCTTAGCTTTAAGAGATATATGAAGATGCCCTGCATATTTTATAGCGTTACCTCCAGTAACTCTATCTTCTACGATAGTTCTGAAACCTTTAGTTTCAAATGCAGTTCTATATTGATTTACAAATAAAATGATAGCAGGCAAATCAGCAATATAAGCTTCCATTACAGATAAAGCACCACTTAAAATTCTAGCTCTTGCAGCTATAGGGGGTTCTTTTTGAGCTTTTATATTTTCATATTGTGATTTTGTAGCAGTTAAAGCTACCGAATCTAAAATAAATAAGATAGGGGTGTCTGCTTTATCCTTTTCATTTTTTAAAACATCTAGCATACTTAGGAATACACTAAGATATTCCTCCATAAAATCATCAGTTAGATGTATTAATTGTCCACTCTCTGTATATTTTTTAATGTTTATACCTATTTGTTCCATACGTTGAGGACTCCAAAACTCAGAATCTTTTAAAACAACTATACCCCCCATATCTAAAGCATTACGTGCCATATTCATTACTAACGTAGTTTTACCACTACTTTCCCAACCTGAAATTTGAACCATATTTCCAGTTTGGATACCCCCAAGTCCTAATAGCCCATAATCTATTGCAAAAGAACCCGTGGGGATTACAAATGAATCCCCACTTCTAGTTTTATATTTTGAAGAACCTTTGACGCTTCCTAATGATTCAAGTATTGACAAAATAATTACCTCCTGTTAGTTATTCATTAACTTCTTCTTAAACGCATCTAAACTACTCTTACCTTTACCATTAGCTACCTCAGCAGCAGGAGGGGTTGGATTTGAAAAAGGAATTTGAGTATTTACAGAAGTTTCTTTTTTATTATCTATAGAAGATCCAAAATCTATTATACCTATATCTCCAAAATTTATTGCTTTAACATCTTCTATTGTAGCTGTATATACTGCATCTTCCAATTTTATATCATTAGCAGCAATAAATTCTTTAGCTCTATCAGTAGTGAGATCTACTACTCCATCTACACCAAGAGGGGTTTTGAATTTATTAAAAATATATGTTGGATATTTTAGTGAATAATCCTTTGTAATTGTTAAAAGCATTCCTTTCTGCCAGTCAATTATATCTGGATTTTCTGCAATATAGTCTAACAGTTGATCTGCTACATCAGTTGTTAATAGTATGTATTTAATATCAATAGCAACTGCTATTATTTCGTTTTTGTTTTCTTCAGATTCTTGTGATTCATAATGAATAACTTTCAATGCAACTCTAGGCTTAGCTACAGATTTAGCAGTTTCCTTTGAATCATTTATTTCAGCAATAGCCTTACAAATAAGACAATCATTACTATCAACAAAATTACCTGATTTTTGATTAGTTAGATCGGGACATAGATAAGTAGCAAATTTACCATCTGCTTTATTAACTGTATGTACTCCTACTAGAGGAAAAAGGTCTTCTCCTACAGGTATAATTCTTATTATTGCTGTAGGGTTGTTCCTAGATAGAAATAGTTGTTTTGTTGAAAATACTGGTCGTTCTGATTGATACTTTTCTTTTAGTCTTGCTATTTTTTCCTGCAAAGATTCCATATAATACCTCCTAAATTAATTTTCTCTACCTAACATTGTTGCTAACATAACAGATTTAGCTGCCAACGCATCTTTTAATCCTTTTAATCTATCTACTTCTGCTGTTAGTTCTGAAATTGTTTGTTTTAGCTTGATAATTTCAGGCTGGCTTTTTATTAGAGCTTCGATAGTAGCTTCAGTTACTTTAGCTCCTAACTTCTCCTTTTGTGTACGTATATCAATGTACATTTTAGCTTCGGTAGTGTTAAGTTCATCCTTAGCTTTCATTAGCAGATAATCCGTATGAGCAAATTGAAGGTTAGCTTTCATAATATCTCCTGATAAAACATATGCATCATCTTCTAATTGGGTTATTTTAGCTGCTTTTAGAAAATCATCATCGCTATCAAAAAATTTTGCCATATAATCGCCTCCGTATTCATTATAACACGTATATCCCATAGTGTGTATTAAGGGTCTATTACTGTTACATTACCAAACTCGAAATTATAAGTATTTTTTCGTTGTTTGCTGTGATATTCTAAGAAACGGTTGTTAGTATCCCAAAAGTCTATAACTAACGCTCTATCTTTGCCAATGCGTTTTCTGAGAACTCTTCCAACTCTTTGTATTGTTTTAATAGGACTCATTCCTGCTCCTGCTACTACTATACAATCAATACTAGTAATATTCAGCCCTTCGTTTAAAATAGTAGAGGCTATTACTACTTTGTTCTGTCCACTTTCAAAAGCATCAATTACTTTTTGTCGTTCTTCTATACTATGCTCTCCATAAATAAAAGGAGCAGTGATACCGTATGATTCTAAAAATTTATTTATCTCTTCACCATGTGCAATACGATCTACCATTATAATTACTTGTTTATTTGATTTTAATAATAAATCTACCATTTCAGCAACTAACTGATTTCTAGCATCATTGTAAATTATTAGTTTTTCATAGGCTTCTGTATATTCATAACTATTTTTAGGGTTATTTACAACAAGCATATTTATATCTGCAGGAACAGAAACGCCATACTCTTCAAGTGTTTTAGAATCCATTTTTACTATTATATCACCAAACGAAGATTCCATACTCATAATATCTACATCAGAACGATGTTTCGGGGTTCCTGATAACCCAAACTTATAATATACGTCTAGATTAGATACAAACTTTTCATAAGTATTTTTAGCTACTGCATGTACTTCATCAAATATAATCATATCAAAATTATTAGAAAGTAAATCCATATATTTTTTACTTTTAGTATTTTTAGAAAGCGTTTGTATCATACCTAAAGTTATGGGTTTTATATCTAATACCCCTGACCCTATCAATCCTACTTGTTTTATCCCTAGATTTGATTCTATTAAATCTTTTGTTTGTTTAAGAAGTTCTAATGAGCGTGTTACCCATAAAGTTCTTACTCCTAATTCTGCTATTAATTGCATAGCTATAAAAGTTTTTCCTGAATTTACAGGAAGCCATATTATTCCTCTATTTTCTTCTTTTACTAAATTCAATACTCTTTTTTGATATGGTCTTAATTCTATTTTACTATTTAAAGTCATAGTAGGCGTAGGTTTAATCCTTTTATCAATCAGTGTATACTTTATATTTAGTCTATCAAGCTCGTCAGTTACTTTTTTTAGTAATCCTGTACCAAAAGTTTTATTATACATTCTGAAAAATCTATATACTCCATCCCAACGACCTTCTTTTACAGATTTTATATGCCAAGCATTTGGTACTTTTACTCCTAAAAAATTATTAAGATGTGTATATATAGACAAATTTCCTTCACTGCACGTACATACAGTATTAGTTATAGTTATTGTCATATAACCCCCTTATACTTTTTCTAATAATTTTTTTAGTTTTCTTTTTATATTTTCTAATTTACCATACATTGATGATTCTGACATATTATATTTTTTTGCTAATAGTCCTATGTTTTCTTCATAAAAGTATGCTTCTTTTAATAATTCTAACTCATCATCAGCTATATTAGAAAGTATAAGTTTATTATTTTCCATTGACTCTAGTATTTCGTTCTTTTGATGGATTTGGTCTATGTCTTCCACTAATATATTGTCATTATGCAGTCGCTTTATTGCTTTTGGAACTCTAATATAAAACATAGAAAATGCTAGTGCCATATTATCATTAATAGTTCTGAACGCATTTTCGTTTTTGTACATTAGATATAATTCTGAGCAAACATCCTCAAAATCTTGTGGTTTTAGATATACTTTTTTACTTCTCAACCAAACCGAAAGAACGATTGGAATTAATTTAAAATAGATATAACATTCGTCTTTCGACATAAAAATCTCTCCTAAAAATCAAATACCCTACCTTTGTATTTCATATAGGGATAATCGTGATTAATCTCTAAAAATCTAATATCTTTAGATTCTGTTATGATACATTCGGGGGTTTTCTCTATTTCAACAACCCACCCTGCTATATCAGAATAAGTCTTACCCATTCTAACTGCAAAAGCTGTTAATCCCTGAAAACTACCTACTTCAAAACTTTCTACACCTCTTATTGGTGCGTGAAATAGATAATGATAATGTGCTTGTGCAACTATATCTGGGGTTAACTGTATTGGTAATTGTTCTACAAATTTTTGGAGTTTATAACTAAGGGCGTATGCTCTACCTCCTAATCCATGATGCAAATAAATAGTAACTCCATTGAGGGTGAGATAGGCTCCATACTTTCCTAAATATGTAATATCATTTCTGAGTTTAGCAATATTACTAACTATATTTATTCCAGTACCGTACCCATGATCATGATTTCCTGATATTACAAAATATTGCAATCCTTCGTATTTAGGAATTACTTCTACTGCATAATCCTGTTGTTCTTCTGCAGTATGTAAAAATATTTCTTCGCTTTGGTCTCTAAATACTCTTACGCCATCATTTATATCTCCAGAATTAATAATTGTTCTTACTCCTAAATCATAAGCTTTATTAATAAATTCATTTAATCTTGTTATTTGCTGTTTTTTTGATCCTAAATGCCAGTCTCCTGTAAGAGCTACTTTTAATTTACCCTCTTCTCCTCTCATAAAAGAATAATTATTTATATGATTATTAGATTCATAAAATATCCAACCTGAATGAAGTGTAATATCATATCCGTCAGATATTAAAATATACAAATACTCTAACAATTTTTTCATTGGTGTTTTAGTAATATCTTGTAATTCTTCCATAGCCACTTGTTTATGTTTTTTTAAAATATCCAAGATATACTCTTCCATTGATTCAAATTTATCTTTAGCATCTTTAGCATTTACAGTATTCATTATTCTATAATATCTTTTTCTTACAGCTTCTCTAGTTTTTCCAAGTATTATACCAATATCTTCCCAAGTATAGCCTTGTGATTTAAGATTTAATATTTTTTTATCTTCTTCACTACTATATTTTAATGATTTCATCTAATCACCTCATGAATTGTCATCTTTAACTTCAACTTTAGACTCGATATTTGTTGTAACCATTCTTACTATATGATTATATTTAATATTATAAAATCCTTTAACTGTTGCTAGTACAGTTAGTACCCCCATAGTTATCCAAAATGCCCATTCAGATGTAAATGTTGGTACAAATAGATACCCCAGTACATAACTAATACTAAATGCTCCAAACACTGCTGCAATTACTTCAGGCATTATAAAAAAGGTTCCTACAGTTAATAAAATCATTACTATTATAAGCATATTAAATCCTCCAAAAATTATCCATAAGCTATTATTCACAACCACTCCACCCACAATTAGTACAAGTAATACAACCTCCGCTAAAGTTTAGCCTTTCCCCTTTCTTAGCATAACAGGCAGGACAATATGCGTCTCCAGTAGCAGGGTCAACTAAATATCCTTTAGGAGTAGTTACAAGATTATGTTTGTTTATTTCTTTTATAGTATCGTCTCTCTTCTTTTTACTTTTTAATTTACCTATCTCTGCTAATTCAGAAATAGTGGAAGCTATTAGCCTAGCTACATCTGAATATTTATTATCCCACCCCTTAATCTTTCTAATCTGTTTAATAATAGCCTCTACATCAGCGTTTGATCTCAATGCCAATGATACAAGCCTACCTATAGCGTTAAATAACTCTGTATATTCTTTAGTGCTAGTAGTACTTCTGATAAATACTTCAAAGGGATTGTTTTCATTATCAAACCCAACTTCTATATTAACTATAGAGGTAATATTCTTACCTTCTTCATTAAATTTTAATGTTTTCTTCAATGACTGAATTATTACAGGACGTTCTTTAGGAAGAATTTTTCCTTGTTTTGTAAAATTAAGATCTACAATAAACTCTGAAGAAGGAGTTTTCTTTTTACTCTCTAATATTCCTGATCTAGATCCATCCACATATACTGTAAGTCCTTTTAACCCCATATCATGAGCTTTAATATAAAAATCATATAACATATCTTCAGTATAAGTATTAGGCAAATTAACTGTTTTACTTGCTTGCATATCAATAGAATCTGTTACAATTTTCAATATATTTAAATGTTCCTCCACGGTAAGGTCTTTAGCAGTAGTCCATTGTGGAGCTTTAAATACCTTTTTCATATCTTCAGGACTATCTAATAATTTAGCAATATCTTCATCAGAATATCCCATTGATTTTAATGTATCATATACTCCAATATCAATTTCATTAATTTTATATTCTTCATCAGTATCAGGGTTAACTCTTCTGGTAAAAGCTAAATCAAATAGAGGTTCTACTCCTCCAGAAATACTAGAAGCTTTAGTTCCCATAGCTCCTGCTACTATAAATGGAATACTTCCATTAGGAGCTATAGCAGCAAGTCTAGAGTTAGTTATACCTTCTTTAAGCATTTTGCTTATTTCTTTTTTAAATTTAATATTGATAAAAGCAAAATCTCCTTTAGCATAATCTGAGTGTTCATAATATTTAAACAATACTTTAGAATCTTTAAAAAATTTATTAGAGCCTTTAACCACATTATACATAAATAAATCCATAAAATCTCTTGTAAACTTTAAGCTGTCTTCATCACCATACTTATAACCTAATGCTACAAAAGTAGAACCTAACCCCATAAAGCCTAACCCTATAGGTCTAAACTCTAAAGATCGTCTAGTAAGTTCTTCTGTAGGATACTCATTTGCTAGTAATGCTAAGTTTAAATATTCTACGGCAGTCATTACAACTTCTTCAAATAAAGATTCCATAATAGACTTTGTTGTAAAATCTACTAAACTATATAGATTTATTGATCCTAAATTACAGACAGTGTTATCATAGCCGAGGTATTCTGAACAATCTAAGCTTATAAAACCATTAGTTACCCACATATAGTCATCAGGAACAGCTACATCATAAACAACCTCTTTACCTAGTTTTTTAATAGACTTTATTTTTACAAATTTACTTTCTGAGGCATAATAATTAGAATTAGGCCCATTCATATTTATACATATTAGCATGTTATATTTTTTATGCATACAACACATAAATTTTTCTAGCTCAGATAAAGCTTTTTTATTAACAGTTGATATTGTTAATCTCCATGCTTTATTTGATTTGTATGTTTGTCCATTTCTAGGATCTTTCATATTTCTTTTTTCACGCATTACAGAAATAGAAGAGCGTATTCCTGTTGATATTAATAGCTGCTGTAAATCATATAACAGTTGTTCATATATAGAAACTATTGCAATATTTGAACCTTTTTTAGTTATATTAACTGTTCCATCTGAATCTAAAAGTCCCGCAATAAAAGAAAGTACTATATCTTTGCTAGATTTATATAACCAAGATGGGATTTTTTTATTATTTTTTGTATGTATTTCATTATTTGAGTCTTTTTTAATTTCCATAAGAAAAGCAATATATCTAGTAAAGTTTTTTCCATTTACAACAAATTGAATTGTTGATGTAGGGGTTTCTATAATTTTATAAGTTACTTTCATATCTTTTAGTATTCTTTCTATATTAGTATGAATACTTTTTTTAGTGTTGCCTATTGTAAAAGTTGTTGTATACTGACTCTTATTACAGTTTGCATATATTGTACCATCTCCAACCATTGTTCCTATAAGCCATGCCATATCTAAGTCATTTATGTATTTAAAAGTTGATAAGCTATTATTAGATAGGCTTTTTTCGTCTTGTTCAAATACTGGTAATTTAGTTTGTTTTACAAATTTTAATGTATCTTCAAGACTTATTTCTAAAGTATCCTGTATTGATAAATTTTGTATCTCTACTAATTTTCCAGATTTTGTTTTTAGTTTATGTTCTGGAGTAGCTTTTAATTTCATTCCATTGGTTAAAGTTATTTCATATATATCCTTTATTCCATTATTAAATACTTTTGTTATTTTTTCCATTTTGTGTTTAACTGGATTCCAAGTTAGCATACCTTCTTTGAGTTCATCTGCCCTAATTAATCCTTTAGTTGTTGGAACTAAGGTATCTCCTGTAACACACGGATTTACTGATGTAATAGGCTCTATATCTTTTATAGGGTTAAACCTGTTAATATTATCTTTCATTAGTATTCCGGGTTCTCCACTTTTCATTGCATTTTTAATAATATGTCTATATAAATCTCTTGCTTTTAGTATTTTCTTAACTTTTTTACTATGAGGATCAATTAGTTCCCAATCAAGATCTTCTTTTACAGCGTGTATAAAATCATTTGATACCTCTACAGACAGATTTGCATGTTCTAGATATTTTGAACGTATCATTTTAGTATCTTCATCGTTTATAAGTTCCATTTTTTTATCTATAAATTCTTCTATATCTGGATGAGATACTGATAGTGAAAACATATTTGCTCCACGTTTTAATTGTCCACTAAGAGCTATTTTTTTAGTATTAAGGTTAAATAACTCCATAAATTCAACAGCACCACAGCTTTGTCCTTTAGTAGTATTTATATATTCACCTTTAGAACGTAATGCAGAAAAACTAGCCCCATATCCTCCTGCAGCTTTAAATATCATTGCCTGTTCTTTTAGAGAATCATAAATCTCCTCAATACTATCACCTATTTGTCCAACAGCGTAACATGATCCATAGGCAGCTTTAGAATTTTTAAAATTATTTAAAATATCCCATTCTTCAGGTAACATTTCATTTATAGGTTTATAAATTAAATCATAAGCAGCTTTATCTTCCCCATAACCTCGCATAGCATTGAATAATTGAGGACTGCTAGACATAAAAAGTCCTTTATTCATTAAATTAAAATAAGTGTTAGCTCGTTCAGCAACACCTTTATAATCAGCTTTTTTTACTTGCAACCAAGCTGAGGCTATTTTTTTTGCTACTCTAAGAAACATCATCTCTAAAGTTTCTTTGTATTCTTTACCTTCTATATTCCAATTCCATAGATAACGATCACTAGTTAATTTAGCTACTCCTTCGTGCATTTAATCCTCCTAAAATAATGCCTAAAATGCCCTGTATTGAAAAAAGTCTTATCTAACACATAAATATACCATATTCAAATAAAAATTCAATACAGGGCATCCTAACTGGGTAAAATTAGATATTACTGGTCAGAGAAGATCTTCTCAAACTCTGGTGCTGGAAATACAGATAGATATTTATTCTTTCTGTAATTCAAAAGAATATATGGTTTGTTTATACTATCTAGTACTTTATTAAAAGTTACACAGCACATTGCTGACAAACTATGTGGTATGATAAAAATATGAGTGTTAACATAATTCTTATTTTTTTCTAAATACTCACACAAATGTTTAAAATCAACGGAGTGTGGATTAAGATTAATTACTTCAGCTGTTGTCCCATCTTCTAGTGTTATCACGAGCGGGTTTTCAATTCGCTCCTTGATATATTCATTAATTTCATCCCAAGTAGTATCGTTATTAAATATACCTTTTCTTAGTTTATCCATAGTTTCCTCCTTTTAAAATCCTTTAATAGCTGTAGGGGTTTGGAATCCTGAAATAATATCATCATCTGATGATATATTTGTAGAATCATATTTGTCAAAAATATCTAATCCGAATCCAAAGAACTTAATTAACTCTTTAAAAGCATTAGATGCTGCTGCGTGTGCTGCATCAGCTACATTTCCATTTTTTATTTCTGCAGCACCTTCAAAATCAATTACGTGTTCTTCAATTTTACCATTTTCAATAGTACGGTATTGCATTCTAAAAGCTCTAATATAGCTCATAATTTCTGTTGCTGGTCTACTTCCTACTGCAGGAATTTGTATCCTAACTATACCACTTCTGTTTTCTCTGTCAACAATATCAACTCCTATTCCAAAAGTTTTTCTAAAAAAGCGTAGAACTTCAAAAATTGGATAGTATGGAACCTCAACTATTTTTTGTGTTTTTCTATCAGTATAAGAGTATGTTCTAATGGTATCTGAAGAAATATCCTCAGCATTCAGAGGTATCACATACAGACCAGTTTCTAGTGTTTTTTCTGACATTTACTACTGCCTCCTTTATATTTTTATTTATATTTTTTAAAATTGACATACCTTCTATATAAGTATCTTTTGCCCATTCATTGTAAGATATTGTTTCCGTTTCTGGAAAAATTATATTACTTACATACATACTTGCTGCTCGTCTAAGTAAGTATTTATTAATTTTAGTATCTACAAGACGTACTTTGCTTGTTATAGTATCTAATATTATAGATCTATATGAAAAGAATCCCTGTACATAGTTATAAGGTACTGTGTAATAAGACTCCAGACAAGCAAAATTTGTTCCAGAAAATAAATCTGAACATATGGCATCATAGGTGTTATTTATATACTTAATTTCTTCGGGAGATTTTTTATAATTATACAAAAACTGTCTGAATCTGTTAAGGTTTATATATACATCTTCTTCCTCATGTGCAAGAGGTTCATACCAATACTTTTGTTTTCCAAAATAAACATCTTTAATAGCACTGGTTGATCTTAGTCTAGGAAAATAAGCAATTTTATTAACTCTGTCAATAGATAGTCCTCTTAGCTGATAAAGTGCTAAGTGGTGCCTTACTCCATTTAATTTAGCTAAGTATTTCCAGAATTTTCCGCCATTTTCAACGGCTTCTAATAGAATAGTATTGCTCTTAAATTTAGCGGTTTTCCATGCAACAACTCCACTTTTGTTTAAAAATTCAAGCGGAGTAGTATTAAATACATCACAATCTGATAGTTTTATATATAGGGTATTTTCCTTATTATATATAGGGATAATTTTAGTACCTATTTGAACATACTCTACTGGAGTGCATAGAGATATAAAATTATCTAAAGGTTGTTCAAGTTTAGTATCTAGTACATCTCTAAAAGAATAAAATAAGTTAGACTTCATATCTTTAAAAGAAGTTCCAAAAATGGTATTTAGGTATCTATTAAAAATAGGCTTATTTGGAATCTGCTTTTTAACTTTTTTATATAGTTTGTCAATTCTAGGCTGGAGTGATTTCAGATGCCCCCCATTAAAAAGTTTTCCAGTGTTCTCTTCAGCTATTATATAGTTCAGCTTGAAGGTTTCTGGTAGATCTTGCTTTACTTGTGTTATTGCCTTATCCAGCGTAGCATATGCCATAATTATTACCTCCTTGTTCTTTTCATTATCAGTATAGCATGTAATAATATGGGGTGTGTTACAGTGATGTTAAAAAATAGGGGGTAATTTTTTTATCATAATTTATAATTTTTTTAAAAATAGGGTGGATTTTTCAAAAAAAGTCAATTTTTTGGCTTTATTAGCACATAACAGCTTTATCATAAACTGAGATTGGCTTATATTGATATTTTTAGTAAAAAAGTCCGAGAACGAAGATTTTGTAAGTATCACAAATCGCAATAATTAGAGTTGATTATGGGGAGAAACGTCTGTGATTATCTTATAAAGTATGTTACAGAGACCTATAAACAGCCCTTCTGAAAAATATATATGCGTAGGTATCCTGCTATTAAACCCCTTTTTAGATATGTCTCCCCATAACGGGTTTTTTACAACCTATTACTCTGATTTTAAAGATCAGAGGAAGTACTTCTAACTAATACTTTTTTCATATAACAATCATCTGTAATAACTAAATAGGCTGCTTACAGGAGAATATAAACTACATTTTTTTGTGATACCTTATAAAAATTCAAATATGGGGAGAGCAGTATAAAAACCCCTCTGCTTGCAGAATACCTAATACTATAAACCTGATTTTTTTGTTAAATACTCTTCTGTTTTTGGCTAAAAATAATATTTAGCATATTTATATCAACATCGGCAGATAGTTATTTATGCAGGTTTTAATTAAAAAGTCCGAGAATATCTTTTTTATAATGATTTATTACGAAAACTCCGTTTTCGGGAGGTTTTTCCCGTTTAAATTGTTACTAAAAATTTACATTTGTAATAATTCTGTAAACAGAAATCTTGTTTTTTTAGGCGTATATAAGTGAAATGGATAAATATATATTATGTATTCGAGGTTATTATTATGCTGGCTAATATAGATTTTGCTAAAGAACAGAAACTTGCTTTATTATTAGCTATGAATGTTCCAAATAACATAATAGTTGATAGATTAAACATATCAGAAAATACTTTAAAAGCATATAAATCAGATGAAGATTTTATTAGATTAATAGACTTATACAAGAATGAGTTAGAGACAGATAAATTAATGGCTAAAGTAAAGAATAACGATTCGATGTTAGATTATTATGTAAAGAGAAAACTAATGACTTTAGTAGATATATTAGATCAGGATTTAGATTTTATACATGAAAGTTTAAGAGAGAATAAAGACGTTTGGGAAGCTAAAGATTTTATTAATGGTGTTAATTCAGTTACTAATCTTGCTAATGTAATTAGACAGCTATTAAGGGATGTTGCATGGGTTGCTAATGATACACAAAGAGTAGATATTGAGAGACAGAAGGCAGATATAATAGATGATAGTAAAAAGAACGTATTAACTCCAGAGGTTATTTCTCAAATAAAAAATATTGTAAGAAGTTCAAAAGAGGGTGCATAAATATGCGTATGGATTTTTATAAATCAGCTTATGATATTGCAGGGTATGTTATTATAAAACTTTATAAAGATTCGGCTAAGCAGACTATAAATAGTTTGAGTTTATTAACTGATGATTTTGTTTTACAAGTAGATACTCCTTTTTCTTCAATGTCTTTATTTGATGATGGTACTATTTTGTTCGGGGATGAACGAGTTACAGCTATAAATAAAAACGTAATAGATTGTACAGAGTCAAGTTTACTTTTTGAATATAAATTTAAACATTATAGTTCTAAATTTTACAACGTTGTATTAATTAAGATAGAAGGACAAGTTTTTGGAGCAATACATTTTTATGATGAGAATGCTTATAATGTTTTAAAGGAATGGTTAAGTGGCTACTCAAGAATTAGTAATTGAAGCTGTAAGAACTTATGACAGTATTCCTAGTGATCCCACAGAAGTAGCTAGAAAAGTTATCAGGGCTACTGAATCTTTACCTTATTTTATAGAGCACATAATAGGTTATTCTGTTCCAGAACATTATTATACATGGATAAATGATTTAAACGAAGGTTATAGGTCTTGTTTTTTAGCTCATAGAACCAGTTCAAAATCAGTATTTTTTTCTTTTTGTTATCCGTTATGGCGAATGTTTAGAGGCGATTTGAACGAAATTCTTATAATATCTCATTCACAACCAGAAGCAGAGAGGCGTGTTGGAAATATAAAAGCTGAAATAGAGAATAATCCGTGGTTACAGTTTTTACAGAGTAAACGTGGTGGAGTTTGGGGGCAAACAAGATTTAAGACTGCTCCAATAGAGAATGTTAATGGTGGTATAGAAGTTTCTGCAATGGGTATAGGTTCTGTAAAAAGGGGTAGACACCCTGATTTAATAATTTTAGATGATATTTATAGTGAAAAAAGTAGTAATTCAACTCCTTTGCAGATAAAGTTTAATTTTTACAATATAGTCTCTCCTATGCCTCCTCCAAATAAAGGTCGTTTGATTATAATTGGTACTCCTATTTCGTTTGATGACTTATATTCAGAGCTTGAAGCTAATGATCGTTATGTGTATAGAAAGTATCCTGCTTTAAATGAAGATGGGGAGATTTTTTGGAAAGAATACTGGACTATGGAAAATTTAATGGCATTAAAGGCAGAGGTTGGAGAGTATGTTTTTGAACGAGAAATGATGCTTCGACCAATAAGTTCCGAGATGTCTTATTTTAAATACAAATATATCAGTGAAGCAATGAGAACAAGGCTATCTTTAGGAACTCCCGACCCTGCAGCACGATTTACTGTAATAGGTGTCGATTTTGCATTTAGTGAAGCTCAGCGAGCAGATTATACAGTTATAACTGTTGTATCTTTAGTAGGTTCTTCTGCGAAAATAGTTGATGTGTGGCGAGCAAGGGGTGTAGATGATATTGCTATAAGCGATGTCCTTACAGAGTTAACTAGGAAATATAAAGCAGATGTAATTATTGCAGAGGATACAGGTCAGCAAATTGCTATTGTTAGGGTTTTACAGCGTAAAGGACATTTCATAAAAACTATAAATACTAATAGATATACTAAAAAAGTAATTTTATCTAATTTGAATTTTGAATTTCAGAAAAAGAGAATTATTTTACCTGCAAAAGAAGATGATTCAGCTACTATGGAATATTTAAGTGTATTAGTCGAAGAATTGTCTGCTTTTATGAACAAAGAGGGTAATGTAGTATCTGTAGCAAAACATGATGATACAGTAATGTCTCTGGCTTTTGCAGTATATTATATAACAAAGTTTTCTCCAATATCAATGTCAAGTACAACAGAGCTAGTTACTCCTATTTCAGATAAGGATATTGTTGTTAAGAAAAAAGGTAGAAGTGATGGTTTAGTAATAAAAGATGGAGAAGTATTCTGGGAAGAAGACGCCTTTGATGAATTAGATTTTAGTGAAGAGTATTTTAATATTTGAGGGGCTTAATGATGGGTAGAAAACCAGTAAATACATACAAGCTATTATGGAATACAGACGCAGTAAATAGAAATAAAGTTACTAAGATGACTAATTCTGATATATCTGCTATAGAAGAGGAGTGGTTTAGCAGACGACACACAATATTATCAAACGCAGGTATTTTGTTAGCTTATGATTCACGATTAATGAAAGCTGCAATTTTATTGGCATCTGCAGCGATGGCTGATAAGTATAAAATAAGAATTATTAGTAAGGATAAAACTCCCACTGAAGATATATTGACATCTATTAAATATATCTATAAACAAGAGCAATTGACAGATACAATAGAAGCACTATTAGAAAAAGAGAAACTAACAAAACCTGTACTTGAAGATTTAGTTAAATCTGTTAGTAATAAAGAAATAAAGAAAATGTTATTAAAATTAGAAGATACTGTTACTTCTGAATTAGAGTTTAAATATATTGTAGAGGAACTAATAACTAGAATTAATTTAGAGAGAATAATGTTTGATGGTTGTTTTAATTCTGTTAAGTTTGGAGATTCTTTTTATGAGATAGTTTATGATACAAATTCTATACTTTCTGTTGAATCACTTCCTTTAGATAAGATGCTTCCAAATATTACAGATAAGGGTATTATTACTCAGTGGTTGTATTGTAATGAAGAGAAAGCACAGGCATTTAGATTGTATCCTTATCAAGTATTACATTTTACATTTCTTCCTGATAATTATATTGGGTTGGGGTTATTTTCTTCTACAATGAATGTAAATTCTATAACAAGAAAAATAGAAAGTTATATGATGTTAGCTAGAAAGACAAGATCTGTTCAAACTAGGTTACATTACCCTAATTTTTCTAATTTGCCTGAAAATATAAAAGAGCAGCAATCAATACCTTCAGATACAGAGGTGTCTGCCTATAAGCAAAAAGTAATAACTGCAATAAAATCAAATTCAGGGGCTTCATTGGATTTCTTTTCAAATGGGCTTTGGGATATAAAAAATATTCCTTCTGATGGTACTAATTTTAATTATGTTGGAGACGTTGATTATTTTAATGAATTATTTAAAATAGGGCTTATTGTTCCTACTGGATTAATTGATAGTGGAGAGTCTGTTAATAGGGCAACTATGGATGTACAGATAAAGTTTTTGAAAGGACTTTTTAGTCTTTTGAAGAATGAAAGAAAGTTAAATACAGAGCAGTTAGTTACTATGGAACTAATTCTAAATGGATATGAACCTAATTCATTTTATGTAGAAGTTACAAATGATAATACAGGGTTAATAGACACCTTAGAGGCTTCACAGATAGTAGCTAGACTAAATAATAAGTATAATAATTTCCCAATGCCTGTATTGGCTAGTTTGTTAGGTATTGAGTGGGAAGAAATTGTAGAGGGGTATGAGTTGCAGCAAGCTTCTGGCATAGACACTGCCCCAAAATCATAATACATAATATAGGAGGATTTTTTATGAAAGAGAAGAAAGCGAATCTTACAGAAGAGGTAACAGCTAACGAGCAGACCGCAGAGCAGGATATTAAAGTACAGTATGGAGTGGCAGTTTTGTTAACTGAAGATAAAGATGTGGTAGTTAAGTTTCTAGAAGGTAGTCAGAAAGAAGTACGTCTTCAGGAAGCGTTGGGCTTACTTGAAATAGCTAAATTTCAGATAATAGGATCTGTAAAGCCTAATAAGGACGGTGTAGCTTAATAATTTTTAGGGGGCTATTATGGTAACAGCTGATAAGAAGAGTAAAGATACTTTTATACTAGAGGAGTATCCTGCAGAGATAGTTTTTGAAGATTCAGAAGTAGATTCTACTTCTAGTCCTGTAATTAAGGGGGTTTTCTTAAAAGCAAATACTCTTTCTAGGAATGGTAGATTTTATTCTGAAAATATAGTAAGGAATTTTATAGATCAAATTAATTCAGGAAAACAAATAATTACTATGTGGACTAATCATTATCCAATGGATGAAACTTTAGCTACTGTTGGTAAAGTTTTTGAAGCATGGTATGAAGAAGCTACAGGGTTGGCTTGGTTTAAGGCTAAGGTGGCTTCTACGAGTGCTGGTAGAGATATAGTTAGTTTGTTGAAGGATAAATTTATAGAAGGAGTATCTATAAGGTATTATCCTGTAGATATTAAAGAGGCAACAATTAAGGGTAAAACATATTTTAATGTTCTCAAAGGAGAGCTTTTTGGAATTGATTTTGTAGCTACTAGAACTGGGGTTCCTGTGGCTAAAATAAGATCTATTTCTAGTGAAGAGCTTGTAGAGTTTGAGAGAGCTTTTAATGGAGAGGAGGAAATAGATATGTCTGAAGTCGAAAAAATAGTTACAAATGAAGTTAAAGATGAAGACATTAAAGAAGTTGAGATAGATACTAAAAATACTGATGTATCTACTGAAGAAGTTAAAATAGATACTAAACCAGAAGAGTCTAAAGTAGAAGACAAAAAAGAGGAAGAAGTTGAGAAAATAATTGAAGATTCTAAAGTAGAAGATAAAAAAGATGAATCTACAAAAGAAGAATCTAAAGTAGAAGATAAAAAAGAGGATAAGGTTGAAGAAGTAATTGAAGATCCTAAAGTAGAAGATAAAACAGAGGAAAAAGTTGAGGATACTACAGATTGGAAGGCTAAATATCTAAAACTTCAGGAAAATGTAAATGTATTTATAGGAAAACTAGCAGAGGTTTATAAAGAATCGGCGGTAGCTAGTTTTGATATTATAAAAGAGAAAAAGATGTACCAGAAGATTATGGCTGAAATAGATGCAATAACTATTACAACTTCTGACGATATTGTGTCTGCAGTTGATAATTATAAAGAAGCAGTTGATAATGTTGTAGCTTCTTATAAAGAATTGCTTGAAGAGCTAGAATCTAGTATGTTCAGTAATTCTGAAGCAAAAGAAAAGCTATTAAAGAAGGAAACCGAATCAGTAGAAAAGGTTCTGCCAAAAGCAGGTGCTGATTATACTGCTGAGATGGTAGCTCTTCTTAATGATTATGGTGTGGAATTAGCTGAAGAAGATTTGAAATTGATGGAGTCTAAATAACAGAAGTAGTACACTAAGAACAAAATTTGATGATAATTTTCCAGTCAGTTATAATAAAAATAAACTTTTATGGAGATCATCATCAATAATTTACATTTAATTAAATTTGGAGGGGAATTAATATGGCTATTAAGCTTGATAAACAAGTTGTAAAGTTGATAGGTAAGACACTTCAGGAGTTCGGAGTAGAAAATGAATCTGAGCTTTTGAAAGATAATTATTTTATGGGAGAGGATACAGTATATAATCTAACTACGGATACGAGTTCTATAAAACCTGAAGTTATTGCTAGAAGGGTTATTCCTGTAGTTTATGCAAAAATTGTATCATTGAATCTCTATGAGGTTATGAGGATGCCGGGGCCTGCATGGTCTATTCCTAAGGTATCTTTTACTAAAGAATCTACAAGTGCAATTGTACTTGAAAACAATCAGATTAAAACCACAAAAATCAGTACAGAGAATCTTGCTATGACTGCAATTAAGAGGGCGTATAGATCTATTCTCACTTCGGAAGTTCTTGAAGATGCTAATGTTTCTGGTCTTAATGTCCTTGATAGAGTTATTGAGTATGATATTAAAGATATTGCTAATCAGATTGATGAGGCTCTTATTAATGCTATGATTGCTGCCGCTGCTGCTGGTGATACGTGGTGGGATATAAACATTCCGAGTGATTGGTATACATTCCATCCATCTATGGAATATGGTGAAACTCTTTATGATGCTATTGTAGATGCAGTTGTTAATGTTGCAGAACAGAAATTTAATGCTGACTTTGCTCTAGTATCTCCTGATATGGAAAGTTATCTTATCAGAGTTGGTGGATATAGCAAGGTTGGAGATAACGCTCTTCAGGGAGAGATCGGAAGAGTTAAGGGTTTACAGGTATTTAGTTCACTTAACATGACAAGCGGTATGATGGTTGTTGGTGAAAAGAAAGTCTTTGGTGTCTATGGTGTTTATATACCAATGCAGTATAGACCCGGAGGTTACAATGCTGAGTATGATAGGTCTGAATGGGTTGTTAGAACTAGAACAGCTATGCAAGTTTATCTTGGCGAGGCTATGGCTAGAGTTATTCTTTATGATAACTATACTAACGAAACAGTAGTGCTTACGGATAGGGCTGGGGTTCTTGCACATTTCCCTGTACATCCTACTGAAGCTCTTAGTGCTAAAGATGGAGATAATTCTACTCCTGTTACTGTTGTAACTTGGGATAGCAGAACAGAAGAGGCTCCTACGCTTACGGGCAATAATAAGATTTCTATAGATCTTGAAACTGGAGCTGTAGCGGCATCATCTGATTATACACCTACAGATAGTAAAGTTATTGTTACTTATTCAGGTAAGATATAAAAGTTTAGGGGAGAGTAATCTCTCCCCTAGTTTTCATATCAATTTAATTGAAAAGGAGAATATAATAGATGGCTACTAGTGTTGTAACGCTATTAAGATCTTTGCAAGGTATTGAAGTAGGGCCTAATGAAGCTCCGCTTTTAGTTATAGATGATGAAGGTAATTGGATAGGTTTTACAAAGGAACAAACTCCTGAAAAGACAGCTACTGCTGCTGGAGAGTTTACTCTTATAGACCCCGTAGTTGATGGTGAAACCGTTACTATAGGTACAGATATTTATGAATTTGATATAGACGCTGCTGTTACTGAAGGTAATATTTTGGTTGATGTTAGTGGAGGTACTAAGACACAAGCATCGGCTACGTTTGAACTCACTGGATCTATGCTTGATGGTGAGACTATTACTGTGGGAGACGATGTTTACGAAGCAACCACGACTGGTACAGCCTCTGGTACTAATCATGCCATAGATCTATCTTCGGTGTCTACTGCTGCTACAGGTACACTAACTTTTACTGATCCTGTAAGTGATGGCGAAGTAGTTGTAATTGGAGACGATACTTATGAGTTTGATACTAATGATGCGG
>Ga0334894_1000650_pt1 | contig 38083 bp, 39 predicted proteins | sample GraSluR3_MG_6_FD_207225 | JGI IMG/M metagenome (GOLD analysis project Ga0334894, IMG submission 207225) | Sludge microbial communities from methane-producing bioreactor in Wageningen University, Netherlands - Granular Sludge_12_05 R3 | ecosystem: Engineered > Bioreactor > Anaerobic >...
AATTATTAATAATAAAAGTGTACTTTTATGAAATATCATTTGTACACTATCAAACAATATAAAATAAGCATTGTATATCCTCAGAAAAAATTAAATTATCGGACACCTTGTTATATAATATATATTTATATTAATGGAGGTAAAAATATGGCAAATGCAATTCTTGCAGCAATTTTGTCTTTAATCCTTCCAGGATTGGGGCAAATATATGGTGGTCAAGGACTTATGAAAGGTATTGGTTTCATAATTATAGCATTAATATTAAACATTATTAGTGCTAGTACTTACTCAGTCATATGGCTAATATCAATTATATTTACACTTTATGCAATATATGATGCATATGTAAATGTACATTAAAGTTTTTCTTTTTTTATTTTTTATACTTGGTATAAAAATTCTTTAAAATTCATAAATTGTGCTAATGTTTGATCTTGAATAATTTCTGGCATTACAATAGCTACAAAGATTCCACATAAACCAAAAAATATACCTATAGCCCATATCATTCTAACAGCTGTTTTTTCTTTAACAGGTTTTTTTAAAACAAAACGAATTAATGATTTAAAGCCTTGTTCTGGCCTAATAAGTTTACCTTCTTCATTTATTTGTGTTGGTTTATGTTCTTGTCTTTCCATAAGTCCTGCACTGTAAAACTTTAAAGCTGCATCAATAATATTTGGAAGCAAAATAATAAAAGCTATTAATTTAACTCTTCCAATAAAAGCAATTGATATAATAGCTGCACCAATAACTAAAGTACCTGTATCTCCTGGAAAAACTCGAGCTGGATGTTTGTTAAAATAGAAGAATCCAATTAATGATCCAAGCATACTCATACTAATTATTGTAACATCATATTTTCCAAGTAATAAACAAGCAATTGTAAGAGATCCTAATGCAATAATACCTAATCCAGATTCAATCCCATTTAATCCTGCAAGCATATTTGTTAAGTTTGAACCTATAGAAATAGCTATTGGAATAGAAATTAAATATAATAATCCAACATTTGGTGGTGCAACCCATATTAAAGGTAAACCTGCTAAAAATAATAAAACTAATTTTTCTTTTGATGATAAGACAAGTAAATCATCAACTATTCCTATGATTCCAACAAGAAGTATTATAATTAATACAATAGATAGCTCTAAAATTAATATTTGGTGAAAATAAATTCCAATAAAAATACCTATAATAAATCCAAATAAGATTCCAATACCACCCATTTCTGCGACAATAGGCTTTAATACTTTATGAATATCTTTTCCTACTATTTCAGCATTTTCAAGTTTTCTTATAAGTCTTGGCATAGAAATCCAAGTAACAGAAAAAGAAAGTATACCACAAATAGCAGCTATTAAATATAAAGGTAAAGATTGATCAAATAAAAACATATAACTATATTTGTATTTTTATTAAATAAATTTATCTATAAACTTATGACTTAACGACCATTAAGAATATAGTAAACAGTTCGAATAGGTATGTTTAATTTAGAAGATATTTCTTTTGGGTTTTTTCCATCATCTTTCATGGATTTTACAATTAATTTAGTGTTTTCATCATACTTTCTTTTATAATTATCAATTTTCACATTATTATGTTTACTTAAAAGATAATATACTCTTTTTATAGGTATCTCTAATTTTTTAGAAATCTCTTTTGGTGTGAGATTTTGCTTAGATAAGTTTAAAATATCTTTTTCTTCTTCAAGATATTTTTCTTTAGCACCTTGATTATATTCAATAGAAACTTCTATTGATAAATCGTTTAAGACTTCTAAATATTTTTTAGGAATTCTATTATACAAACTTTTAGAACAAGTAATTTTTTCAAGATTAGGATATTGATCTATTAGTTCTACAATTTTATGAGAACTTAAAGGGATTGTAATATGTATTTTTTTCATAAAAACACTATTTTTTAATTAGTTCTAGGAATTTTTTTGATTTTTCACTCTTTGGTTTTTTAATAATTTCAATATTATTAATTTCTTTTTTAATTTTAGAAACATTAACATCAAAAGAATTACCTATATTTTCAATATCAATATCTGAATTTAAATTAATTAAAGCAGCACCAAGTGCAGGGTAATTAATTTTCATATTAGAATTTTTTATAAGTTTTTCAAGTTTAAATTTTTCATATAGGATTAAATCCATATTCTCTATTGAAATGATCTTCTCATGAGCTTCATCAGCTAAAACACGAATTACTTTTTTATAAGTTTTTTGAAAAATACTTCTCTGTTGACGATCTAATTCTACTCTAATATATGGAAAAGGACTGGATAATTTTCGTCGTCTATTATTCGAACTAGTTAAATAATATTTAAAAATATCCCATATAATCAATGCTGATGGTAGATTTGTAAAAATTGTTTTTTCAGTATTTTCTTTAATATTTAAATCTCTTTTTAAAACACGATTTAAATTATCAAATTTATCAATATATCCTATACTTTTAAGTTTTTCTTTAATTTTCAATTGTCTCCAATCTTCTAAATCATTTGGATTTTCAAGAAAATCAGGATTTTGACTATTAATTTCATCACATATATGTTCATAATTATTTAAACGTTTAAAATCAGTCAAACGTTTTTTAAAAAAAGAATCTTGAATATTTAAAACTATATTTTCACTATATCTTACATAAGCAAGAGCTAGTGCATTTCTTGCGTGTTTATCATTGATGATGGCAGGTTTAGACCTATGAAAACTTAATCTTTCAATTCTAACATCTTTACCATATTGCCTTCTTACCTCTTCTTCATAGTCATCTAAAAAATCTGAGTCTAGAGAAATATTTTTATGAAGAATGCGATCATTTTTATCTTTATATCTAATACTCATAGATATAGTTTTTACTACACCTCGGCGTTCTTGCTTTAAGATTTTTATTACTTTTTGAAATGCATTTCTTCCCCAATTACTAAGTTTTGTTCTTAAAACCATATAGTTTCCAGAATAAGGTAAATAAGGTAAGATTCCAATTCTATGAGTTCTATCATTATTTATTTTAAAAGAAAATTTAGTGGATTTACAAGAACATCTAGAATCATTATCTTTATATTCATTGATTCTATAAGTTTTATAACAAGATTTACATTTTAAATTACTATACTCTTCTAAATTACCAATAGCTATTTTATGAGAATCAATAGCTGATGATACTCTATCCAAGATGTTTTTCTTAGCAACAGCTTTTGTTCTAAAGTATTGGTTATGACGACTTGATTCTCTTCGCTCTTCAACTGTAACTTCATCAATTACATTAACACCATATTTATTTAAAGATCTAAAAGGAGCAGTATAACCTTGTGAATCCATAATATTTTTCATTTCTTGAAGATGATCTAATCTATCGCATAATCTAAAATAAACTGATTTAAAAGTATCAAAGTTTTCAAGATTTTTAAAATCTAGTTTCTCACTATCTAGATTATTAAGATATTTTTCAGCTTTTGTAATAATAGCTGATTCTTCCATTAAATCACCTAAAAATGATTTATTTTATTCTTTCACCAATTTTACATTCATCTGGACTTAGAAGTGCAACACTGTCATCAGTTGCAAGAATCATTCCTTGAGATTCTGTACCAAATAACTTAGCAGGCTCAAGGTTAACAATAACAGCTACCTTCTTAGAAATCAATTCATCAATTTCATAATTTTGGGCTATACCTGCAACAACTTGTATTACTTTTTCTCCAATATCAACTTGAAGTTTTAATAGTTTATCAGATTTTTTAATTTTTTCAGCTTCTTTAATTTGTCCAATTCTAATATCTACTTTTCCAAATTCATCAATAGAAATTAATTCACTCATATTATCACTTTTTAAATTTTCATATAATTTTTCTTTTTCTTTTTCAATAATTTCTTCATCAATTTTTTTAAATAAAGGTTTAGGTTTGGAAATTTCATGACCAGTAGCTAATAAAACACTTGCATCTTTCCATTCATTAGAAGTTTTTAAATTCATTATCTTAGCTATTTCATCTGCCTTATTTGGAATATATGGTTTTAAACAAATAGCTAAAATTTTAGATAATTGATTAGAAAGATAAATACAATTAGCTGCTTTTTCTGGGTCTTCTTTAACAGCTTTCCAAGGTTCTTGATCATTAAAATATTTGTTACCTTTTTTAGCTATTTTAAATATTTCAATTAAAGCTTCCCTAAATTTAAAATCAGAAATTAAATCTCCAACTTTACTTGGAACTTTATCCATAGCTATTTCAAATTCTTTATCTTCTTTAGAAGGGTTTGTATAATCTGGAATTTTAGATTCAAAATATTTACTTGTAAAAGTAAAAGTTCTATGTAAGAAGTTACCTAATACATCAGCAAGTTCATCATTTACTCGTCTTCCAAAATCATCCCATGAAAAATCAGTGTCTTTATTTAAAGGAGCATTAATTGTTAAATAATATCTAAGTAAATCTGAATCAAAATCTTTTATAAAATCATTTATCCAAATAACCCAATTTTTACTTGTAGACATTTTTTCTCCTTCTAAAGATAAAAATTCTCCAGCAAAAATATTATCTGGAAGTTTACATCCATAACCTTTTAAAAGAGCTGGCCAGAAGATAGAATGATGATAAATAATATCTTTACCAATGAAATGAATTGCATAATCATTCCAATAATCTTCCCATTTCTCATTAGATTTCTTAGACCATTGAGAGGCAGAAGAGATGTATCCTAAAAATGCTTCACCCCAAACATAAATAACCTTGCCTTTTGCTTCATCTAATGGAACTGGAACACCCCAATCCATATTTCGTGTTAAAATCCAATCATCCAAACCATCTTTTAACCAATTTCCAGCATAATTTTTAACATTAGCTGGTAAATTATTATTAGATGAAATATACTCTTCAATATCTTTTTGAAATTTACTTAAAGCAAAAAAATACTGATAAGTATCTTTTATTACAGGAGTATTTGAACAATTTAAACATTTTGGATTATCTAGTTCAGTTGGTTCTAAATGTCTACCACATGCTTCACAATGATCTCCTCTTGCATCAGCACCACAAAAAGAACAAGTTCCTTCAACATACCTATCAGGTAAAAATTTAGAACATTCCTCACAATATAACTGTTGGATATTTTTTTTATAGATTAAATCTTTATTATACAAATCTAGGAAAAAATCTTGAGCTATTTTATAGTGAGCTTCATCACTAGTACGAGTAAAACTATCTAGGGAAATATCACATGATTCAATATCACGAACAATCATATCATGGTATCTTTTAGATATTTCAATAGGTTTTTTATTTTCTTTATCAGCATTTACAGCAATAGGGGTCCCATGCTCATCAGTAGCACAAACAAGTAGAACATCATTGTTAATCATCCTATTATACCTTGCATAAATATCAGCAGGTAAATAAGTAGATCTTAAATGACCTAAATGACAGGGGCCATTAGCATATGGAAGTGCACATGAAATAAATATTTTTGACATTAATGTTTTTCTCCTTACAATAATTAAATAATAATATAATTATGTAATTTTACATATTTAAAAATTAAGATTTATAATTATAATAAAATTTTAATTAAATTATAGATTATTAAGTAAAAATAATATTGTTTACTATGAACTTATTTTTAAATTAAATATAAACAATAATATTCTCAAATCAAATAATTTAAGCAAAAATTAATCAAATAGGTATTTAAAGTAAAAATTGTATTTTAATAAAATTTTTGTAATAAAATAAATCTAAAAATTTTTATTAATTAAAAATAAATGAATAAATATGTATAAAGTTTCTTTTATAAATCCCTTATCAAATGAATCTCAAGAAGTAGTTCGAGAATATGGAGATTTAAATTCTGTTTTTAATGAAAATGAAGAATTAATTAATATAGTTCTTAAAACACAAAATCAAAAGATTTCTAATGAAACTTTAATTCCTAAAAATTTAGGAGAATTAGCTATTAAAAGATTAAATTGGTATATTGAAAAAAGATACAATAAAAACTTTAATAATTCATATTATGAGTACATACTAAATCCAGAAATCAGTAAATGTGATGTATTAGTATTCCACCTACTATCACAAGCAATAGCTATGAAATTTAACATTACATCAAGAGAAACACGTTTATTCATTGAATCACAAGGAAGTTTAGTAGATGATCGTCTATCAAAAATACCACCCCACTTTAGAAGTGAATTTCTTGATAAAGTATTAAACGAAATGACAGATAACATTGAAATCAATTGGAAAACATTGAAAGATACAATAGCTAGTCGTAAATTATCTCTTACTGATTTAATAATTGATAACGGTGAAATTGTTCTTGAAAAAGAGGATTTTTTAGAAAAATATTCTGATGAATTTAAGGATCGATCACCAGAGAGAATGTATGATATTATTATTGGAGATAATGTTAAAGAACTTCTACTTTCAAGAATAATAATGCAAAAAACTGAAGACTATATCAAAAAAATCAAAGATATGTCTTATACTATTGAAATCCATCCATCAATTGAAAAAATTGGAGAAGAACTAGCAAGTATGATTCCTGAAAAAATAAGTAGCTATAATACATCTTATGGATCTGGAATTGGATTATTTGGAGATATGAAAGTTGAAAAATTAATAAGAGAAGCTTTCCCCCCATGTATAAATAATACTATGAATGGTGTATCATCAGGAGGACGTAATGACGCAATAGTCTTACTTTTAACATCATTTTTATCATATGCTAGATTATACCCTAATATTTTTGCATCAGAAGAACTAATGAAAGTATCAGATATTGATAAAGACCTATCTATCACAGAAAATGAAATACTACCTTTAATTTTTGAAGCTGCAGAAAATTGTTCCCCACCACTATTTAGTGATCAACCTCAAGAAAAACTAAATATTATTTCAAAATTAGGTTTTGGACTACATGAAAAAATTAATATTGAAAATGAAGGAGATACAACATGGTATACACCCATGAGTTGTGATAAAATAAAAATACACCTACCACAACTATGTAAACCTGATAAAGACTGTAAAAATATTAATAATCCTTTATCTTGTTATGCTAGAAAGAAAAATAATCTAAAAATAACAAAAAAAGAAGAATAAAGTTTATTCTTCAAATATTCCTTCTTCTCCTTGAACTGCATCATAATACTGATTAATAATTGTACTTTCCCATTTATTATAATTAAAGTATTCATCTTCTTCGAATCTATCAGCTAAAATAGATATTTTACGTGAATCTTCATCAATATCTTCCCTCTTACAAAATTCAGATACAATATCTGGAGTATACTCTGAAGGATCATCACTTTTAAAATCTAAATATTCTTCATACTCCTTACCTGAAAATAAATCTTTTGGATTTACTGGATCTTCTTGAGAATCAATAGAATATAATTCAATAAAAGTAAAACGATCTAATGGTAAATCATTAATATCTAAACCTAAATTTTTAATTTCCCCAGTTGAAATATCCATAATAGTATAACCTGTCCTTTGACATGGAATCCATTTTTCATAAGCTGGTTTAACAATATCTTGAGGACTTAAATCAGTTAAACGTGCTTTAAGCTCTTCTAAATCAATGTAATCATTATCATCATCTAGCATCTTTTCACCTAATTTTAAAATAAGAATTTTTTAATATTAATAATTATTTACAATATGAATTAGAATAATCAAAAATTAAATAAATTTAAATAATATTTAAAAGAAATTATAATTAATTAATATTAATATTTTGTGATATAATGAGTGGAAAGGTAATTTTTATTGGAGCTGGTCCTGGGGACCCAGAACTTTTAACTATGAAAGGGTATAAAGCTATTGAAAAAGCAGATGTAATAATTTATGCAGGATCTTTAGTAAATAAACAAGTATTAGATCATAGAAAAGAAGAAAGTGAAGTTTACAATAGTGCATCACTAGATTTAAATCAAATCATAGAAATAATCGAAGAAGCTATTAAAAATGAGAAACTTGTTGCAAGAGTCCACACAGGAGATCCTTCAATTTATGGAGCTATTGGAGAACAAATTAGAGAACTTAAAAATAGAAACATTGAATACGAAGTTATTCCAGGTGTAAGTTCAGTATTTGGAACTGCATCTGTTTTAGAAGCAGAATTAACATTACCTGAAATCTCTCAAACTGTAATCATTACAAGACCAGAAGGTAGAACTCCAAAACCAGAAGATGAAAGTTTAACAAGTTTAGCAAGTCATCATGCAACAATGTGTATATTCCTTGGAATTGGAATGATTGATAAAGTTGTTGAAGATCTAAGTGAAGAATATGATGAAAATACACCAGTAGCAGTAGTTAGAAAAGCTACATGGGAAGACCAGTTAATCATAAAAGGTACATTAAAAACAATAGCTCAAAAAGTAAAAGACGAAAATATAACAAAAACAGCAATGATTATTGTAGGAGATGTACTTGATCCTGGAGATTTTACACCTTCTAAATTATATGATAAAAATTTTAAACACGAATATAGGTAAAAATTAATCTTCTATTCCCTAAATAACTAATTTAAACACAAATATAGGTAAAAATTAATTTTCTATTTCCTTTTTTATTTTTGAAATAGCTATTTCTTTTTTAGCAGGATAAGCTGCAATTTTAACTTTTAAATGAATACAATTTCCAGAATCAACAATAGTCCATTTTTCATTTATTGCATCTTCTTTTGAAAATCTTAAAAATAAATTGGCATTATCATCCATTTTTTTATCTAAATCTAAAATAAGTTTATCTATTTGATATCTATCTAAATTTTTAAGAGAATTAAAAAATTCTTTTGTAAATCTTTTTTTATCAACTAAACCTGTTAAAATAGTAATATCATCATTAAAAATACCATCTGCTTCTTCTTTTTCAATCCGCGCAGATGGTAAAATATTTAAAAGCCCTTGAATTAATTCATCTTCATTCTCATCTTTATATACAAAGATTCTAAATCTAATATTATGTATCATAAAAACACTGTCTTTTAGTAAATATAATAATTCTATAAATAAGTTTATTTAAACCTTATCAATGATTTATTTTTATATTTATGTTTATAAGAATCTTTGAAGATAGTAATGGTAATAAAATATATAAAATTAGTTATAATTAAAAAAATAAAATAGGAAAAGTAAGTTATTTTCTTCTAGCTTGTTCACTACCTTTTCCTTTAAATCTAAGCCCTCTTCCTTTTGTTCCTGCACTAGTTAAACCTCTTAGAGCTCTGTTAGTGTGTTTTTTAGAACAGATCCAATTAATTCTTTTATCATTTTTAATAGATGGACTTTGTGGGTCTACTAAAATAACTTCATAAAATTTAAATTTACCGTCAGACCATACCCAGTAAGAGTTTAAAACTTCTAAGTTTGGATATTTTTTAGAAACACGTTCTTCAGCTATTCTTTGGATTGATTTAGATGGAGTAATTTTATTTACACCCATTCTTTTTGGTTTACGACCTGCAGTAAAACGAGTTTTTCTTCTTCCACCACGTCTTACTCTTGTTCTTACAACAATAAATCCTTTTTTAGCTCTATAACCTAAGTTTCTAGCACGATCAATTCTAGTCGGTCTATCAATTCTTTGGACAACTTTTTCTCGTCTCCATTTCGGAGCTCTTTCCCACATGAGTTCTCTTACATAAGACTCATCTGGTTTTTTCCATGCTTCTCTAATATATTTATACAAAATTAACACCTCTTGTTCAGCTTAAAGCCACATCCAAGGGAAATATGTCCCTATAAGAGTATTTTTAAAAAAAATCGTTAATATTTTAACGATAATTAAATATTTGTAATAGCTATTTATAAAGGTTATTATTTATTTATATAAGAATTAATTAATTTCATTTTCAAAAAGTTTTACCTCATCAATACTTGGAAAACCATCACTACCAAACTTTTGAATATATTTTGAAGAAATCCAATTAGCTATTTTACAAGATTTTAAAAGAGAATATCCCTTAAGATAAGAATATAAAAATCCAGAATTAAATATATCTCCTGCACCTGTTGTATCTGCAACTTCAGCATCAAATGCTTTTACATCTACAAATCCATCTTTATTCATTGCAAAAACTCCATTAGAACCTTTTTTTACAACAATTATTTCAATCCCATAATCTAAAAGATTTGATGCTATTTCTTTTACAGTTTTTGAATCATCATACAATATTTTTAATTCTTTTTCATTAATTAAAAGAATATTAGTTCTATTTAGAATTTTTTTTAATTCATCTAATCCTTTTTTTACATAGATCGTTCCAGGATCAAAACTTAATACAATATTTTCATCTAATTTATCGATTAGGTCTTTTTGAGCATTAAATGAATCACCAACAAATGAAGTAAAATGAATAATTTTAGATACAGTTATATTTTGAATATTAATTTCATCTATTGAAATATCATCATTAACACCAGAATCAACATATAAAGCTCTATTACCTAATTTATCAACAAAACCTATAACTTTCCCAGTTTCACCCTTTTTTGAATAGATTAAATTATTTGTAAAAACTTCATTATATGCTAAATTTAATTCTAAAACATCCCCATCAGGATCCTCAGATATTTTTCCAATATAAGATGTTTTAATTCCAAGTTTTGATAACCCAATTATTGTATTAGCTGCAGAACCTCCTGGACTTTCATAAAGTGATTTAATATAGCTTTCTTCATCCCTACAGGCAATATCTTCAACATGATAAAGTTTATCTAAGTTTAATGCACCAAATCCTATAACTTCAACATCTAAATCATTACCTAAAATTTTCATTAAATCACCTATAAAATATCTAGCAAGTTATATTTTTTATCTCCTAATTTGCCATTAAAGTTTCCTGCAGAAATTTTTAAAACTCCTTCAATATCACAGATTGTATCAATAGCTGCTTTTATAGAATTTTTCATAGATTCCTCATCAACAGCATTGATAACAATTTCAGGAATATAATTTATATCACCTGGAACTTTAGAAATATCTTCTAACTTTTCTTTTAGAGAAGGACAATAGTAATGATTTGTTGATGGACCAATCCAAGGATAATTAGTTTCAGGTTTTGAAGCTGCAGAACAGATTCCAAAAGGTGCACAAACTCCTTCAGTTGCCATTATTTCATTAAGAGCTATTTTTCCTGCTTTTAAAACAGCTTCTTGAGAATCACACATATACCAAAAATTAGCACCCATTATTCCATTAGAATAAGATAATTTTTCTTCAATTTGAAAATCAGGTACAGCTATTGGAACATTAATCATATCTCGACCATATTTATTTATTTTCCATTCATAACCATCTCCACAATTACCTACTTGTTTTTCCATACTAATATATCCTTCAGGATTATTAGTGTAGTTAAAAACACGTGTAAATGGTTTTACTAAAATATCTTGTCTTACCCTATAAGATAGTTCTAATTCAAATTTTTCAATATTGCGACTTCCAAACCAATACTGAACAATTGCACCATATCGACCATCAGGAGTTTTAGATTTAGGTAAGAATCCTTCAACTCCCCCTTCAACTCTACCAATAACTGCACTAGGAGTAGCTGTAGAGTCATATGCTGCTTGTTTAACAATTTCTTTATTTGGTCCAGTTATTAAAGCTCTAATATATATACCATCAAATGCTTCAAAATATGTATCTTCTACTTTTTTATAATCCATTTTAAAACCTCATCCTAAATTACTAATAGCTTGACCTCTAATTTCTGTTCTAATTTTTTTACTGTTTTTTAAAATAAAATCTAAATTATTCTTATCAATGATTTTAATAATAGGATAATTATAATTGCTAAAAGATTCAAAAAACTTTTGAGTAATCCATAAATCAATATCATAAATGTTAAATAATTCTTTTAAATTATTTTGAGTATTATAATCTTTTATAAACTCCAATACTTTCTTTTTATCAAATTTTGAATAAATATCAGCTATTAATGCTGTTGGTATTGAATTAATAGATACAATAGCTATTTCTGCTTCTTTTAAAGAGTAGATATTTCCATTAAAAGATATAGATATTCCATTATTTTTTCGAGCATAATTTAAAGGCTCACAATCAGTGATACTATCACCAATATAAAATATATTATTTTTATCTATCTTATTATCAGAAATTATTTTTTCAATAGCTAATTGTTTTTCAATACCTCCTACAGTTTTGATTTTAGATAAATATTTATTTATACCCATCTTAGGAATTTGATTGAAAAATATATCATCTAAAACTTTCAAATCTTTATTTTTTTCTGGATCTAAGTTTATAATAATGTTTTTAAATTCTTTAATTTTATTTATTTCATCATTGTTAATTTTAAAAGAATCTAAGTTTAAAAAAGTGTAAAATGTTTTATCAAAAGGAAAATCCATATAATCACAAACAGCACTGATATACTGTCCATAGCTAGTACTTACAATATATGAATTCATAAATCTTTTTATAAAGTTTAGTGAATCTTTTGCATAGCTTATCTCTAAAATATTTTTTTTTGAAAAATTAATCAAATCATCATTAGAAATATTTTCAGCTTTTAAAAAAGGAATAATCAATTTTAAAGTATTGCCTGCATTATAATCTGATTTTTTAATAACATCGACTAAATAATCATCAAATAAACTTAATGTTTTAAATAGTTTATCTCCAGAATCAATAAAATACTCACACATTTCATATGCATTATCATTTAATGTTAAAGGTCCTTCACAATCAGAAATAAATGATTTCTCAAACAAAAATAATCACCATAAAACTTAAAAAATAATTTATATTATTTATTATAAGTTTTCTGATATAAAAAATGTGTTAATATTTTTAAAAAAGAAAATTTTTTTTATTTGATTGAGTGTTGGACAAAAATACCTTTTTCAAGAAAGATGTTTCTTCAAATTTCAAACAAAGGATTAAACTATCGTTTTAAGAAAATGATTTTGAATTTTGGCCGAGCCTCTGATTAAATTAATTTATTTAAAAAATATTTTTACATGTTATGTTTAATATTTAGACTTAATATTTTCTAAATAATAATTATCTACATCACGAGCAGAAATTAAATCTTCAAATACAGATACCGGAACATTAACTGCTTCAAACTTTTCACCATTTTGATAATAAATAATGAGGTTTTGATTTTTAGGTTTATACTCCGCTAATTTAATCAATTTTGAATTTATTATTCTTAATGTCATTATATTTAAGTTGTATTTTTTATTATATAAACTTTTAAATGTTATATATAAAACTTATTAACAATAAAAATTTTAAAATTATTCAAATATTAAAAATAATAGGGTCCTAGATTTTTGGAAAAAATCAAAGGTATTTAATATCTCATTTCACATGTTTAGAATCCATTGAGCATTCATCCTATAAAAGTACAAATTCTATTGCCCTTTTGAGTACAAATTCTAAAATTTAAAGCTCTGATTTTAATAATAAAGAAAATTCACATACTCCAAAATCAGGTGAAAATAGACTTTATGGAAAATGCTTTAAATTAATGTGTATTCATTTTACTAAATATATATGAATTTTAAGACGAAATTCATTTGTACTTTTAGAAAATCAACACAATTCTATCTTAAAACACATCAAACAACCATCAGGCATTCTTATTTTTTTCATAAAAATCTAGAACCTTATAAAAATAATAATATAAGATTTAAAACACCAAGCGATAATTTAATAAGTTATCATAATTTTAATTAATAATTCAAGTTAAAATAATTTTAAAAATAAAAAAAAATATTCATAATAAGATTATAAAATAAATTTAATAGATTATATATCTCTATCAAATTTTTTTACACCTATTACAAAGAATAGTAAAGTAAAACCTAATAATATTAATAGATCTAACCAAACATCACCTAATGTTTGACCTTTTAACATTATTCCCCTCATTGCATCGTTTAAATATGTTAAAGGAAATATATAAGCTATTTTTTGGAATATCCAAGGCATAGTTTCAATAGGATAAAAAACACCTGATATAAACATCATTGGAAATGTAAATGGCATAACCATTTGTGAATAATCTTCTTGGTTTGAAGCTCTTGAAGACACCATAATTCCAAATCCAACAAAGCATAGTGCACCAATCATAAGTACAATAATAGTTGGTAGAATTCCACCTTTTGCAGATGCACCAAATAAAATAATTGCTGCAAACAATAATATTAATGCTCTTATAAATTCTACTGATAATTTTCCAGCTATTTTCCCACCAATAACAGTAGCAACAGTAGTAGGAGTCATGAATAACCTAGCTAGTTCTCCAGTTTCTCTTTCTCCAGCTATTGACGCACCCATTCCCATCATACAAGACATCATTATTGTCATTCCAAGAACTGCTGGTACTAAAAAATCAATGTATTTAATATCGCCATATATTTTATCAATGTCTAAATTAATCATTGATTTAAAGGAATCAATATTAAAACCTTGTGAATTATCCATATTCCCATTTGTAAGAAAACTAGATATTTTTGAACTTTCACCTATTGAAATATTTTGGAAAATAGCTTGAGTAGCAGGTACTAATGTTTGACTAGCCATTTGATCTGAAGAATCTAAGTAAAAATCCACTGTTTTCTCTTCATTAATTTGTTCATCATAATCCGAAGGTAAAATAATCGCTCCTTTGACCTTTCCAGAATCAACTAGATTTTTACCATGATTTATATCACCTGTAATTTCAACAACTTTATAGATTTTATTTGATTCTATAGCATCAATTGTTACATCTGTTAAATCACCTTCACTTTGAGATACTATAACAACTGGTAAATCTGTAAGTTCACCACCCATTCCATAACCAAATAATAAAATCATTATTATAGGAAAAACTAATATTGAAAATAGTCTTGCAGGATGCCTTTTTAAACTTAACCACTCTTTTTTTACCAGCCAAAAGATTTTTTTTCTTTCACTCATTAAAATCACCTATGCTCTAGCATCGTCTTCTGCTTCAGAAGTTACTTTAATAAAAACATCTTCAAGTGATGGTTCTTCAGATGAAAAAGAAGAAATTATTCCTCCATCTTTTATAATTGAACTTGTAATATTATTAATAGCTTTATCTTCAAATTTATCTACCTGGAGTTCCACTCTTCCTTGTTTTGAAATATTCACATCAAAAACAAAGTCAATACTTTTAAGATTATTAATCAATTCATCTGAAATATTTTCTATTAAAAAAGATAATCTCCGATAATTAAATTCTAATTTTTCATTATTATTTTGAATATTAGATAAAGTTTCTTTAATATTACTATAATTTTGTTTTTCCTCATTTAAAAGAATATCTTTTAATCCTCTAGGACTATCATAAGCAACAAGATTACCTGTATTTATTATAGCAACATTATCACATAACCTATCTACTTCATGCATATCATGCGAACATAAAATAATTGTATGGCCACTACTGTTTAAATCTTCCATTAACTCCCATAAAATTCTTTTAGTAGTTGGATCAAGTCCTATTGTAGGTTCATCTAAAAATAAAATTTCAGGTCTATGAACTAAGCTAGCAACCAGAGATGCTTTTTGTTTTTGACCACCAGATAATTGTCCTATTCTTTTATCTTTAGCATAAGTAATATCTACTAAATCCATTAATTCATTAATTCTATCTAATTTATCTTCTTCTTTAACTCCATAAAAATCAGCACATAGCTCTGCATTTTCTAAAACAGTTAAATCTTTATACAAACTAACATGTTGAGGCACCATGCCTAATGTTTCTCTAACTTCATTTGGATTTTTTTGTATATCAAATCTAGATACAGTAGCTGTTCCAGAGCTAGGATATGCTAAACAAGTAAGCATTTTAATAGTTGTTGTTTTTCCAGCCCCATTAGGTCCAAGCATTCCAAAAATAGAATTTTTAGGAATTTTCATAGTTAATGAATTAACTGCAGTGAAATCTCCATATTTTTTTGTTAATTTTTCTGTTTCAATTATATATTTCATTTTATACTCCGTTTAATCAATTATAAATCCCAAATCATTTAAAAATTCTCTCCAAATATCTTTAGAAATTAATTTTTCATTTTTAAATTTAATATGCTTTAATAAACATTCACCTTTTGATGTAGTATTATAAAATTTAACTTTTTTATTATTATTATCCCCCCATTCTCCTAAAATTAAGCCATTACTTTCCATTTCATGTAAAAGAGGATATATTTTACTTGAATTAAATTTTGGAATAATATTTTTTTCAATTAATTCTATGAAAAAATCATCTAATGATTTCATAATCCCATAGCCATGAATTTTTTCTTTATTAATAATCCATAATATTATGACTCTTAAAAAACCATTAGGAAAATGTTTAAAAAACTTTTTGGAATTAAAATTTGAATCTTTAAATTCCTTTACAAATTCATTATCACAATACTCATCTTTTTCCATTATATAATACACCCTATTTTTATATAAAAATTTGAGATATATCAAATTTAGATATATATTTTATTATTAATAAAGATTTCTAAAGAAAATAAAAGAAAAGCTATATAAAATTTAACTTTTAAAGATAAAATCATGAAAAATAAAAAAGTTCTTGTAACAGGAGGATTAGGATTTATTGGATCACATATTGTAGAAGAATTAGTAGAAAATAATGAAATTACAATTATAGACGATGAATCTACTGGAAAAATTGACAATTTAAATTGTATTGAGCATTCGAATATTACTTTAATTAAAGAAAATCTAAATAATCTAGATTTAGATGAAATATTAAAGAATATTGATTATGTATTCCATTTAGCTGCAATGGCAAGTGTTCCATTAAGTGTAGATCAACCTTTAAAATCAACAGAAAATAATCTCAATGCAACAATAAAACTAGCAATATCCTGTAAAAATCAATATATTAAGAAAATCGTGTTTGCTTCATCTTCAGCAGTTTATGGAAACAATATAAACACACCTCTTAAAGAAACAGAACCATTAAATCCAACATCACCTTATGCTGCTTCTAAAGCAAGTTGTGAATTATATCTTAAATCATTTATTGAGAGTTATAATTTAAATTCAGTATCACTCAGATTTTTCAATGTATTTGGACCCAAACAAGATGTTAACTCGCAATATGCTGCAGTCATACCTAATTTTATATATGCATTAATTAATGATAAAGAACCCATAATCTATGGAGATGGTAATCAGACTCGTGACTTTATTTATGTAAAAGATATTGTAAAAGCATGTATATCTGCATGTGAATCTGATTATAACGGAGTAGTAAATGTTGCATCTGGTGAAGAAATAACTATTAATGAACTATTTGAAGCAATACAAAATATTTTAAATTCAAATATTAATCCTAAATATCTAGATGAACGTAAAGGAGATATAAAATATTCTTCTGCAGATGTTTCAAGAATGAAAAAAATAAACTTTAAAGCAGACCCTACAATGTTTAAAAGACAAATTGAAGAAACTGTAAAGTGGTTTAAAAATTATAATTAATGTAAACCACAATTACTACAAGAATGTCCTTCATCCCCTTCATCAGGAATAGGTTTTTTAATTTCTTGTAATGTTACAGCTATTGAATAATATTTAGTACCATGGTCTTCTCTTTCAATAACAGGAGAAATGCCTTTAAAATAACATTTTATATCCCCAGTATTTCCTATATCAAACGAAATAGGTTCACCTAATTGAAATCTTTGAAAATAATCAAGAATTTCATCTTTTTGTTTTTCTAAAACTCTTAAATTGACTGTTAAAATATTATTTTCACCTGTTTTTAAACCAACATTTTTTTGATCTAATTCTAACTGCCTACCAAGTTCTTTTTTAAAAGTTACTATATTATCTATATTGTTTGATACCATAAAATCACATTAAATATTAAATATTTTTTTTATATAGATTAAATATGTATTTTTTATTAAATAAAATTATAGTAAACAATACACCAATGAACAAAAAAATACATTAAAAAATTAAAAAGAATTATGAATTTACAAAATTTATCATAAATTGTCACGATTTTTAATAACCTTTATATTTTATATTTTACATAATTATTAATTATTAGAGATATACATCATTTAGCTATTTAAATAAATTTTAAACTAATAAAAAAATATTAACAATAAAAAAAGGTGTTATATTGAAAGAATTTAATAAAGATATTGGTAAAAGGATCAAAGAGTTAAGAGAACTTTCTGATAAATCAATTGAAGAATTTGCAGAAGAATTAAATATTGATGGAAATACCTACAAAAAATACGAAAATGGAGAGTTAGATATTCCTGCTAGCTTTTTATATGAAATAGCAAACAATTTAAAAGTCGATTTAAACTTACTTTTAACAGGTGAAGAGAGTAGAATGCATATTTTTGATGTAACAAGGGCAGGAAAAGGAATTTCAGTGAATAGAAGTAATCAATACGAATATGAAAATTTATGCAATAAATTTATTCATAAAAAATCTGAAGTATTCGTTATAACAGTAGAACCTAAAGAAAAAAGACCATCTTTAAATACACATCCTGGACAGGAATTTAATTATGTTTTAGAAGGTAGTCTAAAAATATACATTCACGAGAATGAAATTATTTTAAACAAAGGAGATTCTATTTTCTTTGATTCAAAACACAAACATGCTATGGAAGCATTAAACAATGAAAAAGCTAAATTTTTAGCAGTTATTATGTAAACTGGGGTTAAAAATGTCATCATTATTAAAAAACTTTGTTAAACAAACAGAATTCGACTCTTATGAAGATTTTAATGAAAATTTTGAATTTAAAATACCTGAAAACTTTAATTTCGGTTTTGATGTAGTAGATAAATATGCAGAAATTGATCCTGAAAAAATAGCTCTTATATGGACTGATGATGAAGAAAAAAAAGTCTTTACATTCCAAGATATTAAAAATTATAGTAATAAAGTTGCAAATTTAATTAAAAGCCTTGGGGTTACAAATGGAGATAAAGTAATGGTAACCTTAAAAAATAGATATGAATTCTGGTTTACATTAATAGCTCTTCATAAAATTGGTGCAGTAGCTATTCCTGCAACACATATGTTAAAATTTAAAGATATCAAATTTAGAATTAAAAAAGCTGATGTTAAAATGATTATCTCAATAGATGAAGATAATATAATAGAAGATTATGATAAATCTGAAAAAGAGCTAGGTATTAACATAAAAAAACTAGTAATTAATAGAGATATTAATGGATGGTACAATTTTTCAAAAGAAATAGAAAAAATGAGCAATGAATTTAAAAGGGAATATAAAAATAAGAATAATAATCCAATGCTTATATTTTTCAGCTCAGGAACAACTGGCCTTCCAAAAATGGTAGAACATGATTATTTATATCCATTTGGACATATAATTACTGCAAAATACTGGCATAATGTTGTTGAAAATGGAATACATCATACAACCGCAGATACTGGTTGGGGAAAAGCTCTTTGGGGGAATTTATATGGTCAATGGATTGCAGGAACATCTGTTTTTATTTATGACTACATCAGATTTGATCCTCAAAAATTTTTAAATAAAATTACAGAAGAAAAAGTAACAACTTTTTGTGCACCTCCAACAATTTATAGATTACTTATTAAAGAAGATTTAAGTAAATATAATTTTGAAAATCTTACTTATGTAACAACTGCAGGTGAACCTTTACCTTATGAAGTTTCTAAAAAATTTAAAAAAATAACTGGGTTAACAATTAAAGAAGGATTTGGACAAACAGAAACAACACTTTCAATAGCAACCTTTATTTGGATGGACTCAAAACCAAATTCAGTAGGTAAACCCTGCCCTATTTTTAATATAGAACTTTTAGATAATAATGAACAAATACCTGATATTGGTGATGAAGGAGAAATCACAATTAATGTTTCAGAAGGAATTCCACCAGGTTTATTTAAAGAATATTACAAAGATGAAGAAAAAACTAAAAAAGTTTGGTATAATAACCATTATCACTGTGGGGATACTGCTTGGGTGGATGAAGATGGATATTATCAGTTTGTTGGAAGAAATGACGATATAATTAAAAGTTCTGGATATCGTATAGGCCCATATGAAGTTGAGAATGCATTAATATCCCATGATGCTGTTTTAAATTGTGCTGTAACAGGTTATCCTGATAAAATTAGAGGCCAAATTGTTAAAGCAACAATAGTTTTAACAGAAGGTTTTGAACCTTCAGAAGAATTAAAAAAAGATATTCAAAATCATGTTAAAAATGTAACAGCACCTTACAAATATCCTAGAAAAATTGAATTTGTAAAAGAAATACCAGAAACGATTAGTGGGAAAATAAGAAGAGTTGAAATTAGAAATAAAGATCAATGATATTATGAAAAAACCAAGTCCATTTCCAATTATACATAAAAATGAATGTAAAGCTTGTAAGAGATGTATTATAGCATGTCCCTTAAATCTATTAGAATTAAGTGAAGATCTAAATGAAAATGGATACCAGTATGTAAAATACAAAGGTGAAGGTTGTACTGGTTGTGGAAATTGTTATTATTCATGCCCTGAACCATTAGCTATAGAAGTTCATACATATAAAAGAAAAAAATAAAATTTTAAGGAGGTTAATAATGAGTAATCAAATGATAAAAGGAAACACTGCTGTAATAATTGGTGCTATGTATGCAGGTTGCGATTGCTATTTTGGGTATCCAATAACCCCTGCTAGTGAGATATTACACGAAGCTTCAAAATATTTCCCACTTACAGGTAGAAAGTTTGTTCAAGCTGAAAGTGAAGAAGCATCAATAAACATGGTTTATGGTGGAGCTGCAGCAGGACACAGAGTAATGTCAGCATCATCTGGCCCAGGAATGAGTTTAATGCAAGAAGGAATAGCTTATCTTGCAGGTGCAGAATTACCAGCAGTAATTGTAGATATTATGAGAGCGGGACCAGGTCTTGGAAATATAGGTCCAGAACAAGGCGATTATAATCAAAGTGTTAAAGGAGGAGGTCATGGAAATTATAAAAACATTGTTCTAGCTCCTAATTCTGTTCAAGAAATGTGTGACTTAACTATTAAAGCTTTTGAACTTGCAGATAAATATAGAAATCCTGTTGTTGTTTTAGCAGATGGAATACTTGGACAAATGGCAGAACCTCTAAATTTTCCAGAAATAGCTATTGAACCAGAAATTAATAATGATTTATCTGTTCGTGGGACTGAAGAAACAATGGAAAACTTAGTTAGTTCTATATTTCTCAATTTTAAACAATTAGAAGAGTTTAACTATGCGATTCAAGAAAAATATGAAGAAATTAAAGAAAATGAAATTGAATTTGAAGAATATGAGCTCGAAGATGCAGAAATAGTTTTAATTGCATATGGAATAAGTAGTAGATTATCCAGATCAGCAGTTGACACCTCAAGAGAAAAAGGAATTAAAGTTGGATTACTTAGACCAATTACATTGTTTCCCTTCCCAGAAGATAAAATTAAAGAATTATCCGATAAAGGAGTAATATTTATATCTGTTGAAATGAGTAATGGTCAACTTCTTCAAGATATTCAACTTGCAGCTTCAAGAAAAGAAGATACTTATCTTGTAAATAGAATGGGTGGAAACTTAATAGAATTAAATGATATCATGAAAAAAATTGAGGAGACAAATAATTTATAGGTTGTGTAAATATGGATAATGAAAATATAAATGATGATTTTGAATTAAAGATATTAAAAAATCCTGACTCAATTTATGATAATTTTTCTAGAAAAGGAGAAGGAAAACAATCTGTAACTCATTACTGTGGTGGTTGTGGTCATGGAATTCTACATAAACTAATTGGAGAAGTAATGGATGAATTAGAAATCCAAAAACGTTCTGTTATGATATCACCAGTTGGTTGTGCTGTATTTGCTTATTACTATTTTAATTGTGGTAATGTTCAAAGTGCACATGGTAGAGCTCCTGCTGTTGGAACTGGACTATCAAGAGCAGAAGATAATGCTGTTGTAATGTCATATCAAGGAGATGGTGATTTAGCCTCTATAGGTTTAAATGAAACATTACAAGCAGGTAATCGTGGGGAAAAAATAGCTGTATTCTTTGTAAATAACACTGTTTATGGTATGACTGGAGGACAAATGGCTCCAACAACATTAGTTGGTGAAGTAACAACAACTTCCCAAACAGGACGAGATCCTAACTATGCAGGTTATCCTATACACATGTGTGAATTAATTAATAATCTTAAAGCTCCAGTGTTCATCGAGAGAGTTTCCCTTTCAAATCCAATGAATATTAGAAAAGCAAAAAAAGCTATTGAAAAATCTTTAAGAATACAAAAAGAAGGAAAAGGTTATAGTTTCATTGAAGTTTTAGCGCCTTGTCCAACAAATTTAAAAATGGATAGTGAAGAAATACAGGAATTTGTTGAAAAAGAACTGGAAAAAGAATATCCATTAGCTTGTTTTAGAGATAGAAGTTCTGAAGTAGAAAGTATAAAAAGACCAGATAGTAATTTTTCTAAAGAAAAATTAGATGAAATATTTAATATTAATAGAGGAATTTCATTTAAGTTAATAGATGATGATAGTATTAAACCCTTTTCAATAAAAATAGCTGGTTTCGGAGGTCAAGGAGTATTGAGTGCTGGTTTAACAATTGCACAAGCTGCTTGTAATGAAGGAAAACATGTTTCTTGGTATCCTAGCTATGGTCCAGAACAAAGAGGAGGAACTTCTAATTGTTCTGTTGTGATCTCTGGAAAAGCAATAGGAACACCAGTAGTAGAAGATATAGATGTTCTAATAGCTTTAAACAATTCTTCAATTAAGAAATTTTCAGATGATGTTAAAGAAGATGGTATAATCCTTTATGATTCACATATTGATGATGTTAATATAAATAAAAATGTTAAATCAATACCAATACCTGCTGTAAAAATAGCTGAAGAAAATGGTAATATTAAAACTGCTAATACTGTATTTCTTGGAGTTTTATCAGAATTGAATAAAATTATTTCTAAAGATGCTTATATTGAATCTATTAAAGATATTTTTGCTGGAAAAGAAAAAGTAATAGATACAAATATTAGTGTTTTAGATTCTGCTTCTAAATGGACAAGAGAAAATATTTAATTGGTGATTTAATGAGCTATAAAAAGATAAGTAAATATTTCTTAGATAATTCTAATGTTTCAGTTGGAGATACTATCACCATTACTAAAACAGATATTGAATATAAAGGAATTTTACTAGATAGAAATGATAACAGCGAAGATGGATATATTGTTCTTAAATTAGATAGTGGATATAATATAGGGATAAATATTGAAAATAGTGAAGTTAATCTTGTTGAAAAAGGTAATAAACCAAAAATTGGTTATGATAATAAACAAATTGCTAAAAGTGATAAAAAAGAGAATATATCTATTATTTCAACCGGAGGAACAGTTTCTTCCATAATTGATTATAAAACTGGAGCAGTTCATCCTGCTTTTACAGCTGAAGATTTACTTAAAGCAAATCCAGAATTATTAGATTTAGCTAATTATGAAGTTAAAGCTTTATACAATATATTAAGCGAAAATATGAAACCTGAGTATTGGGTTGAAGCTTCAAAATCAATAGCTGATGATATATCTTCTGGCTCTGATGGAGTTGTTGTAGCACATGGTACAGATACATTACATTATACTTCTGCGGCATTAAGTTTTATGCTTGAAACACCAGTTCCAATTGTTATTACTGGAGCTCAAAGAAGTAGTGATAGACCTTCAACTGATGCTTCATTAAATTTAATTAATTCTGTTAAAGTTGCTAAATCAAATATTGGTGAAGTTGTTGTATGTATGCATGAAACTTTAGATGATTCAAGTTGTTTAGTTCATCAGGGAACTAAAGTTAGGAAAATGCATACAAGTAGAAGAGACACATTTAGAAGTATTAATACAGAACCAATAGCAACTGTAAAAAATGATAATATAATAATAAATTCGGATTATAGTTATTTTAAAAGAGGAAAAAGGGATTTAAGATTAAATAATGACATTGAATATAAAGTTGGATATATTAAAAGTTTTCCAGGAATAACTAATGAGTTAATAGATTATCATATTGACAAAGGATATAAAGGTATTTTAATTGAAGGCACTGGTTTAGGCCATATTCCAGATTATATTGTTGATTCTATAAAACGAGCAAAAGAAGAAAATATAGCAATAGTTATGAGTTCACAGTGTTTATATGGTCGAGTTAATATGAATGTTTACAGTACAGGGCGAAAATTAGTTGATGCTGATATAATTTCTGGGGAGGATATGACTCCTGAAACTGCTTATGTTAAATTATGTTGGGTTTTAGGACAAAGTAACCAAATAAATGAAGTGAAAGAATTGATGAATAAAAATATTGCTGGAGAAATATCTTCAAAATCTTCAGTAAAAAATTTCTTAAATTAAGGTTGTGTTAGATTGGATTTTGATAAATTAGGTCTTAAAATGGGTCTTGAAATTCACCAACAATTAAATACTATGCATAAACTATTTTGTCCTTGTAAAACTGAATTAATTGATAAAGATTATGATAATATAATAAAACGTAATTTAAGACCCACACAAAGTGAATTAGGAGAAATTGATAGAGCAGCATATGCAGAATCAATACAAAAATTAAATTTTAAGTATGAATCTTATAATAGTGAAACCTGTCTCGTTGAATGTGATGATGAACCACCATATAGTTTAAATGAAGAAGCTCTTGAGATATCTATTATTATAGGTGAATTATTAAATATGCATATTGTAGATGAATTTCATACAATGAGAAAACAAGTTATAGATGGAAGTAACACTGGTGGTTTTCAAAGAACTGGTTTAGTTGCAACAAATGGTCATTTGGATACTCCTTATGGTAAAGTAATTATTGAAAGTTTAGGTCTTGAAGAAGATGCTTGTAGAAGAATTGAAACTACTGATGATTTTACGGAATTTAGATTAGATAGACTTGGTATACCTTTAGCTGAAATAACAACTGATCCTTCAATGCATCATCCTGAACAAGTTCGTGAAGTTGCATATATGATTGGGCAAATCTTAAGAAGTACAAATGTTAAAAGAGGTCTTGGAACAATTAGACAAGATGTAAACATTTCTATTGAAAAAGGAGCTAGAGTTGAAATTAAAGGTGTTCAAAATCTTGATTTATTTAATAAAATTGTTGAAAATGAAATTCAAAGACAATTAACATTAATTGAAATAAAAGATGAACTTAAATCAAGAAATGCTAAAGTAATTGAAGAAATTTATGATTTAGATGAAATATTTGAAAATACTGAGTCTAAAATTTTATCTTCTGCAGAATCTATAAAAGGAATTGTTTTAAAAGGATTTGGTGGTTTAATAGGAAAAGAAGTTCAAAAAGGTAGAAGATTTGGAACAGAAATTGCAAGTTATGCGAAAAAAAGAGGAGTTTCTGGTATATTTCATACTGATGAGCTTCCAGCATACGGAATTAGTTCTAATGAAGTAGAAAAATTAAAAAAATCATTGAATCTAGATGAAAATGATGCAATTATAATTGTAGCCCACAACGAAAAAATAGCTATTTCTGCTTTAGAAGAAGTTAAAAAAAGAGCTAATTTAGCATTTAAAGGAGTCTTAGAAGAAACTAGAAAAGCTCTTGAAGATGGAAATACAGAATATATGAGACCACTACCAACTGCAAATAGGATGTATCTTGAAACTGACATCCCATCATTTAAAATTGAAAAAAAACTAGTTAAGTCTATAAAAGATAATTTACCTGAACTTCCAGATGTTAAAAAAGAACGAATTATTAATGAATATAAATTAAGTGAAGATTTAGCTAATCAAATAGTTAAAAAAGGTATTTGTGATGATTTTGAATGTATAATTCCATCTTTAAAATTAGATTCAATAACAATCGCCTCTGTTTTAGCATATGATATCCCAGAAATTAAAAGAGAAGGACATAATACTTATAATTTAGATAATAATAAATTAATCTCCATATTTTCATTAGTTGAAAATGGTAAGATTTCAAAAGATGCAATATCAAATCTAATGATTAAAGTATGTGAAAGTCCAAATAGTAATATAGAAAAAATTGCTGAAGACAATAATCTAACACTTTTAAGTGAAGATAAAGTTATTGAAATCATTTCAGAAATTGTAAAAAACAATGCAAAAATGATTGAAGAGAGAAAAATGAGTGCTATGGGTCCCTTAATGGGAATGAGTATGAAAAAACTTAAAGGTAAAGCAGATGGTAGTCTTGTAAATAAAGTTGTGAAAGATGAAATTCAAAAGCAATTAAACACATAAGGCAAAACTATGAAAGAATATGATATTATAATTATTGGTGCTGGTCCAGCTGGATTAACAGCAGGTATTTATGGTGGAAGACAAGGGAAAAAAACTTTAATATTAGATAAAGATCTTGTTGGAGGTGTTGGTCGTGAAGTTCCTGCAATGGAAAATTATCCAGGTTTTGATATTATAGCAGGAATCAAATTAATTGAAAAAATACAAAAACAAACAGAAAAGAATTCAGAAATTAGAGAATTAGAGTCAATAAAAAGAATAGATAAAATAAAAGATTTAGACTTTAATTTTAATATTGAAACAGATAAAGATGAATATCTATGTAAAGCTATTATCTTAGCTACAGGTTCTTCTTACAGACATTTAAATGTAGAAGGAGAAAAAGAATTCTTAGGGAGAGGAGTTGCTTATTGTGCTACTTGTGATGGAATGTTTTTTAGAGGAAAAGATGTAGCTATTGTTGGAGGAGGAAATAGTTCTCTTCAAGAAGCTATTTATCTTACAAACATTGGATGTAATGTTACAATTATTCATAGAAGAGATAAATTTAGAGCTGATATATTCCTCCAAGAACGAATCAAAGAAAAAGGAATAAATGTTATTTATAGTAGCCAAGTTAAAAAAATTGAAGGAAAAAATTCTGTAGAATCTATAACTCTTTTAAATAATAAAAATGAAGAATATAAATTAAAAGTAAGTGGAGTTTTTATATCTATTGGATATGATCCTCAAACAGAACTTGCTGAAAAATTAGGTGTTGAACTTGATGAAAAAAAATATATTAAAACAGATAAAAGTCAAAAAACCAACATAGAATATGTTTATTCAGCAGGTGATGTAACTGGTGGAATAAAACAATGGATAGTTGCAAGTAGTGAAGGTGCAATATCCGCATTATCTGCATATAATGATTTAGAAAAATAAATTAATATTTTCTATCTGTTAAATAAATATATATAAAATATGCTATAACTAAAACAACGATTAACGGTAAAAGCCACATGAATAATTGAAATACAACAACCGCAATTAAAATAGCTATTATAACATAAAATAAATCTTTAAGCTCCATATTAAAAAATATATAAATAAGAATATATATCTTTTTTTAAAATATAATAATAAAAGGATGTGAAAAATGACAATTCTAATTATTAATAATAAAGGACAATACAACCATAGAATCCAAAGGGCTTTAAAATATTTGAACATACCCTGTGAACTTGTATCAAATGATTTATCCATAGAAGAAATCGAAGTTAAAAAACCTAAAGGCCTTATTTTAGGAGGAGGCCCTTCGATTGATGAAGGGGGATTATGTGAAGATTATATTAAACATTTTAAAATCCCCGTTCTTGGAATATGTCTTGGCCATCAAATAATAGCTAAAACTTTTGGTGGTAAAATTAATAATTCTGAAAATGAAAGCTACGCAAAGGTAAAAATAAACATATTAGATGATGAAAATTTATTTAAGAGTTTAGCTCCTAAAATGGAAGTTTGGTCTTCCCATAAAGAAGAAGTTGAAAAAATACCAGATGATTTTAAAATATTAGCAAATTCTGAATTATGTGATGTTGAATCTTTTAAACATAGAGAATTAGACATTTACGGAATTCAATTCCATCCTGAAGTACATCACACCCCTAAAGGTTCTGTAATTTTTGAAAATTTTTATAACATCTGTAATAAATAATTAAGGTGAAAATATGATTAATAATGCTGAAGATTTAAAAAATAAAGCTATTGACAACAAACCAGGTCTTAGAAAAGAATATGTTAATATCACAGTAGGTGATGAAGAATATGGATTTAGAATATCTGGTATTGGTGAAAAAGCTGTAAAAATTGAAAAATTTATAAAATATGATGATATCATTGAAGCAGTAGAAAATGGAAATGATAATGGTTTAGAATCCATTATAAAAAAGATAATTGAAGAATACGAACCTCCTGCTCCTGAAGAAGAATAATTTGGTAGAAAAAATGCTGAATCCAGAAGAATTTATTAAAGAAGCAATTACAAAAATCAAAGAGGAAATTGGGGATGAAAAAGCAGTTATAGCTTTATCCGGAGGAGTAGATAGTTCTGTATGTTCTGTTCTAGTTAAAGAAGCTATTGGTAATAATTTAATAGCTATTTTTGTAAATCATGGTCTACTTCGTGAAGGAGAAGTTGAAGAAGTAATTAATACATTTAAAGATAAAATTAATTTTAAGTATGTTGATGCTTCAGATGAATTTTTAAATGCACTTGAAGGAGTAGAAGATCCTGAAGAAAAAAGAGAAATAATTGGAAAAATTTTTATTGATGTATTCCAAAGAGAAGCAGATAAAACCGATGCAAAATTTTTAGTTCAGGGTACAATAGCTCCAGACTGGATAGAAACTGAAGGAAAAATTAAATCCCACCACAATGTAAAATTACCAAGTGGAATGATTTTAAATATAGTAGAGCCAGTTAGAGATTTATATAAGGACGAAGTTAGAGAAATAGGCTTGGAATTAGGTTTACCTGATTCAACAGTATACAGACAACCGTTTCCAGGACCAGGATTAGCTGTTAGAGTTATAGGTCCTTTAACCAAGGAAAATTTAAAAATTTGCAGACAAGCTAATAAAATTGTTTCTGATGAAATTGAAGAAGCTGGACTTAATAAAGATTTATGGCAATATTTTGCTGTTTTAACTGATACTAAAGTTACAGGTGTTAAAGGTGATCAACGTGATTTTGGATATCTTATTGTTTTAAGACTTGTCAGCTCAGTTGATGCAATGACGGCATACATTCCAGAATTACCATGGGAGATTATTAGAAAAATATCTAAAAGAATAAGTTCTGAAGTTTCTGAAGTTACACATGTTGCTTTATCTATAAGTGATAAACCTCCAAGCACAATTGAATTTGCATAGACATGACTAATATGAATAATGAAACAAGAAAATGCCAATTTTGTGGTGAAAAAATTTCTCAAGAAGAATTAGAATGTAAAAATTGTTTTAATAAAATAGAAAACAAAAACCAATTCTTATCTAAAAATCATGGTTCATATAATTATGTAATTGAAGAACTTGAAGAAGAAAAATATACTTCTTATAAAAAAAGATTTTCAAATTTTTTTCCTATTAGAAGATTTTTTCTTTTAATAATTTTTACTTTCGGGCTTTATAAAATTTTTTGGTTTTATAAAAATTCAAAATTAGTTTTTAAAGAATTAAAAATTAACAGTAATCCTCAAATTAGAACTATTCTTTTATTTATACCATTTATAAACATTTTTATTTATTATTTATATTTAAAAGATATACAAAACCTTCTAAAAGAAAATAATTTAGAAAATTTTTCTAATATATGGAATTTGATTTTTTATTTTTCTTTTCCTATATTAAATATTTGGTCAGTTTTAAATATTCAGGAACATTTAAACGAATATTGGAGATATAAAACTCCTAATTTAGAAATTGAATTTAAATTTAAAACTATTGAAAAAATTGTAATGATTTTAATCCCACTAATTTTATTTGGATTAATAATTTCAGGATTTTTATATATTTTAATAATTTTATTATGATAAAAACAAAGAATGCTTATTTAAAAAAATTAACAGATAAAATTCAGATGAAATCTGTTAAAATAGGAAAAGATTTAGATGGAAGTACTCCCCCATCTGTTTTTATAGGTAGATGGAGTTATCCAAAAGTATATGCAGGTCCTATGATGGTTCCCGAAGTGGGAGATACTTCAATAATGGACACTCCAGAACTTTGGATTGATGAGAAAAAAACTCAAGAAGATATTATCAACTATCGTATGAATCTTGTAAGAGGAAAACAATTAATGAAAGTTGATGAGTTAGATAATCCTTTTATTGAAAAATTACAGGATATTTCTCTTGCATCAAAATCAATAGAGAGCGAAGCTACTTTTAAAAAAAGACCACAAGGATCATTATTAAGCGAAGATAGTACTCCTCACGGACCAAGTGGTTTAATTCAAAAATTTGATATAGATGCTGTTAAATGGGACAAACAACTTGAAAAAACATTTTATGATACTGATTTAAAAGCTAGTGATGCAGTTATAAATTTACATCAAAAAGAAGTTCCATTTTCAGCTATGCAAAAAGCATTTTCTGTTGGAGCTATTGGAACTAAAGAAAGAAGAAAATTAGTGCCTACTAGATGGTCTATTACAGCATGCGATTCTTCACTTGCAAATATCCTACTTAAAAAAGTTAGACAATACCCCATTTTAGATACACATAGAGTTTATGAATTTTCTAGTCTAAATAATTATTATGCTGTTATACTATTACCAACTGAATGGCAGTATGAATGGATGGAAGCATTTATAAAATTGATAGGTAAAGAAGAATTAATTTTCTCAGATTATGAAACAAATGAAGGTAAAAAAGAATATTCTTCTGTTGGAGGATGTTTTTATACTTGCAAAATGAGTGTTTTAGACAAATTGGCTGAAGAGAAAAAGCAAGCAGGAGTAATTGTTTTAAGAGAAGCATATTCTGGATATGTTCCACTTGGAGTTTTTAATGTACGAGAAAATATTAAATATGCTATGAATAACAAATATAAAGAGTTTGAAACCTTGAAAAATGCTGTAGAATATGTTTCAACAAAATTAAAAATACCAATTCATAAATACATAAAACAAAGTGATTTACTTGATGAACTACTTCATCATAAACAAACAACATTAGATATCTACTTTAAAAAAGGAAAAACATGAAATTATTTTTTAAAAAGCCATCATATGAAACACAAATGGTTAAATCAAAAATAGCTTTAGGTGAAAATATTTTTGATTTGTCACCTCAAATAATTGCAGAGGAAAAAATTAAAAATATAACAAAACATAGCTATTGTAATTTAACAAATAGTGGTAATGCTAGTATCTTTCTTGCACTTTCAGCTATTAATAATAAAATTATTATTCCAGATCAAGGAGGATGGAATGGATTCAAACAAATAGCTAATTTATTAAATAAAGAGGTTGAAATTCTTAAAACAGATGATGGAATTATTAACTTAGATTATTTTAATGAATTAGATTTAGATAATAGTGCATTAATTACAACAAGTTTTGCAGGATATAGTGGTGAACAAGATATTAAATCTATTTCAAAATATTGTAATGATAATAATATTTTATTAATTGAAGATGCATCTGGAGGAATATGTGATAATAAAAAGAAAATTGGAAATGGAAATTATTCCGATATAATAATTGCATCTACTGGTTCACCAAAAATGATTAATGTGGAAAACGGTGGTTTTATAAGCTATAATGATGAAAAATTAATAGAAAAATTTAAAATCCCCCTAAAAACATCAAAATGTGATCTTATTACAGCTGGAGGAATAGCTACTGAAATAAAACAAACCCCTAAAAATTTTAAAACCACAACAAAAGCTTGTAAATATTTAAAAAATAATTTAGATAATGTTATTCACAAAGAAAAAAGAGGAATTAATGTTATTATAAAAACTAAAGATTCTAAAAAAATGACTTTTAATCTTAGAAATGAATTTTTATTAGATAAAAAAAGTTTTTTTACTAAATGTCCTAATTATAATCGTGTAAAAAAGAAAGGAGTAGCTATTGAAATTAAAAATCTAGATATTTCTTGTTTAAATAAAGAAAATTTAGATTTAATTATTGAAAAAATTAAATTATATCAATAGTCAACATTAAGTTTTGTAATTTTATCTATAATTATATCTTCAATGTCTATGATAGCTAATTCTTCATCAGATATATTATACTCATTCTTTAATTTTAAAATATTAGGAGATAAAACATCATCATCTCGTGAAAAATTATTATTTAATGCATTAAGTATTTCATTAGAACAGTTTGAAATTATAACACATAAATTCATTTTTCCATTTTTCAAACCAAGAATATCAAATGCTTTAGAAATTTGTCTTTGAGCAGATAATCTTAAAATAATTTCAACAGATAAATCATTAGCTATATTTTCACTTCTTTTAAAAGAATTAATAGCTTGAAAAACACCATGTCTAATATGTTTTTTACCAGCAATGAAATCAGCATCAATTAGTTGAATTAAACAATCATGATCTTTATTTAAATCCTTAATATATTTTAAAGTTTCTTCAATATTGTTAATTTCTCCAGTGAAACCATAAATTTTAAGACCATCCATATTCAAAATATCACAGCTATTCAATTAACCTATTTATCCCACTAATATATGCTTCAACACTAGCATTAATAATATCTGGTCTAGTACTTCTAGCAGATAAAACTTTATCACCTTTTTTAAGTTTTACAATAACATCAATTATTGCATCAGTACCACCAGTAATAGCATCTACGTGATATTCAACAAATTCAATACCTTCGAATTCGGAAATTCCTTTATTTACCGCATTAATAGCTGCATCAACAGGACCTATACCTACATCTGCTTCAACAATTTCTTTACCATCAATATCCAATTTAACTGAAGCTGTAGGCATGACTGAATTTCCAGAAACGATATTTAAATCAACAAGCTTTATTCTTTTCTCATAATCAATATTCAATACATTATCAGCAATAGCTTGAAGATCAACATCACTAACTGTTTTTCCCATATCTGCTAATGATTTAACATCTTTAAAAATTTCTTTTAATTGCTCATCATTTACTGTTATACCTAACTCTAGCAATTTGCTATTTAATCCTTTTGTTCCAACATGTTTCCCAACAATAAATTTACGTTTGTGACCAACAAGTTCAGGAGTCATAGGTTCATATGTTTCAGCATTTTTAATAACACCATCGGAATGAATACCTGATTCGTGAGCAAATGCATTTTCACCTACAACTGCCTTATTAGGCTGAAGATATACTCCAGTCAATCTTGCTGCAAGTTTAGAAGCAGAATACAATTCATCCATTTTAATATCAGTTTCAAATTCATCAGCAAATAATATTTTTATTGAAGAAACAAGTTCTTCAAATGAAGCATTACCTGCTCGCTCACCAATACCATTAATGGTAGAATGAAATTCTTTTGCTCCCCCTTTAAGAGCAGCAATAGTATTAGCTACAGCTAGTCCAAAATCATTATGACAATGAACACTAATTGGGGCATTTAATTTACTAAGTCTTGAGAATATGTCATAGGAGATACTGGGGCTTAAAACACCTACAGTATCACAAAAACATATCCTATCTGCACCAGTTTCTATACCTACAGAAAAAACTTTCTCTAAAAAATCTAAATCAGATCTTGAAGCATCTTCTGCAGATAATTCCACACCTAAACCATGATCCTTACAATAATCAATAGCATTATTAGATAAATCCAGAAGTTTTTCCCTAGTTGTTTTTAACTTCTCATTAATATGTAAATCAGAAGTAGGAACTACTAAATTAACATCATCAACATCACAATATAAACAATAATCAATATCTTTAAAAATTGGACGTGAAAAACTTAAAATTCTTGCATTAAAACCTTGAGCAGAAATATTTTTAATAGCTTCTCTTTCACCTGCAGAAGTTACAGCTGATCCTGCTTCAATGAAATTAACTCCAATTTCATCTAATTTAGAAGCTATTCTTAATTTTTCATTTCCCGTTAAAGAAACACCAGGAGTTTGTTCTCCATCTCTTAAAGTAGTATCCAACACTTTTATTTTCATAAAATCACACGTATTATTTATTATTATTACATTTAATATATAAAGCTTTTTATAAAATATAATTCAAAAATTAATAATTTATTTTAATAATAATCAAAATATTTGATGAAATCCGAATAAAATAATATTATTCTTTAATTCTTATAACAGAAATAATTCTAGTTAGGCTTCTGTGCATTTTTATTTCATATTTTTCAACAAGTTCAAAACCAATTTTATCCAACATATTATTTAAATCTAGATAATGAGGACTTGCCATACACAAAAAAGCATTATGTTTCATGTTTTTATAAATAGACTCTAAAAATTGATAAAAAATTTTATCACTACTAATTCCCATAGTAGAAGTTGATATACCATAAGGAGGATCAGTAACAACTGCATCCACTTTTTCATACATTTTTAATTCCCTAACATCAACATGAAAAGTTTTATAATCAGAAATATCACAATAATCTAAGTTTATACCTGTACCATTTTTCATTTTCCAATTAACATCAGAGCCTAAAACTTTAGAACCAATTAATCCAGCTTCAATTAAAATTCCACCAGTACCACAAAAAGGATCTAATAAAAGCTGATTCTTTTTAATTCTAGATAAATTTACCATACAACGAGCTAATTTTGGACTCATAGAACCTGGATAAAAAAATGGTCTTTTATGAGGCTTCATATCCTGAAAATGTTTCTTATTTAATTTGAATTTTTCAATAGCTATAAAAACATCATTTTCAAAAACAAGCACCCTAATAAGTGATGAAGGATTCTCAAGTTTGACTTTAATATTATCTTTATTAAATGAATTTAAAATTAAATAACCAATATCCTTTTCATAAGAAACTGTATCAATCCCACTATTAAATCTTTTAACCCTAACAGCAAAATTCTCATCAATATATTGATTCCAATCTATATTCAATATATCTTTTTTAAAGTTATTAATATCTGATTTAATAATTATTTCATCAATTTCATGCGTATATGCAAGTCTTTCAACTAAACTTTTATAATTATCGTAAAAATCTTCATTATCCAAAAAATCAAGCAAAACTAATCCACTACATATTTTATTTACATTAGCTGGAATATTTTCACATTCCAAAACTGCATTAAGTTCTGCAATCGGCAATTTATCATGTTCTTGAGATTGTATTAATAATAATTCCATTAAATATTCCTTACCTTGTGTTTAATATAATTTAATCTATCTTTTAAATTTTTTAGAATGTTTTGTTAAAATATTTTCATCATTTGATAATTTTTTAGAATTATTATTATCTTCATTTTCTTCTTGATTAGGATAATTTTCTTTAATATTCTCATCAGAAAAATTCTGAATGTCCTTATTATATTCAAAATTATTCTTATTTTGCCTTGGAACTTGGTTTTGGTAATATTTATTTTCATTTGGATAAAAACGTTTATTATTATCTAAATTATCCATATCTCGATATATCCTATTGTCAAAATCATCATCATAGTCTAAATCATTATTATAATCAGGATTTTTATTTATATTCTTTTCATGCTGATTTTTTCTATAAAATTCTTCTTGAAAATTATCTTCAGGATAATAATCATCTCTATTGTAATTATCATTAGGATAATATTCACCATTTTCATATGGTGGAAAATCCTCTCTAAAGTTTAATGAATTATCAGAAATATATTGTTCATCCATACGTTCATCATTATAATTTTTAAGATTAGAATAATTTTCTCTAGAAAATCTAACATGATTTAAATTATTAAATATTACCTTTTCAATATTATCAGGATTTGAAATATTTTTTAATAAAATATTATTATTATCATATGCACTATATGCTGATATAGAACCTACAGAAAAGATTCTACCAAAAATACTTTGTGAAGAACTTACATCTTGAATACTACTATAAGGCATATAATTTTTTTTAGTTAAGAATAGACCTTTTTTTGTAATAATTCTTTGATTAGATAAAATATATTCTGTTGAATACCATGAAATTATTTGCCAAATAATATAAAATATTAAAACTAAAGCTACAACAACAATAGCTATTACAACATAACTTGTTAAAGGTAAATTAATACGACTAATCAAATATACTTGTAAATCAGCAATAAATTTAATAATCGGAGAAGTAGAACCTAACAATAAAGCTAATAATATAAAAGCAAAAATAGCTTTTTTTGCAGAAAAAAAGAAATTTGGTTTTACTTTATATATAATTTTTTCATTAGGTATTTTATTATCCTTATTAAAAAACATGATAATAATTATATCAAATGTTTCTAATAAATTTTTTGTTAAAATAAGTTAATAATTAAAAAAAATATTAAGCCTCAGTTCGCCCATCATTCATCACATATCAGAGCTCATAGGGTTCATCATTGGCTTAATATTAAAAAGTTAACCAAACATTACTCCAGCTTCCTTTTTATATTCCTCATCGTGTTCAACTTGCATGATTTTATCAACAGCATCCATAAAATCAGCTACAAGAACTTCATCCCTTTTTTCTCTAATAGCAAACATTCCAGCTTCAGTACAAATAGCTTTTAAATCAGCACCAGAAGCACCTTCAGTTAATGTAGAAAGTAAATCAATTTCTGCTTCATCTGCTAATGACATGTTTTTAGTATGAATTTTAAGGATTTCTCTTCTACCATCTTCATTAGGAAGAGGCACTTCTATGAACCTATCAAATCTTCCAGGTCTTAAAAGAGCAGGATCTAAAATATCTGGCCTATTAGTTGCAGCAACTATACCAATATCTCCACGAGAATCAAATCCATCTAATTCAGCCAATAATTGCATCAATGTTCTTTGAACCTCTCTATCGCCACTAGTTGAGCTTTTAAGTCTTTTTGCAGCTACAGCATCAATTTCATCAATGAAAATAATAGATGGAGCCTTTTCTTTTGCAAGTTCAAAAACTTCCCTTACAAGTCTTGCACCTTCACCAATATATTTTTTAACAAATTCAGATGCAACTATTTTAATAAATGTTGCATTTGTTTCATTAGCAACTGCTTTTGCAAGTAAAGTTTTTCCTGTTCCAGGAGGACCATATAACAATATACCTTTTGGAGGTTCAATACCAATTTTTTCAAAAAGTTCAGGTTCTTTTAAAGGTAATTCAACTGTCTCTTTAATTTCTACAACTTGATCTTCTAATCCACCAATTTTTCCATAAGAAATACTAGGTTTTTCTTCAACTTCCATTCCAGAAACATTAGGATCTTTTTCTGAAGGTAAAACTTCAACAACTCCAAAAGTTTGCTGATTTAAAGCAACCCTTGAACCTGGAATAAGTAGATCTTCATCCAAAAATTTTGAATAGTTTATTAAGAAATTAGGACCTGTACTACTTTTTACTGTCATTCTAGAATCATCTAATATTTCTGTAATTGTCGCAAGAACTAATGGAGGAGATCTAAATCTTTCTACTTCTCCTCTTAATGATTTTGTTTCACGTTCTAATCGGATTTTTTCGTTTTCGGTTAGAACTTTATCTTTTTCTAATTTTCTAACTTTCCACATTAAATTACGTTTAGTTTTGGAATTTTCTTCTTTTAATAAATTAATCTCTTCTTTAAGACTTTCAATTTTATTAACTAATTGTTGATTAGAAGAATTTTCCATATCATTTTTTTCCATTACACATCATCCGTTTTATGAAATTTTATTAATTTATTTTTAAATCCTATATGTTCATAATAAATGTTAAATAATAACAATAAATTAAAATTTAACATTTTTTTAATATTTCTATTAAATCAGATACATTAAACATATCTTATATAATAATTTAATAGAATATATATGAATTAATATATGATTTAATTATTATTTAAAGTTTATGGTGAAAAGTAGTCAGTGTCAATTTGTTAGTTGTTTTTTATGGAGTTTCCCCAGCGTTGTGAGCGGTTGTATATTTGGTTCATGAATCCTATTCCTGTTTTGTATTTATTTTTATCTGCTTTGGGCATTGTATTACTAATATAATTTTCAGTTTGATTGTTAGTTTTTGTTAAACGACCTATATGTGGTTTTTTCAGATATGTTAAATAT
>Ga0334894_1000655_pt1 | contig 37760 bp, 39 predicted proteins | sample GraSluR3_MG_6_FD_207225 | JGI IMG/M metagenome (GOLD analysis project Ga0334894, IMG submission 207225) | Sludge microbial communities from methane-producing bioreactor in Wageningen University, Netherlands - Granular Sludge_12_05 R3 | ecosystem: Engineered > Bioreactor > Anaerobic >...
CTTTCAGATGGTGTGAATTTGTTTATAGATAATTCAATTTTATCACAATCTGGTGAGGAGTTATATTTTTTATGCAAGAAAAAACCCTGCATTTATGCGGGTTGTGGCGTTTTGCAAACGCCTAAGTAACAATATTAAAAGTGAGGTTATCATGCTTATGAAAATATTAGGTATAGTAGCAGAATATAACCCTTTCCACAATGGCCATCTGTACCATTTGGAAAAATCAAAGGAAACAAGCGGATGCAGCCATACCATTGCAATTATGAGCGGCAGCTTTTTGCAGCGGGGAGAGCCTGCATTAACAGATAAATGGAATCGGGCAAAGACCGCCGTAAAAAACGGGATAGATCTTGTAGTTGAACTTCCTTATGCATACTCTTGTCAAAGTGCAGAAATATTTGCTTATGGCGCCATTAGAACCTTAAACGACACCAAGTCCGTAAACTGTCTAGCCTTCGGCAGTGAATCCGCAGATATATCAAAGTTGTCTTTGGTCGCAGATATTATTGCCAAAGAGCCGGAGGATTACAAAGACAAACTTCGAAAAAATCTTCAGACAGGTCTTTCCTTCCCTAAGGCAAGAGAACTGGCTTTGAATTCCTGCATCCCAAATGTAGGCGAAAGCGTAGTGATTGGACTACCTAACAACATCCTGGCTCTTGAATACCTTAAATGGATATCCAGACTAGAGAGCAATATAGAGCCGATCCCAATAGAGAGGGCCAAGGTGGGGTATCACAGCGATTTTTCACTAGATGGCATAGCAAGCGCCACCCATATTAGAAATATAATAAATCAAAACGATCAATGGAAAGAAATTTTAAAGCCTTTGGTTCCTCAAATTACTTATGAAGAAATAGAGAGCTATAGCAATAAACAAGCTTTCAACAACCTTGAAAATTATTTTGACATCATAGCTTCAGAAATATTGAAATCTTCCCCCAAAGAAATTTCTGTCTATCCAGATGTGACAGAAGGGCTTGAAAACAGGCTTGTAAGCTCACTGAAAAATTCTTCTACTGTCGCGGGGCTTGTGGAGGAAGTATCTTCAAAGCGATATCCATCAACCAGGATTTCTCGAATACTCTGCCATATGGCAACGCATTTTACCGATGAAGACAATGCGCTTTTCTATAAGGACAAGTCCTTTAACCCATATCTTAGAATTTTGGCATTCAATACAAAGGGTCGGGAAATAATTAATGCGATTAAAGACCATTCTGAAATAAAGATTCTTGACAATCTGGGAAGATCACAAAAAAAACTGGAACTAAACCAGGTCAGATGCCTGAAAAAAGACATTGCTGCATCAGACATTTATTTTTTAAAGACCAATCCCCAAAAAATTGGTTCTGATTATTTTAAAAAACCCATATACATCAACGAATAAAGGCAAATGAAATAGAGCGCAAGCTCTTTTTCATTTGCCTTTTAGTTGTTTTCTGTTGTCTTCAATTGTTTCGGATAATTCCTTGATTTGCATCTGAAGGTTTTTCAGAATTGAATCTGCATAATCATTTGTGGATTTTCTGATTTCCCTGGAGATCTCTTCAGCTTTTTTCCTTATCTCCTGTGCCTCTAAATATGCAGACTGGGTGATTTGGTTTTCATCTACCATTGATCTTATTTTTGATTCAGCATCGTTCAATATTTTTTCCGATTCCTTTTGAGCTTCAAGGAGTATTTTTTTTCGTTCTTCCTTGATCCATTGAGCCTGCTTAATCTCGTCCGGAAGGGAATGCATTATCTCCTGAATGATTTCCAAGGCCTCCTCGGTATTGACCATGACTCTTGATGAAAACGGCACATGGGTGCCTTCATGGAGAATGCTCTCAAGCTCATTTAACAGCGCTATTATCTTCATCGTTTACCCTCCCGTATTTTTGATTGATCTTCTTATAAACCAACTCTGGAACCATATCCTTCAGATCTCCGCCAAATTTTATTATTTCCCTAATCAGCGTGGAGCTGATAAAGGAATACTTTATATTAGTCATCAATATCACTACTTCAATTTCGGGATAAAGCTTTTTATTCATTGAAGCCATCTGAAATTCATTTTCAAAATCTGCCAAAGCCCTAAGCCCTCTCAATACGTACTTATAGTTGTTTTTTTCCATATAGTGCACAAGCAGTCCTTCGAAATGCTCGACCTGGACATTTTCGAGGTGTTTGACCGATTCTTCTATCATCTCCATCCGCTCCAGTGTCGTAAAGCACGGCGTCTTCGATGAATTCACCAGTATTGCCACCACCAGTTTGTCAAACATTTTTGAGCCTCTCTCAATTATATCCAGATGTCCTTTTGTCATGGGATCAAAGCTTCCCGGGTATACCGCTATTCTCATTCAACCACCTGATTTCTAAAGATTTCAATGCCCGTATTTCCGTATTTTTTCTTGCTCTTCCATTCGTATTTTATCATATTTTTGTCAATATTGCGATTTATATCATGTTCCAGAATTAAAATCCCTCCAAGCCCAAGCAATTCGAGAGATTGGATCTTATCTATAATTTCTTCCAATCCTTCAATATCGTAGGGAGGATCCAAAAAAATCACATCGGCTTTCACGCCCTTTTTGCCAAGGGATTCCAATGATTTTCGGTAATCCATATTTATAAATTCACACCTGCTTTGATCCAGATTTGTGTGGTTGAGATTTTTTTTTGCCAAATCAATGCTTTCCCTGTCTTTGTCGCAAAAATAAACTTTTTCCGCCCCTCTGCTCAACGCTTCCAGTCCCATAGATCCGCTTCCCGCAAATAGGTCGACGAAAACACATTCATAAACCTTTTGATTGATTATATTAAAGAGCGATTCCTTGATTCTATCAGTAGTAGGTCTTATAGAATCGTCTTTTGGAGAAAACAGCTTTTTACCTCTGGCTGATCCGCTTATTATTCTCATAAACCCTCCTTGGTTAGTCTATATTGTCTATCTTTTTCTTGAAGTTTTGGATAATCTTTTCAATGGTTTCTGTTTTGTTGTTCTCCACCAATGTATCGAGTATTTTTTTTGCAGTTTCTATCTCTTTTTCATCTCTTGCCAAATCAGTAAGCTTAAATTCGGGAAGTCCATGTTGCTTGAATCCGAAATAATCTCCGGGACCTCTCAATTCGAAGTCTCTTTGAGCTATTTCAAATCCGTCATTGCTGGTTTCTAGAACTCTCAACCTATCCAAAGATTTTTCATTTGATGTATCCGTCGCCAATATGCACCACGACTCATAAGGTCCTCTACCAACTCTCCCCCTTAACTGGTGCAGCGTGGCAAGACCGAACCTGTCCGCATCCATGATTAGCATGACAGTGGCATTGGGTACATCTATGCCTACCTCAACGACTGTAGTTGATACCAATACGTCAATTTCTCCTCTTGAAAACTTACCCATGATCTCTTCTTTTTTATCTGCTTTCATCTTTCCATGGACCAAAGCAACTTTGGTTTCGGAAAAGACCGAATCGATTAAATCTTTGTACAGCTCGCTTGCGGATACATTCTCATTTTCCCCTTGTTCAATCTCGGGACAAACTATAAAGGCTTGTCTTTTCTTTTGTATTTCCTCCAAGATGAACCCGTAAACTTTTTTTAGCCTGGATTTTTTAATGCAGTGAGTCCTAATGGCCATTCTTCCCTTTGGCATTGTATTTATTGTCGATACGTCCAAATCGCCGTATAGTGCATGGGATATAGTCCTGGGAATCGGAGTAGCGCTCATTACGAGAACATGAGGCGAAGCACCTTTTTTCATAAGCTTAGATCTTTGTTCGACCCCGAAGCGATGCTGCTCGTCTGTTATCACAAGACCCAAGTTAAAAAACTCCGTATCCGATTGAATTATCGCATGAGTGCCTATAGCCAAATGGCATGTCCCATCCTTAAGCCCTTCTAAAACGGCTTTTCTATCGGTTTTTTTCATGCCACCAACGAAAAGCGCCACCTTTATGCCAAAAGGCTCTAAAAACGTCTTAAGCGTCTTTTCATGCTGTCTTGCAAGTATTTCCGTGGGAGCCATAATCACTGATTGGTAACCTTTTAAAAAAAAGATATACTGAGCCAACGCAGCAACCACTGTCTTTCCGCTACCCACATCCCCCTGAATTAACCTATTCATTCTTTTCCGTTTCTTTAGGTCATCTAAAATCGTATTTACGACCTCCTGCTGACCCTTAGTCAACACAAAAGGCAGGCTTGACTTGAGGGCTTCGATCTTCCCTTCATCTTCCCGGTCAACGTTCAGCCTGATTTTTGTTTTGTTCAGGCTTTTAAAATACTTAAAACCCGCTTGAATCTCCACGAGCTCGTCTATTACCAGCCGTCTTCTTGCGCAAATTACTTCATCCTTTGATTTGGGTCTGTGGATTTTATAGATTGCATCTTGTTTTCCAAGAAGATCGTGCTCCTGCAAAAGGCTTTCTTCCAGATATTCCTCCACCTCAAGCTTTTGATCTAAGACATCAGCCACCGCTTTTCTAAGATCCTTCTGTGTCAAACCCTTGGTCAGGGAATACTTCGGAAGAATTTCTCTATTGTTCTGCCCCTCTTTTTCGTGTTTGAATTCAGGGTTTTCCAGTACATATCTTCCAAACTTTTTTTGTATCTTTCCATAAAAATAGTACGTCGAGTTTTTTCTGAGGGTGTTCTTTAAGTAAGGAATGTTGAACCATGCAACGTCAAAAACACCCGCTTCCCCTTTGCACGAAAAACGGGTTATTGACAAATTCCCTCGAATTCTTTTTACTATTCCGGAGTCCATGAGCGTGCCTTTGACTACCCACTTATCTCCCGGGATTACTTCGTCTAAAGAATCAATTACTTCTCTGCTTTCATAATCCCAAGGATAATAATAAAGCAGATCGTTTATATTGAAAATTCCGAGCCTGTGGTAAAGGGTTTCCTTTTTTTCACCGATACCTTTGATTCGCCTGATTGTTTCATATCTGTTCATGGTCTATAATCTCTATTCTACTGAAATCACATAATAGTAAAGGGGCTGGCCTCCCCAGTGCAGCTCTACGTCCATTTGGTCATACGAGCTTTCTAAAGAAGAAATGAAATCTTCAGCAGATTCTTTTTTAACATCCTCTCCATAATAAACTGATATCAACTCACTATATTCGTCAATCATGCTTTTCAAGAGTTCATCGCAGACTTCTTCAGGGTTGTTTCCGACACAAACGATTTCTCCTTCTGATATACCTATTATATCCCCTTTTTTTATATTCCTTCCTTTAAAGCTGGTATCTCGAACGGCAAAGGTCACCTGTCCAGTCTTGACTTCCCCAGCCGCTTCCGCCATAAGATCCTGATTATCCTGTGGTTGAAGCTCCGGATTGAATTCTAAAAGCGCTGTGATTCCCTGGGGTATGGTTTTCGTAGGTATCACCACCACATTTTTCTTGCTTATTTGCTTGGACTGATTTGCAGCAAGTATGATGTTGCTGTTGTTAGGTAGAATTATTATGTTCTCTGCGTTTATATGGTCGATTTTTTCTATGAAAGCTTGTGTGCTTGGATTCATCGTCTGTCCCCCAAGAATCACTTCGTCAGCTCCCAAATCTTCAAAGATCCTTTTCATTCCTTCACCTGAAGCAACTGCTATCACGCCATATTTTTTGGGCTTGACACTTTTTGCAGTGGTCTTTTCCACAGTTCTGTTTTGAACCTGCTCACGCATATTTTCGATTTTTATGCGGGTAAGAGAGCCGATTTCAAGAGCCAGTCCCATAGCCTTGTCGGGATTATCCGTATGAAGATGTACTTTTATCTTTTCTTCATCTCCGACTACTATTATTGAATCGCCAAGTTCATTGAATTTTACCGCCAATTGATCTCTGACAGTTTCGTCATTATTACCTATTATTATAAATTCCGTGCAATAACCAAATGTTATATTCTCATAGGACTCGATCCTGTCCTCAACGGGCTTATCCCATTCAATTTCGGGCTGTTGATACGTTGACTCTTTGCCAGTAAGAGCGTTCAAGGCTCCCTCCATGATAAATAAAAGACCCATCCCTCCGGCGTCAACGACCCCTGCATCCTTTAATACCTTAAGCATGTCAGGCGTTTTGTCCAAAATGACTTTGCCTTCCTTTATCACATCTGTCAAAAAGCTCTCCATATCAGTATAGCTCTCACTATTTGACATGGCAAATTCAGCCATTCCTCTCGCCACAGTCAAAATCGTTCCCTCTGTAGGTTTCATGACTGCCTTATATGCCATGTCGGATGCATATTGCAAAGCTTGTGCTGCATTTTGAATATCAAGCTCCTTGAGCCCTTTGCATCCCTTAGCAAAGCCTCTTAACAACTGGGATAGTATTACCCCGGAGTTTCCCCTTGCTCCCATCAATGCTCCGCTTGAAGTTGAAGCGCTTACTTCTGACACGGTCCCATCAGCAATATTATCTATCTCTCTGACAGCGTATTGCATGGTTAGTGACATGTTTGTTCCTGTATCCCCATCTGGCACGGGAAAGACATTTAAATCGTCTACTGTCTTTTTATTGGCATCAAGGTTTAAGGCCGCTTCCTTCAACATTTTTTTCAGTAAAGCTCCGTCTATCGTTTGTATTCGCATCCCGAATTACCTCCTCAAGCTGTCATACCCTGACGCTTTCTACTATTACATTTATTTTTTCTATTTTTAATCCTGTCTGTTTTTCCACGTTGTATTTGACTTTTTCGATAATATTTTCAGCCACTACGCTTATTTTGACACCGAATTCGATGATAACGAACAAGTCTATGCTGACCTTGCCCTCTTTTTGAGTCACCTTCACGCCTTTACTCAGATTTTCGCCTTTTAGAAGCTGCACGATCCCATCTGTGCTCTTTTTTGAAGCCATGCCTACTACTCCGTAGCACTCAGTAGCTGACAGTCCTGCAATATTGGCAATTAGGTTCTCAGAAATATTGATATATCCGAACTCATTGTATATTTTCGCTGACATAATAATTCCTCCTCATATTCTCTTGGTTATTATTCTAATTTAACACGTTATTAAATTCAAGTCATCAGTACAACATTTGACTCCAATGCATGTTTTTAATTTTGAGAGCTCCCGATTTTCAAGTTATTCTTGAACTGCATATTGAATTATGCTATAATGCTAATGCTATGCAATTATAGCTAAGGAGGGTTGTAAATGTCAAGAGTATGCGAAGTTTGTGGAAAAGGTTCCGTTTCTGGAAATCAGATAAGTCACTCCGTAAGACATACTAAAAGAGTATGGCTTCCGAATTTGCAGAAAGTCAGAGCCATGGTAGACGGTTCTCCGAAGAGAATTTCCGTTTGCACTAGATGCTTAAGAAGCAACAAAGTCGAAAGAGCACTTTAAACACAAAGGGGATTTTTAAAATCCCCTTTTAAGGTTGCTGAGTTTTTCAGGTTAATCCCCTTCCGAATAAACCAACAGCAACACGCCTTGCTCAAATTCAATTTTCGCTTTATCGTCCGTCACTACATTGCTGATTCCCCTGGAGGAACCCATATATAGATCCTGATTGTTAAGTTGATAATAAAACCCATGAAGGGTTATTTTTTTTACGCTTTCACTCAGTGGAACCAAAGAAACAGTGCAACCTTTTTTTCCCGTGAGTGATTTTTCGTTAAGGATGACCTCCATGGAGTTGTATTCATCTACCATAATCGCGTCTATGTTTTTTTTAGCCAACTCGTACAGCAGATGGATATTTGCCATAGTATGATCTATGCGCTTTCCTGAACACCCTATCATGATTATCCTGTTGCAGCCATTTTCAATAAGGTGAGACAGAGCAATTTCAGTATCGGTTTCATTCTTTTGTGCCGGATATTTTATAAAATCCACCTTTTCCCCGGTGAAATACGCACGCACTTTTTCATTGATGGAATCCAAATCTCCTACTATCGAGTCAGGTTTTATTTTAAGTTTGTAGGCATTGTTTGCCCCTCCATCAGCACAGGTTATATAATCAAAGTCTTCCTTATCCATCAGATTGCTGTAGAACTCTTTATCTCCTATCTCACCGTTTGCGATAAGCAATCCTTTCATCCTGGTTACACTCCTTTATCTTTTGTTCAATATCTCCAAATGGGTTTCCTTATAGAAAGAATACCTCTCTTCAGATACAATTTGACCTACCTTATCCTTAACGGCGCACTCAGGTTCATTTATATGCAGACATCCTTTGAAACGGCAGTCTTCCTTAAGACCAGAAAATTCAGGAAAAAGCTCTTCCAAATCGTATTGGTCGATATTAGACAAATCGATGTTCCCAAAACCTGGAGTATCGGCAAGATATCCTTTCTCCCCGGTCTTAAACAGCTCCACATGCCTGGTCGTATGCTTGCCCCTTTTAGCTTTGCCACTCAAGCCACCAATTTCCAAATCCTCCCATCGGTGAGGCAGAAGATATTTAATTAAAGACGACTTCCCAACACCTGAAGGGCCGCAAAAGACAGAAATACGACCTTCTAGCTCCCTTTCAAGCGTCTTTATTCCCTCCTCTGTCTTGACCGATGTGAATATTACCTTATAGCCTGTGTTTCTGAAAGCTTCGGTGATCAGTTTCCTATCCTCGGGGGAGGTAAGATCTTTTTTGTTGAAGCATATAACTATTCTTAAACCGTTGTACTCACCGTTTAATACGACTTTGTTCAGCAGCGAAAAGTTCAGCTTAGGCTCGATTATCGCCGAAACCACCACCATCTGGGTGACGTTAGCCACTGGAGGGCGTACCAACTGGTTCTTCCTTTGGCATATTTTTTCTATAACTCCGATATTATCGCTGTCAACCGTTATTTCCACCATATCCCCTACGCAAGGTTTGATGTTTTCGTTTCTGAATATTCCTCTTGCTTTGCACTCTATAATGCCATCGGAGGTTTCCACATAGTAGAATCCTCCGATACCTTTTAATATTCTTCCGTTAATCATATATCACCTAAAATGTTATTATCTCAGGCCCGAATGTCTCACCGTCGATTTCAATTTGATAATACTGAACGCCTAATCCTTCAAGGGTAACGCTTATAGTCTCATCAGCTTTGTGATTTCTTTCGTATACAACTGAAGAATTGCTTGACTGATCGATCAAAGTGACCTTTACGCTGACTGTAGGAACTTCTTCATCGTCATCGTCATCGTATTCGATATATCTCCCGATATTGATGGTTATATCTTTTGTTTGCAGCTTGCCTTTGCTCACTGTTAATGATACGACGCTGTTTTTTGCCACTTCCGCATTGGGTTTTGGATCCTGATTTTCAACTATCCCCTGGTCGTGCTCGTCGCTGACTACTTCTCTGACTTCTCCAACCTGCAACCCTAATGCCGTTATAGCACGTCTGGCCTCTTCCAGGGACATTCCAACAAAGTCCTCTACCACTGCAGTGTCTTTACCCTTGCTTACGTATATTATAATCTCAGCACCTTCCTTGACCATGAGTCCCGGTCTTGGGTTTTGATCATATATTTTATCTTTTTCCACATCGTCGTTAAACTGCCGTGATATTTCCTTTACCGTGAAATTAAGGTTCTCTAACTCCTGGACACCTTCAACTTCGAATTTGCCTGTAACGTCAGGAACTTCCGCTTCTCTAGGTCCTGAGCTTACAACCAGCTTGACCGTCTGGCCTTCCTTTAGAATCGTCCCTGGATTTGGATTTTGACTGATTATGTAATCTTCGGGAATAGTTGCGCTGCTTTCAGTCCTTTCGATTTCATATTTCAGACCTTCCTCCTCCAGTTTTTCTGCTGCCTCCAATATATTCATACCTTCAACCGAAGGTACAGAGACTTCATTTACAGAGAAATACCTGCTCGAGAAAAGAATAACCGCCAAAAAAAGCAAAATCAAGCCACCCACGATCCACATGGTGGTTTTTTTCATTTTTCCCTCTTTAGGCTTTGTCTCAGAAGATTTTTCTACAACAGGTTTAGGTTTTGAAGTCGCTAGGATGCCAGGTAATATACCAGGTTTTTTTGTTTCTCTTCCTGCAATCTTTTCGCCGCTTTGAACAGCTATCAAGTCTTTTACCAATTCTTTGGCGTTTTCATATCTTTCCTTGGGGTTTTTCCTAATCAGCTTCAAAACTATATCTTCAAGACTTTCAGGTATGTCATCAAGATCGTCCTCAAGAAACTCTATTTCCTCCTGAATGTGCTTGATAGCTACTGATATGGAATTATCTCCGTCAAAAGGAACTCTCCCTGTCAGCATCTCATACATCACTATTCCCAAAGAATACAGGTCGGATCTTTCGTCGACAAACCCACCCCTAGCCTGTTCTGGAGATATATAGTGAACGGAACCCATTGTTTCTTCCACCAAAGTGATGGTGGAACTGGTTATTGCTCTTGCTATTCCAAAATCAGTGACCTTGGGTATTGTTTCCTCATTTATCATTATATTATGGGGTTTGATGTCCCTGTGAATTATATTGTTTTTATGTGCGTGATCCAAAGCAAAAGCGATCTGTTTTGCAATATAAACAGCTTCCTTCCAATTGAGCTTTCCCTTTTTTCTTATATAATCCTTAAGAGTATCTCCCTCAACATATTCCATGACTATGAAGTGAATGTTGTCTTCAACTCCTACATCGAATACGTTGACTATATTGTTATGGGACAAGCTTGCGGCAGCCTGTGACTCTCTTCTGAATTTTTTTATGAATTGTTCGTTTTCGTTGAATTCCTGTTTTAATATTTTAACAGCTACCGTTCTATTAAGAAGGGTATCCATAGCCTTGTAGACTATTGCCATTCCTCCCTGGCCGACTGTCTCCAGCAACTCGTAACGATTTGCTAACATTCTTCCCTTCATCAATACACCTCCGGTTTAAATACAATCGCAGTTATATTGTCTCCTCCGCCATTATCGTTGGCGGTTTGAATCAGTTTTGAAACTGCTTGACTGCTAGTGTTGTTTAATACTATATGTTTTATTTCCTCTTCAGTGGCGTAATTTGTGAGTCCATCGCTGCATATAAGAACTATGTCTTCTTTTCTTAATTGAATTTTGACATAATCCACCTTTAAACTCTCATCGGTGCCTACTGCCCTTGTCAATAGGTTTTTATTGGGATGATGCTCTGCCTCGTCCCTGGTAATTTCCCCTGAATCTATAAGTTCTTCCACATATGAATGATCTTTAGTGATTTTCTCGATGACATTATCATCTATCCTGTATAGCCTGCTGTCACCCACATGGAACACGTGGGCTTCACCCCCGGACAATAAGCAAAATGTCAGAGTTGATCCCATACCGGTCAAGCTTTCGTCATCACGGCCTTTTCTCATTATATGGCTGTTTAAGATTTTGATTCTTTTTTTTAATATTTCTTCGATTTCACCCTCAGCAACTGACTTCGAGGCATCGAAGCCTGTTAAGAACTCATCTAGCTCATCGATTATCATCCTGCTTGCTATCTCGCCGCCTTTGTGACCACCAAGACCGTCTGCAACCGCAAAGTACGCGGCACCATCCTTTGTTTTCCCTAGTGTGTAGGAATCCTGATTTATTCTTCTTAGCCTGCCTATATGACTCCCATGACCTGTTTCCATATTAACACCCCTTACGGATTTTTATGTCCCCGTCTAAGCTGCCCGCATGCAGCTTCAATTTCAGTTCCGAGTTTTCTTCTTATAGTATGACTGATATTTTCTTTGCTTAGTATGCTGCTGAACTGCTCAACAGAAGAATCAGCGCTTTTTTTGTAGTCTCTTTCGTCAATTTCATTCATCGGTATTAAATTTACCATGACGTTTTCCATGTCTTTTAAAAGTCCCGCGAGCATTCTCGCGCATTCAGCGGTGTCGTTGACTCTACTTATCATAGCATACTCAAATGTTATTTTCCTATTTGTTTTTTCATAATAGTACCTGCAAGCCTTCATCAGCTCGCTTAGAGAATACTTCTTGGCTATAGGCATGAGTTGACGACGCAAATCGTCATTAGGTGCATGAAGGGATACCGACAGGTTTATTTGGAGGGATAAATCTGCCAACTTGTAGATTTCAGGTACCAAGCCACAAGTTGAGATGCTTAAATGCCTCTGTCCTTTATTAAGGCCGTCAGGATCGTTCGCAATTTTGATAAACTTAACGGTATTATCAAAGTTGTCCAACGGCTCTCCACTTCCCATTACCACTATATTTGATATTCTGACGCCTTCAAGCTGTTCGATGCTCATTATTTGGTCAGTCATTTCACCGACCGTTAGATTTCTTTCCAGCCCGTCTATTGTGGAAGCACAAAACTCGCACCCCATCCTGCATCCAGCTTGAGAGGATATGCATAGGGTATAACCGTATTTGTATTTCATAAGTACCGTTTCTATTATATTGTTGTCTTGGAGGCTAAACAAGTATTTTTTTGTACCATCCTTTGCATCTTCATACTTTTTTACCAAGCTTATTCGCTTCAATTCGTAATTGTTTTTGATCATGTCTTTATGGCTGTTGGATATGTTCTTCATATCATCTATCGTGTTTATTCCTGAATAAATCCATTTGAAGACCTGATTTCCTTTAAAGGACTTCATGCCAATGGATTCCATCTCTTTTCTCAATTCGTCTTTTGTTAAATCCAATAAATTTTTCATTAATATCACCTGCTTGATTGAACTGATTTCATCAACTGTTTTAATTTTTAATACCTATCCTGACGATGAAAAAGCCGTCCGTTCCATGGACATTTGGATAAAGTTTTACATATCCAGCTTCGTCTATTATATCCCCAAAAATGTCTTCAGGCAATTTGTCGTCTATAAAAGCGCGTTCCCTGTTCTTAAGCAGATAATCCACGACCTCTTCGTTTTCCCTTGGATTCACGGTGCAAGTAGTATAAACAAGATATCCACCTGGTGACAAAGAATCGAAAGCATTTAAAATCAGACGCTTTTGTATCTGCACGATTTCATGAATCTTTTGGGGACTGAGCTTGTATTTTATATCAGGCTTTCGTCTTATTATGCCAAGTCCCGAACATGGAGCATCAAGTAAAACCCTGTCATACTTTCCTAAATCAGATTCATCCAGATTCAATCCATCTTTTATCTCGCTTTTTACATTGTCCAAACCGAGCCTGTGGATGTTTTTTTCTATCAGAAGCATCTTATGGCTGTATATATCCCTAGCTGTGACGCTGCCGGTATTTTCAAGCTTTTGAGCTATGTGGGTCGTCTTGCCTCCCGGGGCTGCGCACATGTCTAAAACTGAGTTCCCGAGTTTTACCTCCAATGCCTCAACACTTAACATGGCCCCTTCATCCTGTACGAAATACAGACCCTGGTCATGACTTTTTAGACCCCCGATATTGGCAAGCCCCTTTGTCATAAGGCATTCTGGTGAAAAATTGCTTTTTTCAGCCGCAACACCTTCATTTTTTAAAATCTCGATTAATTCATCTGCATCCACCTTCAAAGTGTTTACACGTATGGTCAGCGGGGAAACCCCAAGTGACGCTTTAAAGAAATCCATGGCAAAATCGCAACCGTAATATTTGGTCATCAGTTTTAAAAGCCAATTCGGAACCGATAGTTTTACGTAATCCGGATTTTCCTTGGCTTTAATGCTCTCCATATTCCTCTCTGCACTTCTTAAAACTCCGTTTACAAACCCACCTGCTTTGGCACTTTCGTACCTTTTACCAAGCTTAACCCCTTCATTTACCGCTGCAAACGTGGGTACCTTGTCAAGAAAGTACATCTGGTAAATCCCAACCCTTAGAACTATTAATATCCATGGTGATATTTTTTTCAAGGGGGTTTTGCTTAATGAGGATATTATTGAATCTATGTGCAGTTTGTTTTTTTCAGTTCCATAAACAAGAGAAGTTGCCAAAGCAACGTCGTTATTAGACAAAGCCGCTTTTGACAACCACTTCTTTAATGCCAAGTTTGTATACGCATCTTTGTATTCAACCTCATGCAATACGTTTATGGCTACTTCCCTGGGATTTTTAATTTTATCATTATTATTCATCAGTCTCTTGAACCTCTCAAAACCACAAGTCTTACCAGCTGCAGCAATGATACCAGCAGCGCTGCTATATAAGTCAAGGCGGCTGCATCAAGAACTTTCTTGACCCCCACCGATTCTTCTCTGATGACAAGTCCGTTAGCAGACAACTGGGCTATGGCCCTCTTGCTGGCATTGAATTCAACCGGCAAGGTCACCATGTTGAATACGACGGATCCAGCAAAGAAGATTATTCCTATGTTCATAAGCTGCATAGCTTGGAATAAAAATCCTATGAAAAACAAAAACCAGGCTACGCTAGATGCAAAACTGACGACAGGAAATATCGCATTTCTGAATTTAAGTGGCGCATACGCCTCTTGATGCTGTATGGCATGACCCACTTCATGAGCGGCGATGCCCACAGCAGCTACGCTTCTTCCGTTGTACACTTCATTTGACAGACGCAAAACTCTTTTTCGTGGGTCATAATGGTCGGATAGCTTTCCGCCCACCAATTCTATATTGACGTTGTAAAGTCCGTTGGCATCCAACATGTTTCGCGCTGTTTGAGCTCCGGTAAGCCCCCTTGTGCTCGGCACTCGTAAATATCTATTGTATGTTCCGCTTACCTTGTTTTGGGCATAAGCGGCAATTATGATTCCGGGAATCAATATCAACATTGTAGGCTCAAATAAAAATGGAAAATACATTTTGACCCCTCCATATCTTTTTAACTAAAGTTTACATTCGGTAGCTTAATTTTAACTTAAGGTTGAAAACCGCTTGCCTATCAGACTGCCATTTCCCCTTATATAATCCAAAACCTTCATCTTCTTCTTGCCGGGAAACTGCAGCTCTCTAATCAACAAGACCCCGTCTGCCGTTTTAACGACAATACCTTCATCCCCTTCATTCACTATTGTCCCCGGTACGGCATCCGTTGATGCCAAGGTCGTGAGCCTGGAGGTTGACAGCTTGACTCTCTTTCCTTCCAAAAAGCTGTATGCACCGGGATAAGGATGTGTGCCCCTTATCAAATTGTGTATTGCCGCAGAAGGACTGTCCCAGTCGATTTTACCTGTATCTCTGTCTATCATCTTTGTGTAAGTCGCCTCTTCATCATCTTGCTTGACAGGTGTTATGATTCCTTCTGGGTAATCCCTTAAGGTGTCAACAAGAAGATCCGCTCCCTTTCTTGCAAGGATGTCGTGAAGCTCCCCTGTCGTCATCTCGTTGGATATTTCTACCTCGAATTTATAAAGCATATCTCCTGTATCCATGCCCGTATCCATTAACATAGTGGTCGCGCCGGATTTTTTTTCACCGTCGATAACCGCCCAATGAATCGGAGCCGCCCCCCTGTATTTAGGAAGCAGCGATGCGTGAAGGTTAATGCAGGCAATTTTCGGTATCTGAAGTATCTCCTTTGGCAGGATCCTTCCATAAGCTACTACAACTATGTAATCGGGATTATACGATCTAAGCTTTTCTATAAAAGACGCATCTTTGATTTTTTCCGGCTGCAGCACCTGCAGCCCATTATCCAAAGCTGTCTGTTTGACAGGCGAAAAATTTACTTTTTTACCTCTTGCATTTGGTCGGTCAGGTTGAGTCACAACGGCACTGATTACAAAATCCGAATCGATGAGTTTGTTTAAAGAGCTAACCGCAAATTCGGGAGTACCCATAAACACTATATTCATGAATCAGTCTCCTCCTTTAAAGTCTCCTCCTTTAAAGTCTCCTCCTCAGCTCTGTCTGTAAACAAAATTCCATCAAGGTGATCAACTTCGTGACATATAGCTCTTGCAAGCATGCCCTCCGCCGTCAGCGATTTCTCTGTACCGTCTATATCAGTAAATTTCACCTTCAGGGTTTCCGGTCTTTCCACCTGCCCGGACACTCCCGGCAAGCTCAAACAGCCTTCTGCGGCTCTTTGACATCCCTCTTCGTCAAATATTTCGGGGTTTATCATAGTTATTGGACCATCGCCTATGTCGATGACTACGATCCTTCTGAGGATCCCTACTTGGTTTGCCGCCAGTCCTACGCCGTCTGCTTCGTACATAGTCTCTATCATATCATCTCTTAAAGTGATTATTCTATCAGTTATTTCATTTATCCTTCTTGCCTTTTTTCTCAAAACCGGATCACCATCTTCTCTAATGGTTCTTAAAGCCATATTTGAGCCTCCTCTACTTAAAACACTGCATTTGGATTTACATCCACGATCATTGTCGATTTTATTTTTTTTGTTTCATCTGAAAAATTCACTGATTTGATTATATCATTAAATTCTTTAATTCTGCTTGTCTTAATTAAGATATAGTACCTATATCTGTTGTTTATTCTAGTTATTCCTGATGGGCTGGGAGGATAAACGTCTTTTATCAAGATATTTTGATTTCTTTTTTCTAACTCCACCTTAATCTGTCTGTGATATGATTCGCAATCTTTTTTTACGCTTTTCATGTCATCACCCGCGAAGCCAACGTAAAAAAGTCTTGAGAAAGGCGGGTATTCGTGAGTTTTCCGGAAAGATATCTCTTTATCGTAAAAGCCCTTGTAGTCGTGGCACTTTGCATGGTTTATTACATAATTGCCAGGATCGTAAGTCTGTATAACCACTTCCCCCTGCTTTGTGCCTCTTCCTGCTCTTCCTGCAACTTGAGTCAAGAGCTGAAAAGTTCTTTCCGATGATCTGTAATCGGGAAAATTCAGTGTAAGATCAGCGAGAAGAACGCCTACCAACGTGACGTTTTCAAAATCAAATCCCTTGGTGACCATTTGAGTGCCTAGAAGTATATCTGCCTTTTTATCCGCAAACAGTTCTAAAGTTTTTTGTACAGAATCCTTTTTTTTCATGGTGTCTGTATCCATTCTCAAGACCCTTGCAGCCGGAAAGTACTTCTCGAGCAGTGCCTGAACTCTCTCCGTTCCGCTGCCTGAATATTTGATCTTGTTGCTCTTGCATTCAGGGCAGGTATCTTCAACAGACCTGGTATGATTGCAATAGTGGCAAATCATTTTATTGGTCTTTCCATGATATGTCATCGCGACGTCGCATTTTTTGCATTTGATCACATATCCACATGACCTGCAGAATACAAAGCTGTAGTATCCCCTTTTGTTTAGGAACAAAATGGTTTGCTCACCTTTATCCAGCCTATCCTTGATTCTGCTGTACAATGTCTTGCTTAAAAAGGACCTGTTCCCATCCTTTATTTCTTCTCTCATGTCCACGATTTCTGTTCGAGGCATCTCCATACAGTTTATCCTGTTGGGAAGCTCTAAAAGCCTGTAAGCTCCTATTGATGCCTTGTAGTATGACACCATTGATGGAGTGGCACTTCCTAAAACGACTTTGGCATTGAAAAACTCAGCAAGCTTGCATGCCAGAGGAACCGTATCATATCTAGGCCTGTTTTGAGATTTGTATGTATTTTCATGCTCTTCATCTATTATTATCAGACCCAGATCTCTAAATGGAGAAAAAACAGCAGATCTGGCACCTATAATTATCTTGATCTCTTTTTTATCTATTTCCAAATATTGCCTGACTTTGTCCTTGTCGCTTATCCTACTGTGGATTACAGCAGCTTTTTGATCGAACCTTTCCGTTATCCTGTTAATCGTCTGAGGAGTCAATGAGATTTCTGGCACTAAATAAAGGCAGGTTCTGCCCTGTTCAAGGGCTTCTTCCATCATATTTAAGTAAATTTCTGTTTTCCCGCTTCCAGTCACTCCATGCAATAGGCTGACCCTGTCAACAGAATTCGAAAATTCGGATAAAACATTTTTTTGATCCGTTGTAAGACCCGGTTTTTTAATAAGTTTTTTCGGATGTACATATGATCCCTTATTTGCTGCTTCCACAAGGATGCCTTTCGTCAATAGAGCTTTAATCGCCTGATTTGGGTTTATGATCACCTCTTTTAACTCTTCCCTCGTCTTTGGACCGCTGTAGAGATATTTTAGAACCTCGGCCTGTTTGATTGCATTTTTAGGAGTCAGTTCCAACACCTGGTCTAGGCTTAAGTCTCTGTACTCGCAAGCTAAACTATACTGAATCGTTTCTTTAATCTTAAAATCCAAATAAAACCGAGTCTTAAGATCTGAATCTTTTTTTGTCTTTATGTTTAGTGTCCCCGGAAAATATGCATTGACATTATCCATAAAAAAAGCATGATAATTGCTTTGCAGCCACTCACAGGCTTTCAACTGCTCACAGCTCATGACTGGATAATTTTCAACGACTCCCAGAACCTTTTTAAGCTTGTAACCATTGCTTTCACCAACATTAAAATCAATAATGTCCACCACCACCCCATCTAGAGGCTTGTTTCCGTATCCAAAGGGTACCATGACCCTTTGACCCACAGCAATCAAAGATTCCATCTCTCTGTCAATCAGATAGTCAAAAGGCCTGTCCATGCTAAAATTAGTTTGATTTATATAAACTTTGGCTATTTTCATGAACAATCCTCCCATAAAGATTAAAAAAGCAACGGCCTATCGCCATTGCCGAGTGACTACTTATAATGAAATTTCAACCTGTCTTCAGCTATTTCCCTAGTGGCCAAAGTGACCGGATTCCTGATTTGTCCTTCTATAAACAAGTCCTTTTCCACAATGTTTCTTGCCCTTTTTGCTGCGATTATAACCAATGAATATTTATTGTTAGTTCGTTCGATTAAATCATTTAACGCTGGATATCTCATACTGATTACCTCCCTAAAATTTCTTCTATTTTACTTTCTAGTCTTTCAGATCTGCATTTTTCAGCGGTAATGATCGCAGAAACCTGGTTTGCAGCAACTGAAACTGTATCATTAATGACTATATAACTGTACTTTGTGGCATTCCTGATTTCTTCGTAGGCACAATTCATCCTTTTATCCAACTGATCTTGATTTTCAGTTCCTCTATCAGTAATGCGTTTTTTTAGCTCTTTTAAAGAAGGTGGAACTATAAATATATATATCCCTTCCGGATAATTTGCCCTGACCTGGCTCGCACCTTGAATATCGATTTCCAAAATAACATCTATTCCCTGTTCCATCTTTTCCAAGACTCGCTTCTTTGGCGTCCCGTAATAATTGTCGTATACTTTTGCATACTCCAAAAACTCATTATTGCCTATCATGTCAAGGAAGCTTTCCTTGTTTATAAAGCAGTAGTTCTTGCCCTCTATTTCCCCATTTCGCGGATCTCTGGTAGTAGCGGAAACTGATATCTCTAAATTTTTCTGTCGTTTTAACAGCTCCTTGCAGATCGTTCCTTTTCCTGCTCCGGAAGGACCAGAGATAACGATCAACAACCCTTTCTCTCTCTCATAAAAACTTCTAGTCATATCTATCTCCATTACTCAATATTTTGTATTTGTTCCCGCATCTTTTCTATCTCACTTTTAATCTCAACCACAAGATTTGAAATGTCAATGTGGTTTGATTTCGATCCTATGGTATTAATTTCTCTGTGCAGCTCCTGAATCAAAAAATCAAGCTTTCTACCAACGGGCTCATCTTCTTCCAGTATTTTTCTAAATCTCTCTATATGGCTTTTAAGTCGTGTAGTCTCTTCTGTTATATTAGCCTTTTCGGAATAGTATGCAACTTCAGTCAATAATCTCGACTGGTCTATTTCGATATTTTGAGTGTATTCTTTTATTCTCTGTTCAAGCTTGTCTCTATACTCATCCACTACCAGGCTCTCGAATTCCTTGATTTTTCCCAATTCAGTCTCGATGATTTCAAGCCTCTTGTAAAAATCCTTTTTAAGAGACTCCCCTTCACGTTCTCTGCTGTCTGTAACGTTTTTCAAAGCTACTGAGAGAGCTTTTTTTATTTTGCCCCACAACACGTCTGGGTCTTCTTCGCTATCTTCAGAATATATGACATCAGGAAACCTGGATACAAGCGATAGTGAGTACTCTCCGGTGACTTCCGGAACTGATGTTTTCAAATCCTTTAAGCAACTCATATAGGCTTTAGCTAACTCCATATTGAGTTTGATATTTTTATTTGCCAAATCGAAAGAATTCATTTTTACATTTACTTCGATTCTGCCTCTAGAAATAACCTCTCCTATCTCCTTTCTGACTAGATCTTCAGCAAAAGAAATCTGCCTAGGCATTCTTATGAAAAAGTCCTTGTATCTGTGATTAATAGTTTTAAGCTCAACAGCTATCTCCATTTGCTCATCCCTGTATTCGCCTTTTCCAAAACCTGTCATGCTCTTCACAATCAACCCTCCTTTGGAATTTGAACTTGCCCGTCAAATACGTGCACTGCCGGACCTGTCATAGTTATAGTATCGCCAATTTGCACTTTAAGCCTTCCACCGGGGATGGATATTACAACATCTTTGTCAACCATTCCTTTTTTGTGAAGAACCACTGCCACTGCACAGGATCCCGTCCCACAGGCAAGTGTTAGTCCGGAACCTCTCTCCCAGGTTAAGACCTTTACGTTTTTCCGGTCTATTATCTGTGCAAAGTTGACATTTGTACCTTCAGGATAAAACTCAAGTTTTTCTATAAATTGTCCTATTTCTCTATATGGATAGCTATCAACGTCTGCAACCTCTATCACTGCATGAGGATTGCCCATAGATACTGCGGATATAACGACCTCTCCCCATGGTGTTTTAAATGGAATATCTATTGCTTTTTCTTGTTCATATACTACCGGTATTTCTTTTGGTTCAAATATGGCTTTGCCCATATTCACGCTTATTAGACAAGCCTTTTCGCTCTCATCAGTCTGTATCTCTATCAGTTTTTCCCCAGCCGGGGTTTCGACACTGAAATTCTTGCCAGATATCATCCCGTTGTCATATACATGCTTTGCAAAGCACCTGATCCCGTTGCCGCACATCTGTGCAGGAGTTCCATCAGAATTGTAGTAAGTCATCTTTACATCAGACTTTTTCGACTTTTCTACAAGCATCAGTCCGTCAGATCCTATTCCAAAGTGCCTTTTGCATAAAAATGCAATCTGATCTTGTTTCAGAAGGATTTCCCCTTCCAAATTGTCAATTATTATAAAATCGTTGCCCGTTCCATGATATTTACTGAAGTTAATTTTCATCACCCTCCAATTGTATCTTTATATTATACCATAATACCAATTAAATCCTATAGTATTTTTCCCCGTGTTTTGTTACAATAAGACTGCCTATGTACCATATAATGAAAGGAATGATATTTATGCCTTTGGACGGATTTGCCGTACACCATTTGCAATACGAACTCTCAAAAGCCTTAGTCGGAGGCAAAATAAACAAGATTTATCAACCTGAAAAGGATGAACTTATACTAAATATTACCAATAAGAAATCCAAGTATGAGCTTTTAATCTCTGCCAACAACAATCATCCGAGAATTCATTTCATAACTGCCACCAAGGAAAATCCCCAGTCGCCGCCGATGTTCTGCATGCTTCTGAGAAAAAAGCTTTCTAATGGCATTATAACCGCTGTTAAGCAGATTGAATTCGACAGAATCGTAGAGCTGACCGTCACGTCAAAAGACGAGCTTTTTGATTTTTCTGAAAAGAAGCTGCTCGTTGAAATCATGGGCAGACACAGCAATATAATACTGCTCGAAAATGGTATTATAACAGACAGCATTAAAAGAATCAACCGATTTGTCAGTTCATTCAGGGAGGTTTTGCCGGGAAGGAGCTACGTGGCCCCTCCGATGAACAAAAGAGATTTTTCTTCCTTGGATGATGAAGAATTTAAAAACCAGCTTTTAAGCGTTCCCTATAAAAAGATAGACAAGGCTATCATGGACTCATTCCAAGGGATAAGCAAGCTAATTTCCAGGGAGGTTTGCAACAGGCTTGATATCAATACGGAATTTGCCGCTTCAGACATCCCGGAAAGCTTGATATGCAAAATTAAGAATATCTTAACTGTGCTGAAGGATAGTCCAAAGTACTGTATCTATAAAGATCCCGACAGTAAGGAGATCAAAGATTTTTCTACAGTTTCCATCACTCTGTTTGACGGCATGGAAGCATCATGCTATCCGGATGTCAGCCAGATGCTTGAAGATTACTACAGGTTGAAAGATTCCCACCAAAGAATAAAGGAGCGGACTGCCTCCATCAGCCAAATTATAGGCAATAAGCTGGAGAGAAACTACAACAAGCTCAACAAATTGACGGAAGACAGAAAAAATGCCGAAGACGCTGATAAATTCAGACTCTACGCTGATATGCTTTATGCCAATCTCTACGCCCTAAAGTCTCCTGCCAAGGAAGCTATTTTAGAAAACTTTACCGATGGAACGAAGATCACTATTCCCTTGGATATCAGAAAAACGCCTGGGGAGAATGCTAAAAAATATTATGACAGATATAACAAGGCCAAGAGGGCTCTTAGCTATATAGACGAGCAGACCCAAAAAACAAAAGAAGAGATCTACTACCTCGAGAGCATCTTAGATAGCATATCTAAATGCGATTCAATTGGAGAGCTAAGGGAAATCAAAGACGAGCTAGCAGAAAACGGACTTATTAAATCCTATAAAAAAAGCAAAAAAAACCACCAGCAGTCATTATCAGCTCCTGATGTTTTTAGGTCATCTGAAGGATATGACATACTGGTAGGCAAAAACAACAAACAAAACGACATGCTGACTACCAAGACCGCCTCAAAAGACGACTTGTGGTTTCACGTCAAGGATCAACCCGGATCTCATGTTGTCGTGAGATGTGAAGGAAAAACTCCCGGGGAGGCAACCATCTTCGAAGCTGCCTTGCTTGCAGCTTACTTCAGCAAAGCAAAGATGAGCTCAAATGCTGCTGTTGACTATACGTTGATTAAATTCGTTAAAAAGCCCAAATCAGCCAAGGCAGGTATGGTCATATATACCGACAACAAGACTGTTTATGTCACTCCAAGTGAAAAGAAAGTTACAGATCTTAAGAACGACATGACCTCCTGACTCCCGTAAATCCGATTCTGTTTCAATAGGTCATCCTTCGGGTAAGAATTTAACAACTATTGATGAGGAGGTTTTAATATGAGTTTGTACGATATGGCATTAAAACTCGAGGTAGACAGCAGGGAGTATTATATTAAACAGGCAGAAGAAGCTGAAAACGAAGGACTAAAAAAAATATTCCACAAATTAGCTGATGACGAACAAAAGCACTATGAGTATGTTCAGAAATTAGCGTCCGGAAATTTGGAATTCAAGGAAACAGACGTTTTAAATGACGTGAAAAATGTTTTTACAGAACTTTTGGAAAAAGACATCAAGTTCGAGATGAATTTATCCACCATTGAAGCCTATGAATTTGCAAAAAAAATGGAGCAGGAGAGCATCGACTATTATCAAAAATTACAGAAGGATAATACTGACCCGACAACTCTGGATTTGCTTAAGAAACTTGAAAACGAAGAGAGAAAACACTTGCTGACCCTTGAGGACATCTTGCTTTATATGCGAAAACCGGAGACTTGGGTTGAACATGCGGAATTCAATATACGTGAAACATATTAAAAATGGCGATTTTCGCCATTTTTATTTTTTTATCTTATTAATTATTTTAATGAAATAATCAGGAATAGCCGTTTCAAAAATCATTTCCTCACCTGTTGAGGGATGATCAAATGCCAGTCTGAAGGCATGAAGAGCCTGCCCTTCCTTTGTCAAAACCTGCTTTTTAAAACCGTATACCCCGTCACCTACAAGAGGATGACCTATATAGGCCATATGCACGCGGATTTGATGAGTTCGTCCAGTCTCAAGTGAAGCTTCTATCAGGGTATGCTTTGGAAATCTTTCTATCACTTTGAAGTGAGTGACTGCAGATTTGGAATTTTGATTCACAACGGCCATCTTTATCCTGTTTTTCGGATCTCTACCTATAGGCGCATCAATCTTCCCGTTTTCTTCCTGGATAACTCCTTCTACAATTGCGTAGTAATTTCTCCTTATGTCGTGCTTCTTTAAGAGAGCAGCTAGTTTCTTATGGGCTGCATCGTTTTTCGCAACAAGCAACAGACCTGAAGTGTCTTTATCGATCCTATGAACTATTCCGGGACGTTTTACCCCATTGATACCGGATAGGTCTCTAATTTGATGCAACAAGGCATTTACCAGTGTTCCTGAAGGATTGCCATGACCGGGGTGGACTACCATACCCTTGTCCTTGTTTACCACAACTATGTCCTTGTCTTGATAGACTATATCAAGGGGCAAGTCCTGTGGCTCTACCCGATAATCTTCAGCCATAGGAATATCTACAGTTATCAAATCTCCTGGAGATGTCTTTACGCTGCCTTTTGGTATTTCCCCATTGAGACGTACATTTCCACTATCTATTAATTTCTTAATATAGCTTCTTGACATATCTTTAAAATGACTGCTTAGATATTGATCAAGTCTCATCGAATCTTCATTTTCTCTTATACGAATGGTTTCTAAATTCTCCATTTTACCTCACATGAACTTTAGTATTTCAATCTTTTGATTGCCTTTTTTAGTGCTGCCTGAAATTTCATCAAACAAAAACCTACCATGACCTCTTATGGATATTATTGCTCCAGGGGTAAGTTCATAAGAAGTTTTTTCTACTACCACATGATCTACCTTGACCATCCCTTTTTTAACCATCATTGCAGAATCTCCTCTTGATAGTGAGCAAATCTTACCCACTATGTTGTCTAATCTTAAAGAAGACACGATACAAGTCTTTTTTTCAAATCGCCTCTCAGGAATTGCGACACTCTGGTAAGAGATTATTTCGATTTCAGGGTACTTGTTTTTAATCTTTCCCACATTATCCTTTAGATACATAGAAAATGAATCTTTTACAAACACCATTCCGCTATCCGAATCAGTCAGGATATCACCTAAAACTTCTCTTTTAATTCCTGTGGCTAAAAAAGCTCCTAACATGTCCCTGTGAGTAGCTTCGTCAGGAAGAGGGAATTTTAAGACCTCTATGGGGAAAGCCTTTGCCCCCACAGCGCCTACAGCCAATATATTCCTTTCAGCATCCCGGTAACCTCCAAAAAAAGAATAATCAACCCCCATTTTATCGAGGGCTGAAGATATCAATTTCTGCTGTGAAGGATCGTAGAAATCGAAAAACTCGACTTCTGACCATTGCCTTGCTACATTTGCCGTTATATTTTTGACCAGCAGCTCGTCATCACTGTATTTTTTCATAATGATTCATCCCAACAACTTGATCACCAGTGCGCTATATACCGGCAATACAACATATTCTATCAAAAGTATTACAACAAACGGTGAGAAGTCCATCGTTTCAAACATTGCGAAACCTCTTAAAGGATCAAGCATCGGTTCAGTCATATTCCCAACGAATTCTCTAAGCTTCCCTTTTTTAGGGCTTATAAACTTCAGCACTACATTGACTATTATCATGAGGTTTACAAATTCGAAAAAAGCAACTCCTGCTCGAATCAACGTACCGCTCATTTCTTACACCTATTTTTCATAATTCCAATCTAAGAACTCGTGGGTGTGGTCCGAATCCAGTTCTTCGGTTATTACATCCACAGTGCTTGGAGCTAAAATAAAGACATTCTCGCTAATCTTTTGAATCGTTCCATCCAATGCGTATACAGCACCATTTAAGAAGTCGAATATTTTTCTTCCATCTTCATAGTCCGCATTTTCCAAATTCACGACTACAGTCTTATTGCTCTTAAGATTGTCGCAAATTAAAGGAGCATCGTTAAAAAATTCCGGCTCAACTACTAAAACCTTAGAATTATCTTTACCGGAACCAACAGGCTTATCCTTCTTCATTTTTTTATTGAATATGGCATTGCCTGTATCTTGATCCTGTTCCTTTGGCTGCATTTCTTCCTGTTCTTCCATCTCTTCGTCGTAATCTTCCTCGATTTCCAATCCCAATAGGTTTTTTACCTTGCCCCAAGAATCCTTAGCCATAATTATGCCTCCCTTTTATTCGAATAATCCTGATCCGATTCTAACCATGTTCGAACCCGCTTCAACTGCAACATCAAAGTCGTTGGTCATTCCCATGGAAAGAAAGGTCATTTCAATGTTTGTAACTCCATTAACATTTTCTTTTATTTTATCATATATTGCCCTTGTTGTCGTAAAAATATCTTTTAAGTCCTCTATATTTTTAGTGTTCGGCGCAATCGTCATCAATCCTTTGATACGTATATTCCCCAGATCCGATATATCTTCCAAGAATTGATCAAGCTGATTTGGATCCAAGCCAAATTTGCTTTCTTCGCCTGAAACGTTTAATTGTATCAAAATATCCGTCATTAACCCTTTCTTTTTTGATTCCTTGTCAATTGTCCTAGCCAATTCCACTGAATCCACAGAATGGATCAAAAATACCTTGCCGATGACGTATTTAACCTTGTTCTTCTGTAGATGTCCTATTATATGCCACCTAATATCTTTGGGGAGGACTTCTTGCTTTTCCCGAAATTCCTGAACCCTGTTTTCACCCAAGTCAGAAATTCCCTCTTCCAAAACCTTCTTGATTTCCTCGATGCTTCTGTGTTTTGTAACTGCCACCAATAAAACGTCATCTGGAAGCTTACTAATAATATCTTCTATATTTTTTTTTATATCGCTCATTTAAAACACCTCTACGGATTTATAAGTATCTGCATCCCGTCGCTTAAGTTGCTGTTTTCTGATCTGCTTAAGAAGACTTGACTCCCATCAACCAAAGTCACCGTCACTTCCACATTCCTTCTCAAATATCCCTTGCTTAAGACCATTACGTAGTTTTTTCCGTCTTTTTCAAATACAGATCTGGCTGGCAAGAGATAACCTTGATTTTCGTAAGTATAAATATCTGCTGTGCCTTTTCTTTTACTTAGAATCTCCCCTTCAACCATTTCCTTTAGCATGAACACTAAAATTTTTTCCTCTTCCTCTTCAATGGATTCAATCAAGTAGGCTGAATATTCATTGTCATCCATGTTGAATTTTACTTTTGGAAACCCTCTTAGCAGATCCACCCTTGCGGTTAAAAGCTCTATATAAGATGAAAGACTTTCTTCATCCAACCGTTCATATGCACCGGTTTTTCTTTCCTGGAGAAGTGTTTCTCTCTGCAACTCGACTTCTTTGGGTACTACCGCCACAACAATTATCCCATCATCGTCAGTAACCTTAAGCACGTTGTTTCCATAACCTCTATTCAAATCAGCTATTTCATCAGCTTCTTCTAGGAACTCTTTGGACAACATATCCATATTCGAAAAGGTAAATACTTGTTCATATCCATCATCATCAAAAAAAACATATCCAGGATAATCTGATCCGATTTTCTTAAGCGTCGGAGATGAAATTGAAGCACCCGCATTTTTTTCTAAAATATCGTCAAGCTCTTCTTCTGATTTGGACTGGTATATAAGTGCAGACAGCATGATTCGGATTTCTCTTTGACTCCTGGTCTTGTCGTCCTCATCGAATGAATCAATAAGCGATAAATCCAATTCTTTTTTCAAAGACCCGTCATGGGATATTGCTTTATTAATTGCCGCCGATTTGTCAGAAGCGTATCCTTGAGTGGAAACCGATTGTTCGGCCAGTAATTGATTCATGGATATTCTAGTGCCTGAGCTTATTAGATACGAGGGCTTTTGGTCAAAATAAAAAACCTGCTCGTTTTTGATTAAAGTCACATCCGCTTCGTAGGTTTTTACGTAGCGTTCATTGTGAAGCGTCTGAGTTTGTTTACTGCTTAAATTCATCCAGGCTAGTGCCATCAAAAATATTACAAGTATATACAACAGCGGCTTCCTGTTGTTCTTTCTTCTGGACCTTCGTTTGCTTTTCAATAGATCACGTCCGATAGAATATAATAAAATGGTCTGAGTGACAGGAATTGAACCTGCGACCTCGTGAACCCCATTCACGCGCGCTACCAAACTGCGCCACACCCAGACATATACTATATTATAATGATTGTACCATTGCTTTTCAAGTAGAATTTTTAAAAAAATTAGAAGCGGTGACAACCGCTTCTAATTCCAGCCGTAATAATACAGGCTGTTGATCTCTTCTATTTCGTGTTTGCTTCTTCTTGTCATGATTTGGTTTACCACATCTTTTGGGTCGTACCCTTCGTAGAGTATCTTATAAATCCCCGTGGTTATGGGCATCTCGCAATCATGCTTTCCTGCAAGCTCGTAAGCGGTTTTAGTGGCTTTGATGCCTTCAACGACCATTCCTATTCCTGCAAGCACGTTATCAAGGGATTCCCCCTGCCCTAGAAGTATCCCTGCCCTTCTGTTTCTGCTGTGCATGCTGGTACAGGTTACGATAAGATCGCCAATGCCTGTCAAACCCGCAAATGTTTCTGTTTTTGCTCCGAGAATTTTACCGAGTCTGCTTATTTCAGCTATTCCCCTTGTCATCAGCGCTGCCTTGCTGTTATCTCCATAACCTAGGCCATCAGAAATTCCTGCTCCTAGGGCTATAATGTTTTTCAATGCACCGCCCAGCTCTACGCCTATCATATCCGGGTTAGTATAAACCCTGAAATAATCCGTGCTGAAAAGATCTTGAAGGAACTCGCATTTGGCTTTTTTCTCACCGGAAACAACTACAGTTGTAGGAAGCTTGTTTGCTACCTCCTCCGCGTGGCTTGGCCCGGATAAAACATAAACATTATTATATGAAAGTTCTTCGTTTATTGCTTGACTCAGTCTCAAATACGAACCTTCCTCAAGCCCTTTTGAAACGTTGACTATATATTGCTCGCAATTGACAAAGTCTTTGATCTGAATGCAAAGCCCCCTTATCGTGTGGGATGGGACAGCTAAAACAACCACTTCGCTCCCTGCAACTGCTGATTCGAGACTTGTTGTCGCCATGATTTTTTTATTTATCTCTACTCCCGGCAAATACTTGGAATTGACCCTCTTTAAGTTGATTTCATCAACAAGGTCCACTCTTCTGTGCCATAAGTCAACTGAATAACCTTTGTCAGCCAGCAATACCGCCAAGGCGGTCCCCCAACTTCCTGCACCAAGTACTCCTATCTTCATAAGCTTTCACCTCTACGATTTGTCCTTTTTCTCTCTAGCAATCAATCTTATAGGAGTACCTACAAAACCGAATGCGTTCCTGATTTGGTTTTCCAAAAAGCGTTCATACGAAAAGTGCAACAGTGCCTTGTCATTTACAAATATTATAAAAGTTGGCGGCTTCACTGCTCCCTGTGTAGCATAGTAAATCTTAAGCCTCCGACCTTTGTCTGAAGGAGGTTGATTCATCAGCACAGCCTCACCAATAACTTCGTTAAGGGTTCCAGTTGTGACTCTCTTTGAATACTCGTTGGATACCAACAAGACGGTCTCCATGATTTTGTTGACTCTTTGTCCGGTCAATGCGGAAATAAATATTATAGGTGCATAAGGCATGAATGAAAGTGTATTTCGAATGTCCTTTTCGAATTTTTTCACGCTTCCCTGGTCTTTTTCGTATATATCCCATTTATTCACTACTATGATAGAAGCTTTCCCTCTGTTATGGGCAATTCCTGCAATCTTTGCATCTTGTTCGCTAATCCCGGTATTTGCATCTATTACAATCATACAAACGTCGGATCTATCCACCGCAGCCACAGCTCTTACAATGCTGTATCTTTCTATATCATCATATATTTTATTCTTTCTTCTTAGACCTGCAGTATCTATCAAGACATACTCTTCTCCAAAATACTTGAATGTTGAGTCGATCGCATCTCTTGTCGTTCCCGCTACTTCGCTGACTATTACCCTGTCTTCTCCCAAGAGTCTGTTGACGATGCTTGACTTACCGGCATTGGGCTTTCCAAGCACGGCAATCTTCAATCTGGTATCCTCTTCTTGAGATACAAGAGATGAATCAAAACTTTCAACAATCCGGTCTAGAAAATCCCCCAGGCCCAAACCCTGCTCTGCAGATATCGCCATCGGGTCACCAATCCCCAGGTTATAAAACTCGTAAATATTCTTTTCGATATCCTTGCTTTCGATTTTATTTACTGCTAAAACAACGGGTCTGTTGGACTTTCTTATCATATTGGCAACTTCAAGATCCGAAGCCGTCATTCCTTCTCTTCCGTCAACCAGCAACACTATTACATCTGCTGTGTCTATGGCTAATTGCGCCTGCCTTCTCATCTGAAGAAGTATGATATCACTGGAGTAAGGCTCAATACCACCTGTGTCTATCAATGTAAACTGCTTTCCCACCCATTCGCAATCAGCATAAATCCTGTCTCTCGTTACGCCGGGGGTATCCTCCACAATAGAAATTCTCGATCCTGCTATTTTATTAAATAATGTCGACTTCCCTACATTAGGCCTTCCAACAACTGCCACAACCGGCTTTGCCATTGAGCCACCTCCTCTATTATTCCATCAATTTTTCTATAAATTTTCTTCCGTCAATTTTTACGGAAAACATCTCAACGTTTAAAACACCTTTTACATCAGAAAGGGTGAGGTCATCTAGAAATATTTCTTCATCCTGCTTTAGCATGTTTTCAGGTATCAAAACTACTGGATGGCAATCTGACACTTTCAACTGAGCTAGAAGATCTTTCCCTGTCACAAGACCGGTTACAGTGATTTTTTCGCCAAAGAAATCATTTTTGATCAAATGAACCCTTACTTCGAGTCCAGGTACTTTTTCCATGATCCTTCGTGTCAATTCCGCCATATGTGGATAAGCAAGTTCTGCTGTGACAACGGATACCTTCTTTGTCTTTTCCCGGTCTGCACCTAGATCATTCAAGGCTGTTATGAACTGTTCTTTAAATAAGCTCAGCATCCCAACTCCGTTTTCAAGCTGGGTGAACTCTTCATAGTACATAGGCTGTGGCAAATCAGCTCCAGCCCGCAAAAAAAACTCGTCACTGGGAAAAACAAATCCAGTGTTCCACGTCTCAATCATTGCTTTTCGGGTTTCTTCTATCGTTTCCAAAACAGTTTTGCATTCTTCCACCGTAAATTGTCTCAAATTCGATAGTTTTTCTCTATATCTAGTGATTCCAACAGGAACTACGGAAACGGTCTGAACTTGTGGAAAGAACCTAGAAAGGTCCTTTAACGTCTTTTTGAGATTTTCACCGTCATTTATTTCAGGGCAAAGCACTATTTGAGCATTCATAGTCATTCCATAAGATGCGAATTTTTCAATAAGCTCTAAAATTCTTCCCGCGTTTTTGTTGTTGAGCATCTCTCTCCTCAGCTTGGAATCTGTTGTATGAACAGAAATATTTATCGGTTGGATCCTATAATCTATGATCCTCTGGATTTCTTCATCCTTCATATTTGTCAGTGTAACATAATTTCCATGCATAAATGAAAGTCTTGTATCGTCATCCTTGAAGTACAGAGTGCTTCTCATCCCCTTCGGAAGCTGATCTATAAAACAGAATACGCACTTGTTGTTGCAGCTCTTGGCTTCGTCTAAAAGTCCTTTTTCAAAAACGATACCCAAGGCTTCATCCATATCTTTCTCGATTTCAAGCTCCCACACTTCTCCTGAGGCCTTTTTGATCTCGATAATTATCTCCTCGTCGTTGATCAAGTAATAATATTCAAATATGTCTTTTGGTAATTTGCCGTTAATGGACAAAAGGGCATCTCCCTTCTCTATATCCATTTCCTCCGCTATGCTGTTTTGTTCTATATCTGAAATTTTTATCTCTTTCATCGTTCCACCCTGTTTATGAATTCTTTATGTATATTATCATTACAAAACTTGCGGGTCAAGTTTTATATTGACCCGCAACGAAAACGAAGCGCCATAAAGGCGCTCCGTAGTTTGTGCTATTTGCTTTTTTTCACACCCTCCAGATCTTTGAAATCCCTGTATTCACCGGTAACTATATAGTGTACCGATTCAAATATGTTAGTTCCATGATCTCCTACCCTCTCCAGATAAGATGCTACAAAGGTAAATCTGGAAGCTTGCTTGATGTTTGCGGAATCTTCAATCATATAGTTCAGCAGATCTCTATAAATCTTCCTAAACAAGCTGTCGATTTGATTCTCCTTCTCTATCATTGCATCTAATTTAGATATATCTTGGTTGACATATGAGTCGATGCTGATTTTCACTGCCTCCAGTGCTATTTCGGACAGCTTCGGGATGTCAATAAGGGGCTTTATATATTCTTCTTTCATCAAATCCAAGGTGGTCTCTGCTATGTTTACCGCATGATCTGCTATTCTTTCCAAATTAGTCAATATCTTAAAGGCAGATGCCACTGTCCTCAAGTCTGTCGCCACCGGCTGCTGTGTTGCTATTATTTTTATGCAAAGTTCCTGCAGCATCACTTCTTTTTCATCGACATCGTCATCTCTGTCAATTACTTTTCGTGCCAACCCATCGTCCTTGTTTATCAATGAACTAATAGAGTCTCTAAGCATTTCTTCAACTATGGAGCTCATTATAAGTATTTCCTGATGAAGCTTATCCAATCTTTCGTCAAATTTGTATCTTTGTATCATCGCGATTTATCTATCCTTTCAATGTTAAATTCATTATTTACAAGTGGTATCCAATAGAACTGTGAAAGTGGTACCTTCCCCAACCTTGCTGTCAACTTTTATCGATGCTCCTTGAGATTGGACTATGTGTTTTACTATCGCAAGACCCAATCCGGTTCCACCTTCTTTTCTTGCTCTGCCCTTGTCTACTCTGTAAAATCTTTCAAAAATTCTGTGGATGTCCTTTTCCGGGATTCCAATTCCCTTGTCTGAAATAGTCAGTTTAACTTTGTCCCCATTCCAGGATGTCTTTATGGTTATCTCCCCGCCATCATTGCTGTATTTAATGGCATTGCTAAGTAGATTAATGCTCATCTGCCTGAAATAATCTTTATTAAAACAGATTCTTGGCAAATCATCTTGTATATCAACTTTTAGATCTATTCTTTTCTCCCTGCAAGCCATATCCAGCATGTATATGACCTTTTCAATCTCTTTTTTAATTTCTATCCGCTCTTTTGGTATAGTCTTCAAATTATTGTCGTTGTCTAAGAATGATAATGTCAAAATGTCTTCCACAAGCTCGATCAGCCTATCTGTCTCCATGTTGATTATTTCATAGAAATGATTTCTGACATCATCGTCTTCAATCCCTCCATCCTTAAGCGTTTCGATGAAGCCTTTTATGGACGTGATCGGCGTCTTAAGTTCGTGGCTCACATTTGCAACAAATTCTTTTCGCAAGTTTTCAAGTTTCCTAATCTTGCTTATGTCCTGAAGAACTATGATATAGCCATGAACCAGATTTTGATCCTTGATCTTGCTGATAGTTACCCTGAATATCCTGTCCCCTATGTTAGTTTCCACGAATTTTATATCTTCCATGTCACTGCTTTTTATCACTTCTTCAACTTTTTGATAAATGGCGGTAACTCTCAATGCTTCCAGCAGGTTTTTGTCCAACAGATTTCTCTCTCTAGGTATCCCAAGCATCTCATAAGCGCTCTTATTGATTATCTTAATCCTATATTTCTTGTCTATTGCTATTATTCCATTCACAATATTGATCAATATGCTCTCAAGCTCGGCATTTCTATCTGACAGCTGATTGAACGAACTCTGCAGCGCGTCCGCCATGTCATTTAATGACTCAGTTAGATCTCCTATTTCGTCCTTTCTAAACCATGTCATCCTCTCGAGATAATTCCCCTTAGCTATCTTCTGCGCGAACATGGTTATTTGCTTTATCGGGGTTAGAAAATAAGAAATCAGATGTTTTGAAAAAACAGCTGCGATTGCAAAGCTCAGCAAGATATAGATGGCCGTATCTTTAAGGCTCTGATAAAATATATTTTCTGTTAGACTGAGCTTCATTGATACTCTGAGCACCACCTCATCACCTTCTTGAAGCTTGAAGCCTTTTGCTACGTACATCATATCAGCACCAACCGAATCGCTGTATCTGATGGATCTTTTAGTTTCACCCATGCTATTGATGGCTTCTGCAATCTCAGGTCTCATGTTGTGATTATCCATTCCTCCTGCATCTCTGTCGGTATCATATTCCACGTTACCCTCGCTATCGATCAAGGTAATCCTGTACCCGCTGTTTGATACGGTATTTTTTATCATCGTATTGTCATCAGCTTTTGCATAGTCTTCCTTAGTGACGATCGTCTCCTCTATGGCGCCCAAAGATCTTGCCAACCCATCTTCAACAAAATCATAATACAGAGATTTAGTATTGTGATACGTGAAAAAACCAGTCAGCGACAGTGTAAAAAACAATATCGCCAAGGTGGATAAAAATATTTTTTTGCTCATCAATTCACCTCTAGTCTCTAAATCTGTACCCTACTCCCCTTACTGTCTCAATATAAATCGGGTTTGTGTCATCTTCTTCAATCTTTTGACGCAAGTGCCTTATGTGGACGTCCACAGTCCTAGTTTCCCCTATATAGTCGTAGCCCCAAATTGTATCTAACAGGAAATTTCTATTCAGTACCTTTCCCTTGTTTTTTATCAACAGTGCCAACAGCTCGTATTCTTTTAAGGTCAAACTTAACAGCTCGCCTTTTTTATATACCTTGAATGCATCTTGGTGGACTTCAAGGTCATCAAACTTGATGATGCTTTCATCTTCCTCATCACTAGAAATACGTCTAAGTACGGCCTTAATCCTGGCGATAAGCTCTTTTATGCTAAAGGGTTTTGTCAGATAGTCGTCAGCACCGATCTCAAGACCCAAAACCTTGTCAAATTCAGTTTCCCTAGCAGTAAGTATTATCACCGGGGTTTCTTTAAAGTCCTTGGTTTCCCTCAATTCTCTAAGTATGGTCAAACCATCCTTGTTAGGAAGCATAAGGTCCAGTATGACAAGATCCGGCTTTTTCTCTTCTATGAGAATTCCGGCTTCATTTCCGTCCTGAGTGCCGAAAACATCGTAACCGTTTTTTTCCAAGTTAAACTTGATAAGCTCATAAATATTGGCTTCGTCTTCGATTATTGCTATTTTCTTATTCATTGAAACCTCCTGGCGAGTTGTTGTTTTAATTATATTATAATTGTTTTATTCATTTGTTAAAATGATGTTAACAATAAAGTTTAAATTTATTTTTATTGAATTTAAAAAACAACAACCTTAAGCTACCCTCTGCTCAAGGTTGTTGTTAAACACTACATATCTTTATCCAATATATTTGTGATCTTAGGCTCGAATCCTTTTGAAAACAGGCCTTTTTTTTCCGCCAATTTGATGGCTCCATAGGTTGCTGTCGTCAATATCATCCCTACTATAAATCCCGTCACAGGGTTTTCCGGAGTTCCCATAAATGAATTTACAGGATAATAACCTATTGCAGCACCTGTAATAAACATTAAAAGAGGAAAGCCATAGGCTATCATAGAAGCTTGCATTACATTCACAAACTGCATCTCAACCTCTACTTCATCTCCCTCTTTTGCACCTATTGCATTGTATGCGACAGTTTCCATAGTCATTTTTTCCTGACCGACTGCGCATGCACCACAATCACCGCATGCCGCGTGCCTTTTAATAATCACGCTTGCCTTGTTTCCCGATATCTGTTTTATAACACCTGCTTCTTTCATTTAGACCACCTTGTTACTTTAGAAATTTTTTCATAAGATCCATAAGTTCCTCAATATCCATCTCATCTTTGCTTTCGATAATCCCTCTAAGGCATTTTTTGGCATGGGTATCCAAAATTATTGCAGATGTGGAATCCAGCGCTGATTTAACAGCACTAAGCTGAATTAAAACCGACCTGCACTCCTCATCGTTTTCTATCATCTTTTGTATACCCCGGATTTGTCCCTCTATCCGATTTAATCTGATCAGGATGTTTTTTTTCGATTCATTCATAAAAACACCTTCTTATAGTTTTTTGAGAATCAATCCCAGTTCATCAAGCCTTGCCTCTTCAGCCACATCCGGCGCCATTGTCATAGGGCAGCTATGATTTTGAGTTTTAGGAAATGCTATTACGTCTCTTATATTGTCAGTACCTAAAATCTCCATGACTATCCTGTCGAGTCCATAAGCTATTCCTCCGTGAGGTGGAGTTCCGTATTTGAATGACTCTAAAAGAAATCCGAAGTTTTCTGAGGCTTTCTCTTCACTAAAGCCCAACACTTTGAACAACTTTTCCTGCAGTTCGTTGTTGTGTATCCTTATGCTTCCGCCACCGATTTCTGCACCATTTAATACTATGTCATAAGCCCTTGCTCTTGCTTTTAGCGGATCTGTGTCCAAAAGCTCAATATCATCAGGCTTGGGGCTGGTGAACGGATGGTGTATTGCAACATATCTCTTTTCATCTTCGTCATATTCAAGCAGAGGAAAATCAGTTATCCATACAAATTCGTACTTGCCCTTAAGGTCTAGTTCAAGTTTTCTTGCGATTTCCAGGCGAAGTTGACCCAATGCATCCCAAACGATGCTTTGCTTGTCAGCAACTATTAGAATAAGATCTCCCGGCTTAGCATCCGTTGCCACTAGTATATCATTGACTTCCTGGTCTGTAAGAAATTTTTCTATTGGTGATTTTACTCCTTCGTCAGTGACTTTAAGCCAAGCCAGACCTTTTGCCTTGTATATTTTAACAAAATCAACCAAGGCATCTATTTCACGTCTGCTGAATATGTCTCCACATCCCTCAGCATTGATGGCTCTTACATCTCCACCGTCTTTGATGTTATCTGCAAATACTTTGAATTCGCTGTTTTCTACGGCTTTTTTTATGTCCTTTAGCTCTAGTCCAAATCTTAAGTCAGGTTTATCTGAGCCAAATCTATTCATCGCGTCCACGTATGTCATTCTTTTCAATGGCAATGCTACGTCTACATCGAGCATCTCCTTAAAAAGGCCTGCTATCATCTTTTCATTAATGTTTATAACATCATCTTCGTCAACAAATGACATCTCGATATCAACCTGAGTGAATTCAGGTTGTCTGTCCTGCCTTAGATCCTCATCTCTAAAACATTTGACTATCTGATAATATCTATCAAATCCCGATACCATAAGTATTTGCTTAAACAACTGAGGCGATTGAGGCAATGCAAAGAAATTGCCCTTTTGTACTCTACTTGGAACCAAGAAGCTTCGAGCCCCTTCGGGAGTGGGCTTCGTCAAAAAAGGTGTCTCCACTTCGACAAATTCACTGTCATCCAAGAAATTTCTTATGTACTTGGCAACCTTGTGACGAGTTACCATGCTGCTATGCATTTTGTTTTTTCTCAGATCCAAATACCTGTACTTAAGCCTCACGCTCTCCTTTGAAGTATCGCTGTCATCAACGTATATCGGGGGTGTCTTAGCAGAATCAAGAATTTTTACTTGCGAGCAGATTACTTCAATTGTCCCCGTAGAAATATTGTCATTATAGTTTGCAGGATCCCTTTCAACAACTTCACCTTCTGCCTGTATTACATATTCATTTCTGAGACCGTCGGCAATCTTTAGTGCCTCTGCATCATTTTCCTCATTGAACACCAGTTGGACAACTCCTGTCCTGTCTCTCAAGTCAATGAATACGACGCCACCTAGATCTCGTCTGTTTTGCACCCATCCGCAAAGCTTGACCTTCTGTCCTATGTTTTTTTCTGTAATATCTGCGCACATTCCACTTCTGTAATATGTTTTCATTATTTCCTCCTGGGATTAAATTTTAAATTGTTAAAACAACCAAGTGCCAACCAGCTCTCAAAATAGAGTAGAGAAATAATAGCCAGTATTACTTCCCTCTCATTGAACCGTACGTACGGGTCTCGTATACGGCTCTACAACTTATATTCCAACACTT
>Ga0334894_1000665_pt1 | contig 37312 bp, 37 predicted proteins | sample GraSluR3_MG_6_FD_207225 | JGI IMG/M metagenome (GOLD analysis project Ga0334894, IMG submission 207225) | Sludge microbial communities from methane-producing bioreactor in Wageningen University, Netherlands - Granular Sludge_12_05 R3 | ecosystem: Engineered > Bioreactor > Anaerobic >...
TTTCATTGATGCGTTGTTTACGCAATAAATGTACACATAATTATTGGATTAATATTACAATTATCACCAAAAATTTTACTATTTTTTTTTTGAGGACTAAAGGGGTTTTTAGACAGTCTGACGGTTGGCGGTATGAAAAGTTGCCGATTGCGGGCGATTTCCCATCAAGTTACACAAAAGTTTGAGCGGGCTACAACCCTTGAATAACCTACTTTCCCGGCAATTTTTTATACCGCGTGTTGTGTGCTGCCCTTTATTCATGCCAAATTATCTGATTTTCTTTTATTCTAATGTTTTTTGTTTCAATTTTTCCTGATTCCGTGAAAGAATGTTTTCCTTGTTCGTTCTCCGTAATGGTAAACTCATTACGTACAGCCAGCTTTAATTCAAGATTATCTGGTTTAAAATAGTCCTTATTAATACAAAGATTTATCCCATTCTCTTGAAATGGAACACTTGGAAAATAAATCGCATCTGCTTGTCCATTAGCCTGCATAAATGCTATATTGCAGTATGCACTTGTTATTATATATGTTTTCAAGTCTTTTTTTGCAGGCTTCCTAAACTTTTCAAACAAAAATTGATAGAAAAGCTTTTGTGATTCAAGTTCTTCACCTTTATACTTTGTAATTAAAGTATCAAAAGCTAGTCCATGTAATTTATCAAATTCAGATATTCGTTTTGCAGGGTCAGGGGTTGTAACGATAATTGAATTTATTGTTTTTTTTAACTCCCATAAACCAAGTGTAACTTTTAATGATTCACCAATTTTCTTTGATTCTGCCCAATATTCAACCAATTCCATATATGAAGTCGGCCGTGTCTCTGAACAATAGAAAACTGATTGAAAGGGACGATTACATCTTGCAAAATTTTTAACATATTCCTGTGGAGGTATTGATATATCAGAAACCTTGTAAAAAAAGTCTTCTGATATATGTGTCCTTGAATGAAAAAACGACATTCCAATTGGTAGTTCATTTATGAATATTGGAAGACCGCCTAATTTTAAATAAGCAAGCACAGCCCTTTCATATGCATAATCATCCAATGGATTAATGCTCTCTAGAAGGTCGATTGTTTTTTGTGTATCTGATATTTTCATGGATAACTTTTAATCAAATTTTAACTATTCTCTTTCTTATCAGTATTTCTTGATATTAAAGCAATCCCACCAATTATTAAAGCAATTTTAAAAATATAACCAAATACAACTACCGAAGTATTTGCTCCAGATGGACTGATTAAGCCACCTATAAGACTTAATATTCCAATTGCAAGTAAAATAATTCCAAGAACTTTCATGATTTTAAAATTTTAGTGAATATAACGTTTCTAAAAAAGTGATTTCATTATCAGCAAACTTGTCAATTTTTGACGTGGCAGTTAGAACAAATGCATGTGCATCTTTAAAAAAATAAATCTCTATGGCTTTTGTTGAATTACTTGGGTTAACATAATGGATTAAGAAGGCTTTATTTTTGTCGATATATGTTTTTTCAGCCTTCGTTATTTGAATATCTGGTGTATATTGTTTAAAAGAATTTTCAAAGAATTCTTTTGTATAATCATGAGCTGAAATACTATATTCATCCTGTAATCTATCGGAAACATTCACAAGAATACTTGTCCCATCGCTTTTAACAAGTTTTAAATCAATATGCTTGCCTGTTGCTTCAGTTTTTTTAAAGTTAGCAGGAATGGCTAATTCATAATCATATATACTGCTCTTGTAGGTTTGAACTTTATTATCACTCTTTGTAGTGCATAATAATTGCTCTTTTAAGATGGATAAATTATCGGTACATTCCAATGTATGCAATAAATTATCTTCCAATTTTATACTTATTGTCATTAACTCAGATGATTCAAGCTTTTGAATTTTTAATTTATCTAAACTAAAAACACCTTGAGCAACTTGATTATTTCCAATATAAGAAAGTCCTTCATTAACCAATTTAAAAGTAATCATAGAATTGTCTTTTAGCCGAATAGATAAATCGTCAGTTATCTTCAATGCTTTCCCAAAGTATCTTATTGTTACTGAAATAAATCTATCCAATCCATTTGATGCAATTGATAATCCCAATTCTAAGGAATTATCTTTTGCAACAGGTAATGAAATACATTGAGTAACATCTGTTCCGTCATCTCTGTGAATTACCTGACAATCACAATAGTTACTAACAGTCTTTTCTTCTGTTTTATTCTTACCAAAAGAATTATTATTATTTGATTGATTCTGAACACATCCTGTCAGTATCAGAAAAATTGTAATAAAAAATAGATTTGTTCTCATGTTTGCTGTTTTTTAGGGTTGCACACAACTTATTTTTAATTCGACAAATTGTCGGTTTATTATACCTAAAACAACTTAATAAACCGACATCATGTCTTTTACTCATTTTCTCAAAATTAGTCATATTTCTAAATCATCCAGCAACTTTGTCATCTTTTTAATATTCGCCCTGCTTACCCTGGTGTATATTTCAGTCGTTTTGCTGCTGGCATGGCCTGGTTTTGGTTATTGTCGCAGCTAATTTAGCAATTCTTCTTTTATTAAACCAAGCACCCCCTGAAAAAAATAACAAATTTCGTTTTAATGACACAATTTTTTTTTGATCACTCCCATGTAAACCTATAACAACAAACCTAAGCTAATCCCACTGCTCACCATCATTCAAGTCCTTGTATAAGCCGTTCGAGTCCGCATCATTGCTGTTCAAGTCCGTATCGTTGATGTTCAAGTCCACATCCTTGCTGTTCGAGTGCACATCCTTGCCGTTCGAGTCCACATCGTTGCCGTTCGAGTCCGTATCGTTGATGTTCAAGTCCACTTCGTTGATGTTCAAGTGCGCATCGTTGTCGTTCGAGTCCAAATCGTTACCATTCGAGTGCACATCGTTGTCGTTCGAGTCCACATCCTTGCTGTTCGAGTCCAAATCGTTGCTGTTCAAGTGCACATCGTTGTCGTTCGAGTCCAAATCGTTGCCATTCGAGTCCACATCATTGTCGTTCGAGTCCACATCATTGCCGTTCAAGGCCGTATCGTTGATGTTCAAGTCCACATCATTGCTGTTCGAGTGCGCATCGTTGTCGTTCGAGTCCAAATCGTTGCTGTTCAAGTGCACATCGTTGTCGTTCGAGTCCAAATCGTTGCCATTCGAGTCCACATCATTGTCGTTCGAGTCCACATCATTGCCATTCGAGTCCACATCGTTATTGTTCGAGTCTTTGCATAAGTCGTTTAAGTCCTTGCATGAGCTGTTCATTTCTTCGTATAAGGGAGCCTTAAACAACTGTTAAATATTCTTAAAACAGTGTATTTCGGCGTTTTAGCAAATTCAATCCATAACATCCTAAAGTTCTGGTAAAGAAATGCTTTAATTCTTAAAAGGTTTTAGTCGTGCACATATTCTGATCTATGTCAATTATTTGGCTTAAGTAGCAAACCCTTTTGGTTTATCTTTGATTCGAAAATGGATTAATACCTTATTCAAACTGTTCAATCACATGAGAAGAATCTTTAATACTTTGTTTTCAATGGAATTAATGGGGCTGATGGTGCTGGCTTTTGCCGTAGCCATCGGTGTAGCCACCTTTATAGAAAATGACTTCGGAACGGTAGCTTCCAAGGCAGTGGTTTATAATGCCACCTGGTTCGAAGTGCTGTTGGTTTTATTGGCCATCAACTTAATCGCCAATATTTTCAGGTATAAGATGTACCGCAAAGAAAAACTGGTCATTTTCACCTTTCACTTGTCTTTTATTATCATCCTGATCGGTGCGGGTATCACTCGTTTCATTGGTTTTGAGGGCATTATGAGTATCCGCGAAGGCAAAACCGAAAACACTATGCTGTCAGACAACACCTATGTGATGGCCGAGATCAGGGCGGGTGGTGAAACGGAGTACACAGATGAGGCTGTGCTGATGTCGGCCCTCTCTGAAAAAAGCTACAGCGACAAAGCGAGCATTGATGGTAAAACGTTTAAGTTTAAATCGTTACGTTATGTGCCTAATGCGCAGGAGATGTTGGTGAAAGGGCAGCCCGGCGAAGGTGCTCCCTATGCCATCATGGTGGTGTCAACAGAAAATTCAGGCCGAAACAACCTGATCATTAAACATGGCGATCAACGCAGGTTTTTAGGATATAACTTCCTTTTTAATCAGGATGAGCAGGCTGATGCCATACAACTGCGATTCGATCAGGGACAGCTTCAGATCAAAACACCACAGACCCTTGCAGCTATGGCTATGTCGGGAGGTGACACCGATACGCTTATGGCCGGAAGCTGGCACAACTTTGAAATGCGAAAGCTTTACAGCATGGCTGATCTGAGAATCGTGCTGACTGATGTGTACGAAAACGGGAAAGTGGATTACACCAGCTATCGGGGAAGAGACATGAACTTTATGGATGCCATGATAGTGGAGGTGACTTCAGGTGGCGAAATCAAAGAGATTGCTTTGCGTGGTGGCAAAGGCTATGTGGGTGAAAGTGTAAAATTTGAACTTAACGGAGCCGAAATCAATATGATGTATGGAGCCAAGGTATTGGATCTGCCTTTTTCGTTGAAACTGATCGATTTTCAGCTGGAGCGTTATCCCGGATCCAACAGCCCTGCCTCTTATGCCAGCGAAGTGGTGCTGATCGATTCGGATAAGAATATTGAACAACCTTATCGGATTTTTATGAATAATGTGTTGAACTACGGCGGATATCGCTTTTTTCAGTCTTCATACGACAAAGATGAACTGGGCACGGTGTTGTCAGTAAATCACGATGCTGCCGGAACCTGGGTGACCTACCTGGGTTATTTTCTGATGTCGCTGGGCATGATGCTGGCGATTTTTGTGCCAAATACCCGTTTCGCTTTGTTGGGGCGTTTACTCAAATCAGGAACTAAAAAAGCCGGATTCCTGTTTGTTCCGTTGCTAATTGGCGGTACAACGGTCTTTGCACAGGAAGAACACAATCATAACCATTCCACCGAAATTACTGTAATTCCTAAGCAGTATGCAGCTGAGTTTGGAGCTTTACTCGTACAGGATCATGATGGCAGGCTGAAACCGATGAATACACTTTCGAGTGAGATGTTGCGTAAAGTGGCCCGAAAAAATACCTTTAATGGACTAACAGCTGACCAGGTGATGATTGGGATGCAACTGGAACCCGAAAAGTGGCAGCTGCAAAAGATGATCAAAGTTTCGCATCCTGAGCTGAAACGTTTCCTGAACATCAGAGACGGCTCACATGCTGCCTTTGCCGACTTCCTCGATCTGAAAGATGGCGGTGGATACAAATTGCGCGATATGGTGTCGCAGGCCTATGCCAAAAAACCCGCCGAAAGAAGCAAATTCGATAATGATGTGATCAAAGTGGACGAAAGAGTTAATATTTCCTATCTGGTTTACACGGGTGATCTCATGAAGGTATTGCCTGATCCGCGCGACTCGCACAATCCCTGGTTTAAACCGGCACAAAAGGTTGAAGGATTGAATCCTGACGACTCCGCTTTTATTTATGATGTGATACCTTATTACTTTATGTCGTTAGGTGCCGGGAACTACGCTCAGGCAACGGAAATAGTAAAGGGTATTCACAATTTTCAGCAAAAATATGCAGCTGATATTGTTCCTTCCCAAACGCAGGTAAAAGCAGAGATTCTCTACAACAAATCAGGTGTTTTTAATCGACTGGGTAATTATTTCGGAATGGTTGGAGTGATCCTGCTTGTGTTGGTTTTTGTTCAAATATTCAAGGAACGGAAATGGATAAATAAGTCAGTTACTTTCTTTTATGCGGTTATAGTTCTTTTCTTTGTCTTTCAAACGCTTGGTCTGGCTATCCGCTGGTATATTTCGGAACGTGCTCCCTGGAGCAATGGTTATGAGTCGATGATTTATATCTCGTGGGTAACGGTGTTGGCCGGACTTATCTTTTCGCGCAAATCGCCCATGACTATCGCTGCCACATCCATCCTGGCTTCCATCATCCTGATGGTGGCGCACCTCAGCTGGATGGATCCCGAAATAACTAATCTTGTACCGGTGCTTAAATCCTATTGGCTTACCATTCATGTTTCTATCATCACTGCCAGCTATGGATTTTTAGCCCTGGGTGCCTTGCTGGGTTTTATCAACCTCATATTGATGATCCTCAAGAATAAAAAGAATTTTGGTGACCTCCAGCGCCGGATAAAAGACCTGAACTACATCAACGAACGAACCATAATTATTGGATTATACCTATTGACTATTGGAACATTTTTAGGTGGTGTGTGGGCCAACGAATCCTGGGGACGCTATTGGGGTTGGGATCCGAAAGAAACCTGGGCACTGGTTACCATCCTGGTTTATACCTTTATAGCCCATATGGGATACATGCCCGGCATGAAAACAGATTACCGATTCAGCCTGTTTACACTCGTTGGTTTTAGTGCTGTGATCATGACGTATTTTGGTGTAAACTATTACCTTTCAGGACTTCACTCTTATGCCGCCGGCGATCCGATGCCTATTCCAACGTTTGTGTATTATACCGTTGCAATCATTTTTACAGTTTCGTTGCTAGCCTATCTCAACGAACGAAAATATCTTTATGCACCGGATCGCAAATAAATAGATCGAAATCGATAACTTTCCTGTGAAGATAAAGCTTTGCAGGAAAGTTTTTTTTATTGAGTCCACTCCGAAAAGTCATTTAGCCCCTAAATCCCCCAAGGGGGACTTTCTAAAACTGATGATTTTTAGCTTTCCCCCTTTCAGGATAGGGGTCAAAAAGATAAAAATCAGCAGTTTTTTGACTTTTCGGAGTGGATCCATTTATTCAATTTTTATGCTGTGCTCTTAAAGGGATGGAATTTTCAGAATTCTATCGGCCTATTTCTATTTATTTGCATCTAAGGCAGAAATAATCGCGGAAAACAATCTGCTTAAAAACTTGTTTAACTTCAAAACTTACTTATGCCGATTTTGTTTGTAAACATATTGATCTTGTTAAATACCATTTTCTACCAGCCTGTTACTGAAAATGACTCCAAACCTGCCATCATGGATTTTGAAACATTTCAGCAGTATCTTAAGCATGAAAATGATACGGTTTACGTAATCAATTTCTGGGCTACCTGGTGTGCCCCCTGCGTGAAAGAATTGCCCGACTTTGAAAAGCTAAATCAGAAATATGCAGATAAGAATTTCAAGATGTTGCTGGTAAGTCTCGATTTTCGCAAGATGTACCACACACGTCTGATTCCTTTTATCGAAGAAAATAAGCTAAGTGCGGAAGTGCTTTTATTACACGATCCGGATGCCAATGCCTGGATTGACAAGGTTGATCCATCCTGGTCGGGTGCCATTCCGGCTACTTTGATTTACAAAAATAGTTTTCGTCTTTTCCACGAAGGTGGCTACACCTTTGATGAACTCAATACAATTGTCGAACCCTTAATGAATTAAGATTATGAAACGTATTTTTTCGCTGATAATTTTCAGTTTGGTATTTGGTTTTACGCTCCCTGCTCAGGGCTACAAAGTTGGCGACAAGGCCATGGATTTTAGCCTGATCAATGTGGATGGCAAGATGGTCTCAATGGCCGATTATCCCGACGCCAAAGGTTTTATTGTGATTTTCACATGTAACCATTGTCCTTATTCAATAGCTTACGAAGATCGTAAAATTGCCTTGTCCAAACGATTCGAACCGATGGGTTATCCGGTCATTGCAATCAATCCAAATGATTCAACCCTGCAGCCACAGGACAGCTACAGTCAAATGATCGTAAGAGCCAACAAAAAACAGTTTCCTTATCCCTACCTGCTCGATGCTGATCAAAGTGTTTTCAAAACTTATGGAGCCACACGCACACCCCATGTTTTTCTGCTAAATAAGGAAAACAATGATTTGATAGTAAGATATATTGGTGCAATTGATAACAATTATGAAGATGAAGATGCCGTAACTGAAAAGTATGTTGAAAACGCCATCAAAGCACTCGGGAATGGCAAATTGCCTGATCCGGACTTCACAAAAGCTGTGGGTTGCACGATCAAATATAAAAAGTCGTAGCGATCTTTAGGATTCCGTTCACTTTGAAGAAAATGCCATTAGCTGTTTGAATTTCACCAAATTAATGGAACTTTATTAATTTCGTTGATTATTTTTGCAATTCCTTTGCGAAGTATAACCGTGAATGGAAACCCACTAAATCTCAAACTTATGTTAAAAAAAATTTTTATTGTCGTTGTGATCACATCAATTTTTGGTGCGTGTACAGTTTCAGAAAAAGCTGAACACCAGGATAATCCCTTTTTCGTGGAATACAATACTCCCTACGGTATTCCGCCTTTCGAACTGATTGAGCCAGGCCATTTTATGCCAGCCTTCGAAGCTGCACTAAAGGAGAACAAGGACGAGATTGATGCCATTGTTAATCAAAAAGCCGAAGCTGATTTTGCCAATACCATCGAAGCATTTGAGCGTAGCGGAGAAATGCTTGATAAGGTAAGCTCGGTGTTCTATAACCTCAACTCATCCCTTACGAGTGATACTATGCAGGCCATCGCCCGTGAGCTTTCGCCCATGATGTCGCGCCATAGCGATGATATCATGCTCAATCCACAGCTCTTTGCACGTATCAAAGCCGTGCATGACAACGCTAACGATTTGTCGCTCAATGCCGAACAGCAAATGTTGCTCGAAAAAATGTACAAACGTTTTGTTCGCAGTGGGGCATTGTTAGATCAAACTGCTCAGGATCAGCTTCGTAAGATAAACGAAGAGCTTTCGATGCGTTCACTTCAGTTCGGAGAAAACGTATTGGCCGAGACCAACAAATTTGAAGTGGTTATCGATAACAAAGATCGTCTGGAAGGAATTCCGGAAAGCTTTCTGGCAGCAGCACAGGAAGCAGCTGCAGCAGCCGGATATGATGGAAAATGGCTGTTCACACTTCAAAAGCCCAGCATGATGCCGGTGTTGCAGTATGCCAACGATCGGGAGTTGCGCAAAACACTCTTCAATGGTTACATCATGCGTGGCGACAACAATGATGACTTTGATAACAAAAAGATATTGAGCCGTATGGCGAGTTTGCGCGCGCAACGTGCACAGTTGCTGGGTTACGAAAACCATGCCTCTTTCGTTTTGGAGCAGAATATGGCCAAGAATCCCGAAAACGTAAATGAGTTGCTGGATGAGCTTATTGCCGCTGCCATGCCGATGGCGAAAAAGGAAGCACAGGAACTGCAAAAGCTTATCAATAAGCGCAAAGACGGTATCACGCTGGAACCCTGGGACTGGTGGTATTATGCAGAAATTTTAAGAAAAGAAAAATTTGACCTTGATGAAGCCGAGATGCGTCCTTATTTCAAGCTCGAAAATGTCCGGGATGGCGTTTTCGAAACGGCAAATCGCCTGTGGGGTATACAGTTTGTGCCAAAGCCTGAGTATCCCAAGTATCACGAAGATGTACAGGTGTATGAAGTCACAGAAGCTGATGGCAGCCATATCGGTGTTTTGATGATGGATTTCTTTCCGCGTGCCTCCAAACGGGGTGGTGCCTGGATGAGCAGCTACCGTAAGCAATACCGTTCTGCCAATGGCGAAATGATAACGCCAATCATCACAACCAACTTCAATTTCACAGCTCCGTCGGCCGGAAAACCAGCACTTTTGAGTTGGGATGAGGTGCAGACAACCTTCCACGAAATGGGTCATGCTTTTCACGGTCTGCTTTCTAATTGTACTTATAACAGCTTGAGTGGCACTTCTGTGCCCCGCGATTTTGTGGAATTGCCTTCGCAAATTATGGAACACTGGGCAGCAGAGCCGGAGGTGATGGCTTACTATGCAAAACATTACGAAACCGGAGAAGTGATACCACAAGAATTGATTGACAAAATGCAGAAAAGTGCCACTTTCAATCAGGGATTTGCTATGGCCGAATTTCTGTCGGCAGCAGCACTGGATATGGATTGGCACACCCTTACCGAAGCCAAAGAATATGATGCTACCGAATTCGAAAATAACTCGTTAGAAGAAACAGGCCTGATACCTGAAATTGTAGTTCGCTATCGGAGCCCTTATTTTAGTCATATTTTCTCAGGTGGCTATTCAGCCGGATACTATAGTTATATTTGGTCGGAGGTGTTGGATAGCGATGCTTTTGAAGCCTTTAAAGAAAATGGAATCTTCGATCAGCAAACGGCTACTTTGTTTAGGGAGCATGTGCTTTCGCGCGGTGGCACTGCCGATCCACTCGAACTTTATGTGGCTTTCAGAGGTAAAGAACCTTCTAAAGACGCCCTGTTGAAGAACAGAGGCATCATTGAATAAGATCATTAACAAAAAAAGTCCGGAGCTTTAGCCCGGACTTTTTTTTATTGCTGATTTTCAGCTATAAGCTATCTCTTAATAATCATCTTCGTCTTCATCTTCATAGGAATCCAGATCGAAATCCAATAAATCATCAAAACTTTCCAGTGCCTCTTCGTCCTCATCAGTTGGATTATAGATCGAAATTCTCCTGTCGCGTTTTCCTTCTGTGTGTTTTTTTACAGGTTTGCGTACGAAGTCATCCTCCATTTTTTCGGGATTGCGTGACTTTTTCTTCGTCGTTTTCATGATTGCGTTTTTTTACGATTTAAGTTTATTTTGATTGAATTAATAAATGAACAATGGATGATTCACTTTGTAAAGTGTAATAATTTAATTTGATCAATAAAATGAAGGGGGGATACATCTGTCTATTTGCTATATAATGGAAGTGTCTGTACAATAGGCATTTGATTCATGGTGCAATGATAAGATTTTTCTTTTTTCAATTGCAAATAAATACAGAAAATTTTTTGATAAAAATTTTGCATTTTTTTATAACTAGCACAATATCAAATAAATAAATGAATATCTTTTCTGGATGGAAGTTAAAATGCTGAGAGACCGGGAATAAAGGAATTGCTTAAGCGGGTTATTTTTTCATGGCTATGCTGATGATGAAATTGCTTCCCTGACCAATTTCTGATTCAACCCTGATGTTAAAACGATGAGCTTCAAGTATTTTCTTTACGATTCCCAATCCCAGGCCAGTTCCTTTTTCGCCATAAGTGCCTAAGGTACTTCTGCGGTTAAATCCCTCGAACAGCTTGTTACTTACCTCAGCTGGCATACCAATGCCGGTGTCGGAAACATAAATTTCGTAATCACTGCCATTAATTTGGCTTCCAATGGTGATTGTGCCTCCCTCGGGAGTGAATTTCACTGCATTACCGACAAGATTGTTAATTGCCTGACTCAGAAGCGTTTCATCGGCTTTAAGCTCGAAATTACTTTGCGTCTCGAATTGTTGTACCAGCCTGATGTGTTTTTGGTTAAGCTTTATATGTTGCATGCGTTCAACATATTTTCCAATATTGGCAGGTTTAATGCTTTTGAAATGAAGTTGAAAATTTCCAAGCTCCAGATTCGACCAATGATAGAGTTTATCATTGTAGTCGAGCAAGCGTTGCATCTCATCATTGATATCGACAAGGAGCTCCTTTTGTTTTTCGTTTAGTTTTTGCAACAAAGCTTTATCCTGCAAAAGCAAATTGGCAATTCCGATCACAGCACCGATGGGCGAGCGCAAGTCGTGTGAAACAATCGACACAAATTGATCTTTGAAATCGAGCAGCTTCTTCAGTTCACGCTCGGTACGAGCCAGCTGATCCAGGGTAAGTTTTTGTTCGCGCGCTTTTTGTATTAACTGGTTATCTTGTTTTCCTTCACGGTTTACTGTTTTAATTAACAGGTAATTATTGTGATTATGCCGGATCGCCATTGCTTTCAGATAAATCTTTCGACCAGCAATGGAATCTTCTTCCCATATGCCGGATTCTATCTTTGCATCAGACTTTCCTTCCCAGCACGAAGCCGCTTCATATTGAAATACCTCTATAAACGGAAAAATCTCCGTCATAGGTACCGGATCTTCACTGAATAGCTTTGCCTGACTTAGCTCTTTGATCCAAACGGGTTGGTTGCCAATGGGTCTGTACGTCTTGTCGGAGTAAACAAAGCTTGCGAAATCGAGCAGATGAAAGGCTGCAAAAGGACTGGCTGCTGATCGACTTGTTGCATTATAATGTTTAAGCCTTACGTTGTTGACCTCTTGCAACAATTGCTGCAGCTTTTCTGCATTACGGGTTTGATCGACAAAAAACACCCACAAATGCATGAGTTCATCTTCAACTATATGAATTTCGGCATATTGCTCAGTTTTGATCTGAACATGCGGCAGCACCATCGGGTTGATCATGGGCGGGATCATTCCGGTCAAAAACGGTGCAAGTAGTTCTATTTCTATTTCCTTTTTAGGCTTTTCGTCCAGGTATTTATGGGTTGGTCCCATCCAGTTGATCAACCTGCCTTCTTCATTAAGCTGAAGAACAGCCAGGCCGATATAAGGAGGGATTTTACTGATTATATAATCTGTAATGGCCTCTGTAAACTCAGGACGATTAGACATATTGCTGGTTTTGAAGCATCTTTTTTGTGAGTTGTGCAAAGGCATTTTCAACATTTTCGCCCGTTTTAGCACTGGTAAACATGATCTGCCATCCCTGTTCTTTAAGTGTGTCGAGTTGTGCATCGGTGATTTCCCAGCTATCCTTCAGGTCAGCTTTGTTTACAAGCAAAATAAAAGCTGCGTTTTTAGTTACAGATGAAGTCATCTCGTGCAGCTTGATGGCCGTTTCGTAGGTGTCGGATCTTGTGCCATCAGCCACCAAAAAGTAACCTGACGACCCAATTAAGTAAGTGGGTTTTATTTTCATAAAATCATCTTCCCCGTGGATGTCCCAAAGCAATAAGGTTACTTCTACATCGTTAACAGTCAGTTCTTTTTGGTCGATTTTTACGCCAATTGTAGTATGATATTTCTCACTGAAGATACTACGAACGAACCGCTGTACCAGACTTGTTTTCCCCACAGCAAAAGCTCCAACCATCGCAATTTTTTTCTTGATCATGTGTATTATTTTTCTTCAACCACAAAACTAACACTTCTTACTTCTTCGGGCTCTACTAGTTCCTCGGTATTTATTACCCTGGTTTCAAGAAGATTTTTCGGCACGCCGGCCTCTTTCAGGAGTTCCAGAAATGTTTGTGCCCGCATAGTTGCAATACGCAGATTTGCAGCCTCATTGCCTGCTTTTGAAGTAACGGATTGTACTAAGATTTTGTACTGTTTGTTATTGAGCCTGTTAAATTCGTCCAGTAAATTTGCGGTTTGGGTTAGTTTATAAAATTGATCAGATTGATCTTCAGTCATTTCCAACACATTAACATCAAAAACAAACTTGTATTTCATGATGTCGCCAATGATCCAGCTTAAATCTCTGACAGGTTTATCCGTAATTGTCAGCTGATTTGTATCAAGACTGTGAACACCCCAAACCTTGTTGAAGTGCTGTTCGAGCGATACCTTCCATTCAGCCTTACAATGGCCGCTTACCTGTAAAATACCCTTTTCAAAAGCAAAGCTAACCGTTTCGGGAGGTGTGAGGATGGCCTCTGCCCTTCGAATGATGATCATGCTGTCCATCGAAACAAACGGACGTAATACAAACTCAAACTGATCTGCTGAAAGCTGTTTGCTCTCGAGCAATTTGGATGGCTCTATTGCATAATCATCCTTTAATCCAAAAATCCTGAGTTTTCCGTTTTGTCGTTCTGTTTTTGTCAGGTAATAGCCGCTTTCCGATGAAAACAATTCAGTGGCAGCAGCATAGGTGTGATGTGTTTGAATGCTTTGATAAATCCAAAAACCTAAGCCGATTAAGACAATAACTAACAGCATCAGGGCGAAAAGTGGGGGTTTTTTGCCCTTTTCTTTCTTCTCTTTTATCAGGCAGGGTTTCAAAAACTTTGAAGTATGCTCAAAGATTTCGGTTTCACCTTCAAAATTAAGAAGTTCAGGGCGATGATTATAGTGCACTGCTTCAAGTGCTTCTTTGAGTTCGATACGCAAATCAGGTGGTGGATTGCCTTCTACCACAGCAGCGATAATCGCATGTGGCCCCTGCTCAACCCATAGATTGGTATCCCCAATTTTGATGCTGTCCACGGCATCTTGTTCGTCTGAATGAAATGAATCTTTTGCAAAATCGGTGATTGCCGATAGCATGGAGGCGATCATATCGGCTTCAATATCCAAAACATGCCCGGCTTTTTCGTGATGCAGCAAAAGTGCCGTATCGCGATGAATCAAAAAAACATGCTTCACCTGATAAAGGTAAGCATGTGAAAGCATGATCTCAACATAAGATTTACTGCTGAACAATGCCTGAAAACGCCATTTCAGATGTTTTGGTGATAGTCCTGATTCAAGACCCTGATTCAGAGAATCGATCAAACGTTTCAGGTCTTCCGAAACAGCTTTGCGTATGGCCGGTCCCATAATCGGAAACAGCAGGTTAGCAAGTCGTTGCGGGTTTTTCTCGATGCTTTCCTGGATCATGTCCTCAAAAAAGGGCAGCAAATCAGCCATATTAATGCTGCCTTTTTCGATGAGCTTACGAATAGAAAAAGGTAGTAACTCACTTATTTCGATAGCAAACTCATGAGGATCAGCCATTAATTTTTGCATCCGCTGCAAGGAAAGCTTATCCAATCCGGTTACCAGTTCTCTAAGCTCCTGTAGCTGATCGGCACTGAGCTTTTCAGTAGTGTTGGTCTGATCTTTTTCCTTCATCTTGAGCTTAGTTCAATTGTATGCCTATTTTTTGTCTTTTTCTTCCGTTTGATCTGATAAACTCAGTGCCACCTCCGAAAGCAAAACAGCCATTGCCGAGCGATCAATCTTATTGATCTGCAGATCAGCGAGTTTCTCGTTCCAGTGTTTTTTAATAGTGCTGATCTCACTGTTGAAACGATTTTCAAAATCCTGTTTAAGCTGCTGTTGGCTTTCGTTTAACTTCTTGATATCTTGTTTTAAGACCTCAACGGCATCTGTCAGGCTGTGAATCAGTTTTTGATTGCCTTGCAGCTCATGATTTAAGTGCTCAAACTGACGTTGCGATTCGGTTTTAAGATCCTTTACAGCGTTTTGCAATTCGCTGGAGCTTCTCTTGTCCAGTTCGTCAAACAGTTTTTTCCACTTTTGTTCAGATTCGTCAAGCAGAAAGCTGAACTGCTGATCAAGTTTCAAAAAACGATTTTCAATTTCTGCGATATTATTTCCAAGAACAAGCTCTCTGATCCTGGAAATATTTTCATTCGACTGATTCATATCTGTTACACTTTAATGATTGTGCCGATTAATCCTGTAAATATACTAAGCTTTTTTGAGATTTGATTCACTTTTTATGTCTTTTGGAAAAACTTTTCCGGTCAGTATTTCAATAGGGATTTAAAAATTGAGTGATCGGGAAAAGTTAAGTCAGGTTTTGGTTTCAGCTGAACTATTCATTGTCTCAGCCAGTGTTGTTGTTCTTTTAAAACAAAAGCACAGAACAGCTTGTTTGGGTTCTGGTAATCGGGTGCTTGTTTTTTGTGTAATTTTGCGGCCCGAATGATAAAGTTAAAATTTGAAATAATTCAGTAGCATGAAGCTGCGTACAACACAGGACAACACACACGAACTGATTGATATCCGCCACCTTACTGATTCTGCCTATGTGTTGAGAATGAGTAGGAGAGGACTGCAATTCAAAAGCGGACAGCATATTTTACTGGGCGAAGCCGGAAGCATTCACAACCGTGAATATTCGGTTTATTCGGCAGAGCAGGACGACTTTTTTGAAGTTCTGATAAAAGAAGTGGATGACGGCCTGGTGAGTAAACAACTCAAGAAACTCAAGGCAGGGAGCAAATTGCAGCTCGAAGGTCCATTGGGTTTTTTTACGATTGAGCCAGAACTTATAGGGAATGCCAAATTTTTGTTTGTGGCCACCGGAAGTGGTATCGCACCTTTTCACAGTTTTGTGAAATCCTATTCATCTCTTGACTATCAACTTCTGCATGGGGTGCGGTATGCTACGGAAGCTTACGACAAAGAAACTTATTCTTCGGAAAGATATGTTTTATGCACTTCTCAGGATGAAGGCGGTGGTTTTAGAGGGCGAGTCACGGATTATTTAAAAGGCAATCCGGTTGAACCTGAAACCCACTGTTACCTTTGCGGTAATTTTGAGATGATACACGAAGTTTTCGAAATCCTTGAAAAGCAGGGTGTGCCACCGCAACAAGTTCATGCCGAAGTGTATTTTTAAGGTTAACAGAATTAAATTATGCAAAAATACCACCTCATTTCTTTAGGCTGCCAGATGAATCTATCAGATACAGAACGTGTTAAGACCGTTCTGCATGAGCTTGGATTTCAGCCTACTGACGATGAAATGGAAGCCAGTATATTGGGTGTGATAGCTTGCTCTGTGCGCCAAAAAGCAATTGATAAAGTATATTCCAGAATTGCCAAATGGAACAAGCTCAAAAACAGAAAAAATCTGCTGACTTTTGTGTCAGGCTGCATCCTTCCTGCTGACAACGAACGTTTTATTAAACTTTTCGATCTGGTTTTTCCAATGAGCGAATTGCCACAGCTTCCGGATATGATCAGGCAGTATGGTATTGCAACGCCGGCTTCACTGCAACAATACAATGATAGCCTGGCTGTCAAAAAGCCTGAAGCAAAAGTACGTGATGGCGTGGGATTTCTGCTGGAGCCGGTAAAAACTCCTCAAAAACCTGCTGCACCAAAGCTAAATCCTGGAAAAGACATTGATGAGTTTTGGCATGTAGAACCTACTTATACCTCTGATTTTGAAGCTTTCATCCCGATTCAGAATGGTTGTGATAAGTTTTGCAGTTTTTGTGCAGTGCCTTACACCCGTGGCCGGGAGGTTTCGAGGCCTTCACAGGAAATTCTGGATGAGTTGGCAATGCTTGTCAATAAAGATTATAAATCAATCACTTTATTAGGCCAGAATGTAAATTCCTACGGACTTGATAAGAAGGGAGATGAAATTAGCTTTGCAGAACTTTTGCGCAGGGTAGGGGAGTTTGGTCAAAAATCAGGGAAAAAGTTTTGGGTTTATTTCACTTCACCTCATCCGCGTGATATGACGGATGAAGTGATCGAAGTGATTGCACAATACGACTGTTTGGCCAAACAAATTCATTTACCTGTTCAAAGTGGTGATGATAAGGTACTGATGCGGATGAACCGCAAACATGCTATGGATAAATACAGGCATATCGTACATACAATCAGGGCTTTAATCCCTCAAGCTACTTTGTTCACAGATATTATTGTTGGCTTCACCGGCGAAACGGATGAGCAGTTTGAAAATACCCGCAAAGCCATGGAAGAGTTCAAATACAATATGGCTTATATCGCGCAATATAGCGTCAGGCCCGGAGCTGCCAGCTCGCGCTGGGAAGATGATGTGCCTAAGGAAGTCAAAAAGCAGCGTTATCATATCCTCACAGAGGAACTTACAAAGCACAGTCAGGATTACAACAACAAATTGATTGGCCGTACGCTTGAAGTTTTAGTGAGAGGACACGACAGGAAAGAAGGTTTTTTAACAGCTTATACCGAAGGAAAATTGGTGATTCGTTTTGAAAGTGATGACGAAAGTCTGATCGGACAGATAGTGCCGGTAAAAGTAGAATCAGCCAGTCCACTGTCGCTGGAAGGGAAACATATTTTGGTAAACGAAATGGCAGGATAAGAAGCTTAGGATGAAGAAAATTGCATTTAAAACATTGGGCTGCAGACTCAATCAATACGAAACCGACGCGCTGGCTTCGCGATTTCACAAGGGAAGTTATCAGATAGTAAATTATAATGAGCCGGCGGATGTATATATCGTAAACACCTGCACCGTCACCAATCAAAGTGATCAAAAATCAAGGCAAACCATTCATCAGGCTGTCAAAGCAAATCCCGAGGGTTTGATGCTGGTAACAGGTTGTATGGCAACAAACTACAAGCAATCCCTGCTCGAAACACCCGGAATTGACTATGTGGTGGATAACGATCATAAGACTTCTATTTTCAGTTTGATCGAATCCCATTTCAGGGGAGAGCATCCTGATCCCGAAGGCTTTGATGAAGATTTATTCACTTACGATCCGGCTTTCAAGACTTTTCACACACGCAGCCTGATCAAAATTCAGGATGGGTGCGATAATTTCTGCACTTTCTGCATCATACCATCCGTGCGCGGCAGAGCGGTTAGCCGCCCTGTAAATGCGATCCTCGACAATATTCGTGAGGTTGTTGATCATGGTTTCAAAGAGGTAGTGCTCACTGGTGTTAACATTGGCCGATACGATTATGATGACGTGAATTTTGAGCAGTTGGTAGCAAAAATTCTGGAGTTACCCGGCGATTTCAGACTAAGAATTTCCTCCATAGAGCCTGATGGTTTTACACCTCATTTTTTTGAATTGTTTCAGCATGAGAAGCTTGCGCCGCACCTTCATTTATGTCTGCAAAGCGGATCAGAGGCTATTCTACTAAAGATGCGTAGAATGTACACTGCACGTGAGTTTCGCCAACTGGCAGAACAATTATGGGATCGCTATCCAGATTTTAACCTCACTACAGACATCATTGTTGGTTTCCCCGGCGAAACAGAGAAAGACTTTCAGGATACCGTTCAAATGGCTAAAGATTTAAGGTTTAGTCATATACATACCTTTAAGTATTCAGTGCGCAGCGGAACACGCGCCGAAAGAATGGATGGCCATCTTACCGAAAAGGTTAAAAACCAGCGCAGTGCAGTAATCAGAAAAATTTCAGAAGAAAATAAGCATTTGTATTTCAATCAAATGATGGGCAAACCACAACGCATGTTGATCGAAAGGATTTCGGCAGATGGTATTGCGAGAGGCTATGGCGAAAATTATATCCCGCTGAGAATTAAAGCGAAAGACCTAAAGCGTAATACTTTTGTAAACGTGAAGCCTGAGCGCATCCATGATGCAAAGGAAATGGAGCTCTGGGCAAAGCTCTTGTGACAGATTGATTAGAAAACTTTCATTAAAAAGTTTTTAGTTCGAAAAATATTTTTAATTTTGCAGCCCGAAATCAAAAGAAACTTTTAAGCGAAAACCGATATGGCAAATCACAAATCGTCGATCAAGAGAATCCGTCAAACAAACGCCAGACGTTTGCACAACCGTTATTACGCAAAAACAATGCGTACAGCAGTAAGAAAATTCAGAAGTCTGACTGACAAAGCAGAAGCAGAGGCTAAGTTGCCTGCTGTTTATGCTATGATCGACAAATTGGCAAAACGTGGTATCATCCACAAGAACAAAGCCGGAAATTTGAAATCGAAAATCACAAAATACAGCGCAACACTTTCGTAATTGTGCGCTGTTGTAAGAACAACGATAGCCTCTTCTTTTGTTGAAGGGGCTTTTTTAGTTTGTGGAAATAGCGTAATTTCGCTTCCAAACAACTTTCGATGACAGCATATCCTGACGACTCCCGAAAATCGATCAAACAATGGGCAGAAGACGACCGCCCGCGAGAGAAGCTTTTATTAAAAGGGAAAGCTGCACTTAGCGATGCCGAATTGATTGCCATACTGATCAGTTCAGGAAATACAACCGAATCAGCCGTTGAATTGTCAAGACGGATTTTGCAATCTGTTTCGGATAATTTAGTTGAGCTATCACGAATGAGTGTGAGCGATTTGATGAAATTTAAAGGAATAGGTGAGGCAAAAGCCATCAGCATCACTGCAGCACTTGAGCTGGGGCGCAGGCGACGATCAGCCGAGGTGCAGGAAAGAAAACGCATCTTTACAAGCAGGGATGCTTTTGAATACTTGTATGCCAGCATGGCTGATTTGAATTATGAGCAGTTTTGGATTTTGCTGCTCGATCAATCGAATAAGGTGATACGTGCCGTACAGGTTAGCGATGGAGGAGTGGCCGGAACGGTTGCAGATCCTAAACGAATCTTTAAAACAGCCATCGAACGCAATGCTGCTGCCATGATTTTGTGTCACAACCACCCTTCGGGTCAGCTCAAGGCCAGTGATGCCGATCTGAAATTGACAAAAAGACTGGTTCAGGCTGGTATCATGCTGGATATTCGTGTAGTGGACCATCTGATCATCGGTCACGATCAATACATTAGTTTAGCCGAAGAAGGGTTAATGTAAAATCTGAAGAAAATCATTTTTATGTTGAAAATAGTTACAATAATCGGGGCACGTCCGCAGATCATCAAAGCAGCTGCGTTGAGCAGAGCAATCAGAAATCATTTCAGCGATCAGATCAATGAAATAATTGTACACACAGGCCAGCATTACGACGACAATATGTCTGAGGTATTTTTCAGAGAGCTTGGTATCCCACAGCCTCATTATAATTTGAATGTAGGATCGGCATCGCATGGGGTGCAAACAGCCCGAATGATCGAAGGGATAGAAGAAATTCTGATCAAAGAAAAACCCGCCTGGCTGGTACTTTATGGCGATACTAATTCAACGCTTGCCGGTGCTGTGGCGGCTTCCAAGATTCATGTCCCCATCGCACATATCGAAGCGGGATTGCGTTCGTTTAACAAAGCCATGCCCGAAGAAATCAACCGGATATTGTGCGATCATTGCTCCACCTTGCTTTTTTCACCTACCAAAACCGGATATAAAAATTTGATGGACGAAGGTTTTGATTCCAACAATCAGCCACCATTTTCTGCTGATAATCCCGGAATTTATCATTGTGGTGATGTGATGTATGACAACAGCAGGTATTTTGCTGAACTTGCCGTGAAACAGTCACAGGTGTTGAAAAACAACCAATTGATTGCTGATCAGTATATTCTGTGCACCATCCACCGCAACAACAATACTGATGAGCCGGAAAGATTACAGCATATTTTTGAGGCCTTATTAGATATTGTCAGGCAATCGGGCAAACAAATTGCTCTTCCGTTGCATCCCAGAACCGCTAAGTTGCTCAAAACTAATTTATCTCCCGAATGCTATCAGGATGTGATTTCGAGTCCTTTGGTTCATTTGATGGAGCCCGTTTCATTTTTAGATATGATAGCGCTCGAACAATATGCCAGCCATGTAATTACTGATTCGGGAGGTGTGCAGAAGGAAGCATATTTTTTCAAGAAGCCCTGCATTATTTTAAGACCCGAAACAGAATGGAAGGAGATAGTGGAAGTGGATGCTGCTCAGATTGCTGACGCATCGAAGACCAGGATTTTAGAGGCCTGGAATCATTTCATCGAAAATCCTCCCAGACATTATCCCGATATTTTTGGTGATGGCAATGCCGCACAGTTTATCGCTAATGAACTGTTGATAAACAAAGAATCGTAAAGCTGTTTTTGGGTTTAGGCCATGTTTGTCAAAATGAGTACACTTAGTGTTTGGAGGTTAGAAAAATTAACTTTAATTTTGCACTCCGATTTTTAAAAATTATTCACATTAATAACTTAATTATGAACCAGTACGAAACCGTTTTCATTGTAACTCCCGTTTTGTCTGAAGAACAGATGAAGGAAGCGGTAAAAAAGTTTCAGGAATACCTGAAAGCAAAAGGTGCCGAAATCGTGCACGAAGAACACTGGGGTATGCGCAAACTGGCTTACCCGATCCAGAAAAAATCCACAGGTTTTTACCATTTGGTAGAGTATAAAGCTGATGGACAACTGATTGCTGACTTGGAGCTGGCATTCAAACGTGATGAGCGAATCATTCGTTTCCTTACTGTTAAGCTCGACAAACATGCGGTTGCTTACAACGAAAAGAAACGTAGAAAAGCAAAAGAAGCCAAAGACGAAACCGCTCAAGCTTAATTGTTAAACTCAAAAAAACTTAGAAAAATGGCACAAGGAAGCTCAGAAATTAAATATTTGACCCCTATTGCAGTAGATACCAAAAAGAAAAAATACTGCCGTTTCAAGAAAAATCGCATCAAATACATCGATTATAAAGATGCCGATTTCTTATTGCGTTTTGTCAACGAACAAGGTAAAATTTTACCCCGTCGCATTACCGGTACTTCCACCAAGTACCAACGCAAAGTTGCGCAGGCTATCAAAAGAGCCCGTCATCTTTCATTAATGCCGTATGTAGCTGATTTATTGAAATAAATAGGAGGACAAAAAGATGGAAGTAATTCTAAAACAAGATATTGCAAACCTGGGATATACCCATGATATTGTAAATGTGAAAGATGGTTATGCACGTAACTATCTCATTCCTAATAAAATGGCTATCATTGCCAATGAAACCAATCGCAAGGTGCTTGAAGAACTCAAACGTCAGCAAGCCTTTAAGGAAGAAAAGGTCAAAAATGAAGCTTTGGAAATTGCAAAAGCTATTGAAGGTTTGGCCTTACGTATTGCTGTAAAAGCCGGCACTTCGGGCAAAATTTTTGGATCAGTCAATAGCGTGATGATTGCCAATGCTATCAAGGAAGCTAAAAATATTGAGATCGATCGTAAGCGGATTCATCTCAACGAAGATGCTATTAAAGAACTCGGCAACTACACAGCTAAGATCAAACTTCACAAGGAAGTGCAGCTCGATCTTGACTTTGAAGTATATGCTGAATAACCAGCATTCTGATAAAAAGTTTTAACTTTACCACCCGATGTCCGATCGACATCGGGTTTTTTATGATTTCCAAAGCACAGATAAAACACATCCGCAGCCTGGCTCTTGGTAAGTTCAGGAAACAACACAAGCAGTTTGTGGCCGAAGGCCATAAAATTGTGGAAGAAATGTTGCTGACGGGTGGTTTTCAGTATCAATTGTTTGTTTCCGAAAATCAGGTTGAGAGTCTTTCTCCTGTTGTTCAGGCCGCTCCTTTTCAGCTGATCTCAGATAATGAAATGAAGCAAATAAGTCAGCTTACAACGCCTCCAGGAGTGCTGGCTGTTGTCGAGTTCGCTAATCAAATGTATGCGCTTGATGAATTGGGCTCCAACTTAAACCTGGTACTTGATGGCATCCGCGATCCGGGAAACCTTGGCACTATCATCCGAACAGCAGAATGGTTTGGTGTGAAGCATATTTTTGTCAGCCCCGATACGGTTGATCCCTACCATCCCAAAGTGGTGCAGGCTACGATGGGTTCCCTTTTTAGGGTGGGCGTGACAGAAACTGACCTTATAGCCTTGATAAGTGAAGTTCAAGCTGATGGATTTCAGGTGTATGGTGCAGTAATGGACGGAGTTTCGGTGTATGAGACAAAGCTGACATCCCAAGCATCCTTTCTTGTCATCGGAAGCGAATCTCATGGGATTAGTAAAGCGGTGAGGGCCTTGATCAAGAACCCGATCTCTATTCCTTCTTATGCCAGAGGAAAACTAAAAACAGAATCATTAAATGCCTCTGTAGCAGCTGCTGTATTACTGGCTGAATTTAGAAAATCTGAAGCTTAAAAAAAATGCTAAATCAAAAAGCAATGAGCGATATATGAGTTAAAAATTGAACTTTTTTATCGTACCGGGCGTTTAATAATTGTACTTTTGCACTGAAAAACTACTGATATGTATCTTAAACTCATCTTACTTACTATTGTAATTGTTGGTCTTGCAATTGCTGGCATTGCGATTAAAATGTTTGTGCAAAAAAATGGCGAATTCAAAAAACAATGCAGCAGTATGGATGCACATGGCAATCGTGTTGGATGTGCCTGTGGAGGTGGGAAGGGTTCTTGTGAAAACAAGTCCTTAGAGCCTCATCACCACGCCTGATTATTGATGAGGCAGATAATTCTGAAAACCCGTTGTCCAATCTATCACAAAACCGTTTTCCTGGTCCCAGCTGATAAAATATGCTTCAACCGCCGGTAATTGGGGGATTAAAGTTTTACTTTTTTCTAAACCCATAACCAAAAACGCTGTGGCATAAGCATCTGCTTCGGCTGCAGAAGCTGCAATAACCGTTACACTGAGCAGATTATGGGTCACCGGATAACCGGTTTTCGGATCAATAGCGTGTGAATATCTTTTGCCGTTTTCTTCATAATATTTTCGGTAGCTTCCTGAGGTGGCAAGGCTTTTGTCTTGTAATTCAATTACTTGCTGTATGCTTCTGTCATCATTTGCTTCCAAAGAAGGTTTTTCAATTCCGATACGCCATTTTGTTCCATCAGGCTTAGTTCCTTTCGAACGAATCTCACCTCCAACATCAACAAGATAACTTTGAATGCCTTTTGATTCAAGTAGTTGACCTAAAAGATCAACCGAGTGGCCTTGCGCAATTGCATTAAAGTCGAAACGGATTCTGGGATCTGATTTGATTACTTTGCCATCCTGAAGGGATACTTTTTCCCAGTTGACCAATGTTTTGATGCTGTCAATTTTGGTTTTGGTTAATACGATCTTTTCTTTAAAGCTGAATCCCCAGGCTTCTACCAGCGGTGATACGGTGAAGTCGAAATATCCGTTTGTTTGTTTTGCAATTTGCTTGCTTAAATTGAAATTGTGAATAAATATTTCATCCAGGTTTACAAGACTGTCACCTTGATTTACTCTGCTAATGATTGATTGCGGAACCCATAGTGAAACAGATTGGTCGAAAGCTTTCAGAAGACTATCTGCCTGAGTTTTTAAATTGCGGTTTTGGGCATCGTAATAGGTTATGGCATAATAAGTGCCTTGCGCTTCGCCCGCAAAGCTGATTTTATTTGGTGGTTGATATTGTTCGCAACTTGTAAGAAAGAAAACAAACAATAAGAGGCAACCAAAATTTTTCATTGTAGTGTGATTATTTTTATCAAAAGTACATCATAAATTTTGAAGTAATAAAAAAAGCCCCGAACAAGTCGGAGCTTTCATTTGGACTGTCTTTTTATCCTCCAAAGTCGTCAAAAGCAATCATTTCCTGTGGCACTCCAAGATTATCTAACATCTTGAAAATAGCGTCATTCATCATTGGTGGCCCACAGAGATAATATTCTATTTCTTCCGGCTCGGGATGTTGTTTGAGGTAGTTATCCAAAATCACCTGATGGATAAAACCGGTATAACCATTCCAATTATCTTCGGGGCGTGGCTCAGAAAGCGCAACATTGAATTTGAAATTTTGAAAATTCTTTTCGATAGCTTCAAAATCCTCCATATAGAAAAGCTCTCTGCGCGAGCGTCCGCCATACCAGAAAGTTGTTTTACGATCTGTTTTTTCGGTGTGGAAAAGATGGAACAGATGCGAACGCATGGGAGCCATTCCGGCACCTCCCCCAATAAACATCATTTCGCGTTTGGTGGGTTTGATATGGAATTCGCCATAAGGTCCGCTAACCATCACTTTGTCGCCAGGTTTGCGCGAGAAAATATAGGAAGAACAAACACCCGGGTTCACTTTCATGAAGCCATTATTCTTACGATCCCATGGGGGAGTGGCGATACGGATGTTGAGCATCACAATATTGCCCTCGGCAGGATGATTAGCCATCGAATAGGCGCGGAATTGTTCTTCTGTGTTTTTCATCTTCAGATCCCACATCTTGAACTTATTCCATTCATCGCGATATTCGTCTTCAACTTCGATATCCTTACTGAAGTCCACTTCAATTTTTGGAACATCAATCTGGATATAACCACCCGATTTGAAATCAAGGTTTTCGCCTTCGGGCAATTTAACGACAAACTCTTTGATAAAGGTGGCCACATTTTTGTTTGAAACGACCTCACATTCCCACTTTTTGATACCAAATACCTCGGCAGGAACACCAATTTTCATGTCTTCGCGCACTTTTACCTGGCAGCCTAAACGCCAGTTTGTTTGCTGTTCTTTGCGCGAGAAATAACCTTTTTCTGTGGGCAAAATGGATCCGCCACCTTCAAAAACCTGGCATTTGCACATGGCACAGGTTCCACCGCCACCACAGGCAGAGGGCAGAAAGATTTTGTTGGACGACAAGGTAGATAACAAGGTTGAACCGGGATCAACTTCCAGCTCTTTTTCGTCATTGATCGTAATCTTTACCTTTCCTTGCGGAGTGAGTTTTTTACGGGCAAAAAGCAGCAGTCCGACCAATAGTATAATTACTACAAGGAAGAAAATCACACTGATTAGTATTACAGTTCCCGTTCCGGTTGCAAGTAATGTCATGGTTACTATTATTTCTGTTATTTTTCAGTTACAATTTGATTCCGAGGAAGCTCATAAAGGCGATTCCCATTAAGCCGGTGATAATAAAGGTGATACCTAATCCGCGCAGCGGTCCTGGTACATTAGAATACCGGATTTTTTCACGAATGGCAGCAATGCCTACGATAGCCAAAAACCAACCCACACCTGATCCAAGCCCGAAAGAAGTGGCCTGTGCCAGCGACTGGTATTCACGTTCCTGCATAAAAAGCGATCCGCCAAGGATAGCACAGTTTACAGCAATCAATGGAAGGAAGATACCCAAGGAAGAGTAAAGTGCCGGACTGAATTTTTCAACCACCATTTCAACCAACTGAACCATCGATGCAATGATAGCGATGAAAAGGATAAAACTTAAAAAACTCAGGTCAACATCAGCAAATTCCGGATCGAGCCAAACCAAAGCACCAGGCTTCAGGATGTAATCATTGAGCAAATAATCTACCGGAACAGTGATGCCCAGTACAAAGATCACGGCTAATCCAAGTCCCACAGAAGTGTTAACGGTTTTGGAAACGGCCAGATAAGAGCACATTCCCAAAAAGTAGGCAAACACCATATTGTCCACAAAAATGGACTTGACGAATATGTTAAATAGTTCTTGCATAACAGTTTAATTTTTTTGGTTTGGTTAGTTTTCTTCAATCAATTCGGGATTACGCGAACGCTGGATCCAGATGATGATACCAACAATGATCAGAGCCATGGGAGGCAGAATCATAAAGCCATTGTTTTTGTAGCCAAAATCATAGAAGGCTTCAGGAATCACATGGTATCCCCAGATTGTGCCTGATCCGAAAAGTTCTCTAACAAAACCTACAATTATCAGTATGATGCCATATCCCAATCCGTTGCCAACACCATCAAGTATCGAAGGCCATGGTTTATTGCCCATTGCAAAGGCTTCCAGGCGTCCCATGATGATACAATTGGTAATGATCAGACCAACAAAAACAGAAAGTTGCTTGCTTACGTCATAAACAAATGCTTTTAGCACCTGGTCAACAAGAATTACCAGCGAAGCAATTACAACGAGTTGTACGATGATACGAATCCGCGGTGGAATGCCATTCCGCATCACCGAGATAATGAGGTTTGCAAAAGTAGTAACAACGATTACAGACAAAGCCATTACAAAGGCTGGTTTAATTTTTGCCGTGACAGCTAAGGCAGAACAAATCCCTAAAACCTGCACTGTAATCGGGTTGTCGATATTTAAAGGATTGGTGAGCAGTTTGCGGTTCTTGGCCGAAAACAAAGGCTCTCTTTCTTGTTTATCAGTACTCATAGTCTATCCTCTTTTTTGAATATACGGAACATAGCTTTCTAACACGTTTTTTATCATGTCGTTCACACCATTGCTGGTGATGGTGCCTCCCGAAATGGCGTCCACATTATGACGCTGAACATCAGCAGGAAAATTTTCAACGCCACCTTTGATCACTCCAATGGAAACAAAATCTCCTTTTTCGTTGAAGAGTTTTTTGCCCGGGAATTGATCTTCAAAGACAGGGGTTTCTATTTCAGCTCCCAAGCCTGGGGTTTCAGATTTATGGCCGAAGGTTACACCCACAATGGTATTGAAATCTGATTTCAAGGCAATATTGCCCCAAACTGGTCCCCAGAGACCAACACCTCTCAAAGGAACAATATTAATGGTTTCACCATCTTTGTTCAGTACATAAAGCGGAAGCCTGAAGCTGCGATTTACAGATTTGTTATAAAGCTGATCTTTCAGGTTTACTTTAAAAGCTTCACTATTTTCTTTTCCGGCATCTTTATATTCATCGATCACATTACCTTTTTCATCGATCACAATCATATTGGTCACATACTGATTGAATAGTTCGATGGCATTATCGCTGTTAACATTTTCGATGCCTGCTGCCGTTAAGATGCTTTGCATTTTATCTACAGCTTCGTTGCGTTCCTGCATGGGCTTGAGGAGCATGGCAGCCGATGATAAAATAGCAGCCACCAGGATCACCATCAATCCGGCATAACGAAAGATATAAGCATTACTATACATAACTCAATTTTTTCAGATGTTTAAACTTAAGCTGCAACTGCTTTGGCACGTTTCAGGCGTTTTTTAACATTTGATTGGATAACATAATGATCAATCAAAGGTGCAAATACATTCATCAGCAGGATGGCCAGCATCATGCCTTCGGGGTAGGCAGGGTTGAACACCCTGATTAAAACCGCAATAAAGCCGATCAAAAAGCCGTAGAAAAGTTTTCCACGGTTGGTTTGTGAGGCCGAAACGGGATCAGTAGCCATATAAACAGTTCCAAACGCAAAACCACCCATGATCAGGTGCTGATAGGCAGGAATATTCATGTATTCGTTGGCTCCCCACAGATTGAAGAGTAATCCCATAACCAATCCGCCTGCAACAACGGAAGCCATGATTCTAAAGCTGCCTATTCCGGTGGCTACTAAAACAATTGCCCCCAATAAGATGGCAATTGTAGATGTTTCGCCAATGCTACCCGGAATTGTTCCCAAAAACATCGACCAGTCGGTAGGTAATTTGTCAGTATCTAAAACGAGCAACTGACCCAAAGGTGTGGCACCGGAAAAAGCATCCGCCTTCTCGGCAATCCAAACGCTATCGCCCGACATTTCGGAAGGATAAGCAAAGAATAAAAACGCACGGGCAGTGAGTGCCGGATTGAGGATATTCATTCCGGTTCCGCCAAATACTTCCTTACCAATGATTACTGCAAAAGCAGTGGCAACGGCAACCATCCAAAGTGGGACATCCGGTGGCATCACCAGGGGAATGAGCATCCCAGAAACTAAAAACCCTTCATTTACTTCGTGTCCTCTGGCCTGGGCAAAAGCAAATTCAATTGCCAGTCCTGTAACATAGGATACGATAATTATTGGCAGCACTTTCAGCAATCCAAAACCGATCATCGGCCAGAAATCAGGTGTCATGCCATGGGAAAGAAAATGCTGGTAACCAACATTCCAGATTCCAAAAAGCAGGGGTGGAATTAGTGCGAGCACCACAATAATCATGGTGCGTTTCATGTCGATTGCATCACGAATATGCGCGCCACTTGTTGTTACTTTGTTCGGTACAAACAAAAACGTTTCGAAAGCATCGAAGGTGGAGTGTAACTTCTCGAAGCGTCCTCCTTTTTCGAAGTGTGGTTTTTGCTTGTCAACAAATTCACGTAAAGCCTTCATTTTATATAATTGATTTTTGATTAACTCATTTCTTTACGCATCAGGTCGAGACCCCTGCGAATAATTTCCTGGATATTGGTTTTCGAAGTGTCAATGACTTCGCACAGCGCAAAGTCTTCTTCGTCAACTTCATAAATGCCGAGGTTTTCCATCAGATCAATATCTTCTACTATGATGGCTTTGATCAACTGCATGGGGTAGATATCAAAAGGGAAAACTTTTTCGTATTCACCTGTCATTACCAGGGCACGCTCGCCACCATGATAGTTGGTGTCAAGTCGGTATTTTTTGTTTTTGAACAAAAAAGAAGGAAACGATTTCGATACACTAAACTTGTTAAACCCGGGAAGTGCCCATCCAAACAGCTCGTAATAATTGCCTTCGGGAATTACTGTGGCCTGTGTATGATAAAAGCTCATATAGCCATCCAAGTCAATTTTGGTTCCTGTTAAAACATTGCCACTAATGAAGCGCTTTTCAGTATCGGATACATTTCCTTTAACCAGGGGCTCAATTGCAGCACCTATTTTTGTTTTGTAATAAGCCGGACGAAGTACTTCGGAGCCTGTTAGTGCCACAACACGGGAGGCATCGTATCTGCCGGTTGCAAAAAGTCTGCCGATAGCAAGCACATCTTGAGGATACAAATACCAAATCACTTCACCCTTGTTAAGGGGATCAATTTTGTTAATTTGAACCCCAACATTACCTGCCGGATGAGGACCAGAAAACTGATTGATCTGCACTCCTTTGCTATTGGTAAACACCTTGGAATGTGTGGCGTTAGCGTCAATATTTAGGTGGATTTTTCCATTGGTGAGCTTACTTAAGGCATCAATTCCTGTTTGAAAAGCTTCGCCATGTCCATGCACTATCAGGTCGTTGTCGGGCGCAAGCGGGGCTGTGTCGAAAGTGGAAATAAAGATAGCTTTGGGATTATCAGCCGGATTAGCAATAACTGAATATGGCCTTTGTCGGATAAAAGGCCAAACACCGCTATCGAGAAGTTTTTGAATGATCTTTTCCCTGTCGAGGGTTTTTGGATCTTCTGCTTTAAAATCGATAGCCTCATCTTTGCCATCGGCCTCGATTTTTATTTCCAGCAATACCCTTTTTGCTCCACGTTTTATTTCCTTTATTTTGCCGCTTACCTGTGAGGAAAATACGATGTTGTCGCGGTATTTGTCTTTAAAGATTGGTGTTCCTGCTTTAACAGTGTCGCCCTCTTTGACTAAAAGTTTGGGAAATACGCCGATGAAATCTGTGGGCTTGATGGCAAATTGATCCGTTACAAGATCTTTGATAGTTTTCTCAGCTTCGCCTATCAGCTTGATATCGAGGCCTTTTTTAATTTTTGTGACGGTTGACATATCTACCTTCATTCATATTTAAATAATTCACAAAGAAACGACTTTAATTTTTTTTGTGAAAGAAGAATTAACGAAAAATTATGATTGTTTATAGCATCTTTATCAATGCTTTTTTTGATCTGGATCAATAAATGTGTTTAATTTGACGAATTTAGCTGATATAGTTGTTAATTATCGAACAATCATAAATTGGGAAATCAGGTGTAAGAATTTTGAGTGGTTTCCTCTTTCTGCACTTGAAAAACCTTACTTTTGTTTATGCATTGCTTATTTTTTTTTTGACCAATATCAAAGCTATGAATAAAAGTTCGATCGGTTCACTGTTCTTTTTGTTTTCATGTCTGGCCTGGCTTAGTTCGCCAATTAAGCTATACGCACAGCTACCTGAAAATTTGGTTTTTAGGGATGCGGTTTATCAGGATGTAGTTCAAACTGTGTTGTTGCATCAGGTAGATGATCAGCTGGAAGAACCAATGATACTTTTAAATGATCAGTTGAACAAATTGAAGCTTTCGTTTGATATGTTGGGTGACTATGCCTATACTTATCAGTTTACTCTAATCCATTGCACGCACGACTGGAAACCTTCGCAGTTGCAACAGATTGAATATATTCAGGGATTTGAGGAGGAAAGAATAGACCAGTACCGCTTCTCACTCAATACGATCACACCTTATGTCCACTACGATGTGCTGTTGCCTTCTTCACAAATGCTATTGACAAAATCAGGTAATTACCTGCTTGTTGTGTATGAAGATGAATTAACGGCTGATCAGTTGGTGCTATCCAGGCGTTTGATGGTAGTGGATCCGCAGGTTGGAATTTCGGCCAAAATTCCGCAATATGCCCGCAAGCTATCTGAAGCCGACAGAAAACAACAAGTGGATGTTGTTGTGGGTGCCACAAACTTCTTTTTCGACAGCCCTAAATCTACAGTCAATTTGCTGATCAAGCAAAATTTCAGGTGGGATAATGCGGTGGAGGGTTTGAAACCAAATTATGTATATCCTGATGCATTAACCTTTGAATATGAGGATGAAACCCTGTTTGAAGGAGCTAATCAGTTCAGGTATTTTGATATGAAGAGTTTTCGGTATCAATCAGAGAATATAGAAAGAATTTTTGAGGAACCGGATTATTTCACCGTCCGACTCTGGCCCGATAAAAGACGGGTTTTCGAGGATTATCTGAGTGAGCAGGATATCAATGGCCGAAAGTTTATCAAAGCCAGGGACGATCAGGATACGGATATCGAAGGCGATTATGCCTGGGTGGAATTTTTCCTTCAGGCTGATGCACCTTTCACGCATGAGGATGTATATATTATAGGTGCCCTTAACGATTGGAATCTGGACGAGAAAAATAAGATGACCTATAACTTCAAGCGCAAAGGTTATCAGGCGGCACTGTTTCTTAAGCAAGGCTATTACAATTATTTATATGGTGTAGTGGAGCGAGGGGAGCGAAAAGCATTTGTTGAACCAATCGAAGGGAGCCATTGGGATACGAATAATCTGTATGCCATATATTTGTATTATACCAAGCCCGGAACCGGTTATGATCAACTCATCGGTACGGCGGTTATTCCATCGCATCCCTAATAGTTTCAGGAAAAGCGACTTTTAATCCTTTCGTAAGCAGTCCGGAATAATTAACTTCGCACTTCAAAATCGATCAGTTTTTATGATTTCCGAATCCCGAATTACCTTATTTGCTGATGTCATCATTCCACTTGCAGTGCCGGGTACTTTTACCTATCGCATCCCTTTTGTGCTCAATGATCAGGCAGCTGTTGGGAAGCGTGCCATCGTGCAATTTGGCAGAAAGAAGGTTTTGGCCGGGATAATTTGTCGTGTGCACCAGGAAGTTCCAAAAGGTTTTAGCCCTAAATATATTTTAGATCTGCTCGACGAATCACCGGTAATCGTTGAAAAACAGCTGAAGTTTTGGCATTGGATGAAGGATTATTACCTCTGTAATCTGGGTGAAGTGATGCAGGCTGCCATGCCTTCTGCGCTAAAGTTGAGCAGCGAGACGATGATTCAGCTTTCTGAGCAGTACGAGACGGATAAACATCAGCTCAACGAAAATGAATTTCTGATTATTGAAGCCCTCGAGCTGCAGCAAAAGATTACACTCTCTGAAGTGAGTAAAATCCTTGGTATTCAAAAGGTAATGCCAATAATCAGAAACCTGATTGACCGCGGATTGGTTGTGACCGAGGAGGAATTGAAAGAGAAATTTCACCAGAAAAAAGAGACTGTTGTAAGTCTGACCAAGGCTTTTCAAGAGGAAAATGCTTTGCAGGACCTGATGAATCAACTCGAAAAAAGAGCCTACAAACAGCTGGAACTATTACTTTCTTATCTAAGCCTCGCACCAGTAGGAAGCAACAATCCGGAAGTTTCGGTATCTGTTTTACTCAAAAAAGCCGATGCCTCTCATGCTCAATTAAAGGCTCTTGCTGAGAAAGGAGTATTTGAATTCAGAAAAAAAATTGTGAGCCGATTGGATAATTTTATCTCAGATCGGCATCCTGATGATATTGAACTTACTGAATCGCAGCTGGTAGCAATGGGTCAGATAAAAGCCGGGATTGTACAGAAAGGCGTGGTTTTGCTTCATGGGGTTACATCGAGCGGTAAAACAGAGCTATATATCAAGCTGATAAACGAAAATCTGAGGCAAGGCAAACAGGTGTTGCTTTTATTGCCAGAGATTGCGCTTACAACGCAGATCATTATGCGCCTTAAGCGATATTTTGGCGAAAGCCTCGGCGTGTATCATTCGCGCTACAACCTGCACGAGCGAGCCGAAATCTGGCAAAAAGTCCTGCAGTACGATCCCTCGGATCCAGCCAGTCAGCATCAACTCATCATCGGGCCACGATCTGCTTTATTTCTGCCGTTTCAAAACCTGGGACTAATCATTGTGGACGAGGAGCACGACCAATCCTACAAGCAGCATGACCCTGCTCCCAGGTATCAGGCCAGGGATGCAGCATTGGTGTTGGCCAGGATACATGGAGCCAGTGTTTTGCTTGGTTCTGCCACCCCTTCGTTTGAGTCGTATTTCAACGCAAAAAATGGTAAGTTCGAATTAGTAATCCTAAAGGATAGGTTTGGTGGAATTGCCTTACCGGAGATTGAGATTGTAAATCTGCGTGAAGAGAAAAAGCGCAAAACCATGCAATCTCATTTCAGCAGGCCGCTTATGGAAGAGATGCAAACAGCGGTCGAAAATAAAGAACAGGTGATTCTTTTCCAGAACCGAAGGGGGTTTGCACTTCGGCTTGAGTGCGAGGCCTGTAACTGGGTTCCTGAATGCCGACATTGTGACGTAAGCCTGATTTATCATAAACAACAGCGGCTTTTGCGCTGCCATTATTGCGGCTTTGCGATGGAAGTTCCGGCCGAATGCCCCAATTGCCAGAGTACCGCTTTGAAGATGCATGGTTTTGGAACCGAGAAAGTACAGGAAGAATTGCAGCTATTGATGCCAGATGCCCGGATCAGCCGGCTCGATCTGGATACCACCAGAAGTAAATTCGGGTTTCAGCAGATTATTGAGGCTTTCGAGAAGCACGAAACAGACATTTTGACCGGAACACAAATGGTTACCAAAGGCCTGGATTTCGATAGTGTGCGTATTGTAGGGATTTTAAATGCCGACAATATGCTCTCTTATCCTGATTTCAGAGCGCACGAACGAAGTTTTCAACTGATGGCGCAGGTGGCTGGTCGTGCCGGACGAAAAGGCAAGCGGGGTAAAGTTTTAATACAAACACACCAGCCACATCATCCTCTCCTTCAGGATGTTGTGCGTAATGATTATGAAGCACTGTACGAACGACTTATGGCAATTCGTCAGGAGTATCATTATCCTCCTTTTTACAGGTTGATTTTAATCCGACTGAAGCACCGCGACCAGTACAAACTCAATATGGCTGCAAATGATTTAGCTGTTTCGCTGCGAAAAGATTTTGCCGAGCAGGTGCTTGGACCTGAGTTTCCAATGGTGTCGAGAATCCGTAGCTTGTACATCAAACAAATTTTGATTAAATTCGACAGAAGGCAGCATTCGGGTAAGATAAAAGAGATGCTGATACGTAAATTGCTGGCATTTAATGCCAATCCCGAACACAAATCATTGATCATTCAACTTGATGTTGATCCACAGTGAGAAGCCTGCCAGACATTTGAATGATAAAAGGATTTATACTCCAGGTGAATCATCGCTACCGATAACTTATTTCTTATGTTTTTTTAAGTATTTTCCAATACTTTTGGCTTCTTTTTTGTTAAGCTAATACGCTGAAAAAAATGAGTTTTCGGACTCGAAATCAATATTTTCTGGCATTTCTTAAGGCAGTAGGTCGCTTTAGAATCAGTTGATTTTAAGCTTATGCCTTAATAATCATTGTGTTGTAACTCAATTGTAGGGTATGAATTTTAAAAATGTAATGAGTAAAATTAAGATTAGCTTTCTGCTGATATTTCTGAGTTTTATTTCTGGTGTGGTAATAGCAGAAGTTCCTGCTGAAAAGGATAGTGGTGTGAAGGGAAAAGTAGTTGATCGTCAGACTAATCGTGTGGTCGAGTATGCTACGATTATGGTTTATCGTTCCGCTGATTCAAGTTTTGTGGAGGGAGGAATTACGGATGAAAAAGGCAGCTTTCAACTGAAATTGAAACCTGATGAGTATTATCTTACAGTGCAGTTTTTAGGCTATCAAACTGTTGTTGTTGACGCATTTGAAGTGGATCGTGGGAAAAGTTTTTACGATTTGGGACGCTTAATGATTGCACCTGACAATGCCTTGCTCGATGAGGTAGAAGTTGTGGCAGAGAAAAGTACGGTTGAAATGACATTGGATAAGCGGGTTTTCAATATCGGCAAGGATTTGAGTTCAACTGCCGGCAATGCGATTGAGGTGCTCGAAAATATTCCGTCCGTAACGGTCGATATCGAAGGAAATGTTAGTTTGCGTGGTGATGAGGGCGTGCGGATTTTGGTTGATGGAAAAGTATCCGGGCTTGCCGGAATCAACAGCCGGGATGCTTTGCGAAGTTTGCAGGCTGATATGATTGAGCGGATTGAAGTTGTAACAAATCCATCGGTACGTTATGATGCAGAAGGCACCGCCGGAATCATCAATATCGTTTTGAAAAAAGATCGCCGGAACGGTTTTCATGGCTCTGTCGATGTTAATGCCGGCTATCCTTTGCAGTATGGTGTGGGTATTAACACAAATTATCGCCTTAGAAAGGTTAACTTTTTTGCCAATTACGCTTTGAATTACCGCGAAAGGCTGGGGTCGGGAAATTATCGCCGTGATTTTTTCAGACCAGATGGGACACATACCACCCTGCAGGATTCTGAGCGTAACAGGACAGGTTTGAGTAATATGATTCGTACGGGAGCTGAATACTTTCTTACACCCAATGATGTGCTTACCTTTAGCCTGATGTATCGTTATTCTGATCAGCAGAACAAATCTACCATAACATACCGCGACTTTGAGCCGGAGAATGTCTTTATAGGTTCGAGTGAACGTGTTGATAATGAAACAGAAACGGATCCCAACCTGGAATATGCTTTGAATTATAAAAAAGATTTCGGGAAGGAAGATCACAGCCTTTCGGCTAATATTCGCTACTTTGATAATTCGGAAACTGAAAAATCTGATATCACCGAGACCATTAGTCCGGTTGAAGCAGCCATGAATCAATTGTTTCAGAAAATCGAAAATCGCGAGCAGGAATCTAATTTTCAGGCTCAGATCGATTATATTCATCCGTTCAACAAAAATTCAAAGTTTGAAGTGGGTGCCAAATACGAGCAGCGTGAGATCGACAATGATTACATCGTTGAGGAAATGAACGAACAAGGTGAATATGTGAATCTGCCTGAATACACGAATCGATTTATCTATGACGAAAAGGTGCTGGCTGCATACGCACTTTTCGGAAATGAAGTGGGCAGATACTCTTATCAGCTTGGCTTGCGGTCAGAATATTCTGATATCTCAACCCTGCTCCAGCAAACCAATGAATCAAACACCCAAAATTATTTTAATCTGTTTCCAAGTGCACATCTTAATTATAAGCTTACCGAAGACGATCAGGTGCAGGTTAGCTACAGTCGCCGAATCAGACGCCCGGGTTTTTGGCAGTTAAATCCATTCCGATCGTTTGCCGACAACAGAAATATACACACCGGAAATCCAAATTTGAAACCTATCTATACGAACAGCTACGAGCTTGGTTACCTAAGATATTGGGACAAGGCCAGCTTGAATTTCAATACCTATTATCGTTATAGCACCGATGTTTTTCAGCGAATCGAAACGGTTGATACATCCGGGATAACATATACCGGACCGGTTAATTTTGCAAAAAACAACAGCTATGGTCTTGAGTTGATTGGTAATGTAAGCCTTTATAAGTGGTGGAACATCAACGGAAGCATGAATTTTTACCGTTCTATGACTGAGGGTGAAGCCAATGAAATTGAGTATAATACAGATTATATTACCCTCACCGGAAGGGTGATGAACAAATTTACCATTCAACGGGGTTTCGATGCGCAGTTGTCGCTCAATTTCCGCGGGC